>Ga0208826_1001784_pt1 | contig 17216 bp, 15 predicted proteins | sample AD_UKC115_MetaG_FD_184451 | JGI IMG/M metagenome (GOLD analysis project Ga0208826, IMG submission 184451) | Active sludge microbial communities of municipal wastewater-treating anaerobic digesters from Hong Kong - AD_UKC115_MetaG (SPAdes)... | ecosystem: Engineered > Bioreactor > Anaerobic >...
CACGCGCAGGCCGTGCGAATGCCTTCCGGCAGGGCGGTGGGTTTGCCGTTGGCGGGGTTGATCCAGACCATGACGACGTTGCCGTCGAGATAGAGAATCGAAGGATCGCTCGCGTCGACGATGCGATGGCCGATCGTCAGCGAACTGTTTCCCAGCCGCACGCAGAACAACTGCACGAGGATATCCGCAGGCCATTGCAGCGGGCGCCGATAATTGGCGTGAATGGCGGCCATGAGCGGCGAGGCATCGTCGGCGCGATCCCAATTCGGGATGTGTTCGGCGAACCAGCGCACGCGTGCCTCTTCGAGGTAGCGCAAGTACATCGTGTTGTTGACGTGATCGAGCGCGTCATGGTCGCCCCAGCGCAACGGCATGCGCAGCTCGAACACCAATGGCCCATCCGCCGTTGCCGATGCGTTCATGCGACCTTCCTTTTCTTGCGGTAGGACGTTGCGCCGAGCACGCGCGCGAGGAAGCGGCCCGTATGCGAGGCGGCGCAGGCGGCGATATCCTCGGGCGTGCCGGTGGCGATGATCTGACCGCCGCGATGGCCGCCCTCGGGGCCGAGGTCGATCACCCAGTCGGCGGTCTTGATCACGTCGAGGTTGTGCTCGATCACGACCACGGTGTTGCCGTCGTCGCGCAGGCGGTGCAGCACCTTGAGCAACTGCTCGATGTCGTGGAAGTGCAGGCCCGTGGTCGGCTCGTCGAGGATGTACAGCGTGCGCCCGGTGTCGCGCTTGGACAGTTCGCGCGACAGCTTGACGCGCTGCGCTTCGCCGCCCGACAGCGTGGTCGCGCTCTGGCCGAGCTTGATATAGCTCAAGCCCACGTCCATCAGCGTTTCCAGCTTGCGCGCGAGCGCCGGCACCGGCTCGAATAATTTCAGCGCATCCTCGACGGTCATGTCGAGCACGTCGGAAATCGTGTGGCCCTTGTAGTGGATCTCGAGCGTCTCGCGGTTGTAGCGCTTGCCGTGGCAGACGTCGCAGGGCACGTAGACGTCAGGCAGGAAGTGCATCTCGACCTTGATCATGCCGTCGCCTTCGCAGGCTTCGCAGCGGCCGCCCTTGACGTTGAACGAAAAACGCCCCGGCTGGTAGCCGCGCGCGCGCGCCTCGGGCACCTGCGCGTAGAGTTCGCGCAGCGGCGTGAACAGGCCGGTGTAGGTGGCCGGATTCGAGCGCGGCGTGCGCCCGATCGGCGACTGGTCGATGTCGACGACCTTGTCGAACAGCTCCAGCCCTTCGACCTTCTCGAATGGCGCCGGCTTTTCGTTGGCGCCGTTGAGTTCGGCCGCGGTGTGGCGGAACAACGTGTCGTTGATCAGGGTCGACTTGCCCGAACCCGACACGCCGGTCACGCAGACGAACAAGCCGGCCGGAATTTCCAGGTCGACGTTCTTGAGGTTGTTACCCGAAGCGCCCTTGATGCGCAGCACGACCTGCGGATCGAACGCATGACGCTGCTTCGGCACCGCAATGCCGCGTTTGCCGGAGAGATACTGCCCGGTCAGCGAGCGCTTGGCGTCGAGCACGTCCTTGAGTTTGCCTTGCGCGACCACTTCGCCGCCGTGCACGCCGGCGCCGGGGCCAATGTCGACGACGTGATCGGCGAGGCGAATTGCGTCCTCGTCGTGCTCGACCACAATGACTGTATTGCCCAGATCGCGCAGGCGCGTCAGCGTGCCGAGCAGGCGCTCGTTGTCGCGCTGGTGCAGACCGATGGACGGCTCGTCCAGCACGTACATCACACCGACCAGGCCGGCGCCGATTTGGGAGGCGAGGCGGATGCGCTGCGCTTCGCCGCCGGAAAGCGAATCGGCCTGACGGTCGAGGGTGAGGTAATCGAGGCCCACGTCGACGAGGAATTTCAGCCGCTCGCGGATTTCCTTGACGATCTTGGCCGCGATCTCGCCGCGCCAGCCGGCCAGCTTGAGCACGTCGAAAAACGCCTGCGAGCGGTCGATCGGCAGCGCGGTCAGCGCCGGCAGGTTGCTGTCGCCGATGAAGACGTTGCGCGCGCTGCGGTTGAGGCGCTGGCCGTGACAGTCGGGGCAGGGGCGTTCGCTGATGAACTTGGCCAGTTCCTCGCGCACGGCCGGCGATTCGGTTTCCTTGTAGCGCCGTTCGAGGTTCGGCACGATGCCTTCGAATTTGTGCTTGCGCGTGACCGCACCGCCGGTTTCGGTGAGATAACGAAATGTGATCTGCTCATCGCCCGAACCGAACAGCACGGCCTTGCGAATGGTTTCATCCAGCGACTCCCAAGCGGTATCGATGTCGAAACCGTAGTGCTTGGCCAGCGACAGGATCATCTGGAAGTAATACATGTTGCGCCGGTCCCAGCCGCGCACGGCACCGGCAGCAAGCGACAAATTCGGATGCACCACCACGCGCGCCGGGTCGAACACCTGAGTCACGCCGAGGCCGTCGCAGGCGGGACACGCGCCGACCGGCGAATTGAACGAGAACAGGCGCGGCTCGAGCTCGGGCAGCGAGTAGTCGCAGACCGGGCAGGAGTAGCGCGAGGAGAAGATCGTCGGACTGCCCTTGTCATCGTCGAGGTCGACCACGAGCACGATGCCGTCGCCGAGGCGCAGCGCGGTCTCGAACGATTCGGCCAGGCGCTGCTTGATCTCCTCGCTCGGGCGGAAGCGGTCGATCACCGCTTCGATGGTGTGCTTTTGGCGCAGCGCGAGCGCCGGCACCGCGTCGAGCTCGTGCAGCACGCCGTCGACGCGCGCACGCACGAAACCCTGCGCGCGCAATTGCTCGAACACCTGCAAGTGCTCGCCCTTGCGCTCGCGCACGATCGGCGCGAGCAGCATGTAACGGCGCTCGGCATTCATCGCCAGGGTCGCGTCGACCATCTGGCTGACGGTCTGTGCTTCGAGCGGAATGCCGTGGTCGGGGCAGCGCGGCGTGCCGACGCGCGCGAACAGCAGGCGCAGGTAGTCGTAGATCTCGGTGATCGTGCCGACGGTCGAGCGCGGATTGTGCGAGGTCGATTTCTGCTCGATCGAAATCGCCGGCGACAGCCCTTCGATATGGTCGACGTCGGGTTTTTCCATCACCGACAGAAACTGGCGCGCGTACGCCGACAGCGATTCGACGTAACGGCGCTGGCCTTCGGCGTAGATCGTGTCGAAGGCGAGCGAGGACTTGCCCGAACCGGACAGGCCCGTAATCACGATCAGGCTGTCGCGCGGGAGGTCGAGATCGATGTTTTTGAGGTTGTGCGTGCGTGCGCCGCGGATGCGGATCGTGTCCATGATGGCCGGGGGTTGCAGGGCGACTGCGTACTATAACGTGTCGGTCAAGTGCGGGCGCGGCTTTGCTGACAGACGATGTCGGCTGGGGTGTGCGGGCATTGCGGACGGGGCCAATCGGCGCTACCGTGGCGCCGCGGTTGCGCATCCATTCATTTTCCGGGGAAAAGACATGGTCATCAAACGCATCAACGTTCTCAAGCTCGCGATTTTCCAGGGCGCCATGATGGCGGCGTTCGGCTTGCTCGCCGGGTTGTTCTTTCTCGTGTTCGGTTCAATGCTCTCCCGCATGGGCGATGGCATGGGCGCCGCCGGTATGCTCGGAGGTATCGGGGCTCTTATTTTCTTTCCGATCCTGTACGGCATTTTTGGCTTCATCGCCGGTGCGGTCGGTGCGTTCATCTACAACCTGGTGGCTGGCGTCGTGGGTGGCATCGAAATCGACGTCGAGTAGGCAAACCGGTCGTTGCCTCCCGCCGGTTGACGATAATCCTCTGAAAACGCTAGAATTGGCGGCTGTTTTACGGCAGTTGTCAAAATAACTACAGAGGAATGCCCTATGTACGCAGTCATCGTTACCGGCGGTAAGCAATACCGCGTCACCCAGGGGGAAACCCTGCGGGTTGAGAAACTCGAAGCCGAGGTCGGCGCCGCGGTCAATTTCGACCAGGTTCTGCTCGTCGGTTCGGGCGAAGGCGTCAAGGTCGGCGCGCCGACCGTCAGCGGTGCGTCGGTCGCGGCCAAGGTCGTCGAGCACGGCCGTCTGGACAAGGTTCGCATCATCAAGTTTCGCCGCCGCAAGCACCACATGAAGCAAATGGGTCACCGGCAGCACTACACCGAAGTCGAAATCACCGGCATCACGGGTTAAGAGGAGCATCAGTCATGGCACATAAAAAGGCAGGCGGCAGTACCCGCAACGGTCGCGACTCGAACCCGAAGTACCTCGGCGTGAAGATCTACGGCGGCCAGGCCGTCGAGGCCGGCAACATCATCGTGCGCCAGCGCGGCACCCAGTTCCACCCGGGCGCGGGCGTCGGCATCGGCCGCGATCACACCCTGTTCGCGCTGGTCGACGGCAAGGTCGATTTCGCGGTCAAGGGCGCCAAGAGCCGTCGCACGGTCAGCGTCGTCGCGGGCTGAGTCTCGCGCGCCAGCAAATCGACAGGGCCCCGCCTCGTGCGGGGCTTTGTTTTTGTGCATTTTCTTTTGCTCGTCATTCCCGCGAAGGTGGGACTGCGAAGGCGGGATGCCGAAGCGAACATTCGCGTAGCGAATGGCCCGTAGGGCAAACTTTGGATGCAGTTTGTAATCCGGTTCTCGATCTTGCCTGTGCCGAAAAGGATTCACGCTATCGCGGGAATGACGACACTGTGTAAGCTTTTGCGATTCCCTCATCCTGGCGCCACCCATGAAATTCGTCGACGAAGCCGAAATCACCGTTCACGCCGGCAATGGCGGCAGTGGCTGTGTGAGTTTTCGGCGTGAGAAATTCATTCCATTCGGTGGGCCCGATGGCGGCAACGGCGGTGAGGGCGGCAGCGTGTTTCTTGTCGCTGATGAAGGGCTGAATACCTTGGTCGACTTCCGTCACGACCGTATTTTTCGCGCTCAGCGCGGCGAGAACGGCATGAGCCGACAGATGGCCGGCAAAGCCGGCGACGACAAGATCATCCGCGTGCCGGTCGGCACGGCGGTGATCAACGTCGATACCGACGAGACGATCGGCGACCTGACCCACCACGGGCAGGCCATCAAGGTAGCTCAGGGCGGTCGCGGCGGCGCCGGCAACGTCAATTTCAAGAGTTCGACCAACCGCGCGCCGCGCAAGGCCACGCCGGGCATCGAAGGCGAGACGCGCGCGCTGCGTTTGGAGTTGAAGGTACTCGCCGACGTCGGTTTGCTCGGATTTCCGAACGCGGGCAAGTCGACTTTCATTCGCGCCGTATCGGCCGCGACGCCACGTGTGGCCGACTATCCGTTCACCACCTTGCAGCCACATCTGGGCGTGGTACGCATCGGTACGGATCAGAGTTTCGTCATTGCCGATATTCCGGGATTGATCGAAGGTGCCGCCGACGGTGCGGGCCTGGGCATCCAGTTTCTGAAACATGTTTCGCGCACACGTCTGCTGTTGCACGTCGTCGATATCGCGCCGATGGTCGAGGAGATCGATCCGGTCGAGCAGGTGCGGGCGATCGAGGCGGAGCTTGAGAAGTACGACGCAGAGTTGCTCGAACGCCCGCGCTGGCTGGTGTTCAACAAGGCCGACCTTCTGCCCGAGGACGAACGGCAAAAGCTTGCCAAGGCGCTGGTGAAGAAACTCAAGTGGAAGCAGCCGTGGTTTCTCGTCTCGGCGATCGCGCGTGAGGGCACCTGGGAGGTGGCGTTGAAGATTCAGGACTTCTTCGACCGCATCAAAGCCGAGGCAGCGGAGGAGTCGCGGAGCGAGGACGCGTGATGCAAGTCCGGCGCGCAATGGCACGAAAGCGCTCTCTACTGCGCGCTTTTGGCGAGCGGGAGGGGGGAAAGAAAAAGCCGGCTTGCGCCGGCTTTTCTGACGATCCGCGGGTCGGCTTATGCCAACGCTTTGATATGCGCGGAGAGACGGCTCTTGTGGCGCGCCGCCTTGTTCTTGTGGATCAAACCACGGCTCGACTCGCGATCGAGAATCGGCTCGGCGGTCTTGTAGGCGGCTTCGGCGGCGGCCTTGTCTTTCGCGGCGATCGCGTTGACGACCTTCTTCACGGCGGTGCGCAGCGCGGAACGCGCGCTGGAATTGCGGGCGTTGCGCTTGACAGCCTGACGCGCACGCTTCTTCGCGGATTTGATATTGGCCAAAGGATGACTCCAGAAAAAAGAATGAAAATCGGGGACGGAAAAAGGGCAGGAATTGTAAGTTCTACGGGGCGTTGCGTCAACTTGAATGTGGGACACGGCGCGCCATGAAAACGCCTAGCCTGCTGCGTTCGATGTTCTCGTTTAGCGCGATGACCTTCATTTCGCGCATTCTCGGTCTCGTGCGTGACCAATCGATCAGCGCGACGTTCGGCGTGAACTGGATGACCGATGCGTTTTGGGTCGCCTTCCGCATCCCGAACTTCATGCGACGTTTGTTCGCCGAAGGTTCGTTCAGCACGGCCTTTGTGCCGGTGTTCACCGAGATCAAGGAAACGCGCTCGCATGCCGAACTGAAGACGCTGGTGGCGAAGGCCAGCGGCACGCTCGGCGGCGTGTTGCTCCTCGTCACCGCGCTCGGCATGCTGGGCGCGGATCAGGTCGCCGCGCTGTTTTCGTTCGGCGCGCTCGACACGCCGGAAAAATCGCGGCTGACCTCGGAGCTGCTGCGCATCACGTTTCCGTTCCTGTTTTTCGTCTCGCTCACCGCGCTCGCGGGCGGCGCGCTCAACAGCTTCCATCGTTTCGCCTTGCCCGCGTTGACGCCGGTCATCCTCAATCTGTGCATGATTACGGGTGCGCTGTGGGGGAGCCGCTATTTTCGGATGCCGATCGAGGCACTGGCCTGGTCGATTTTCTTCGCCGGCATCTTGCAGTTGCTGTTTCAGTTTCCGGCGTTGCGCCAGCTCGATCTGTTGACTTTGCCAAGCTGGGGTTGGGCGCAGCCCGAGGTGCGCCGGATCATGCGCTTGATGATCCCGACCCTGTTCGGCTCGTCGGTTGCGCAGGTCAACCTGTTGCTCGATACGGTGATCGCCTCGCTGCTGATCACTGGCTCGCAAACCTGGCTGCAAACGGGCGACCGCCTGCTCGAACTGCCGCTCGGCATCTTCGGCATCGCACTCGGCACGGTGATCCTTCCGAGCCTGTCGCGTCATCATGTCAACACCGACCACGCGGGCTTTTCGCGCGCGCTCGACTGGGGCCTGCGCACGACGCTGCTGATCGCGATTCCGGCGATGCTCGGCCTGGTGCTGCTCGCCAAACCGATCATCGCCACCCTGTTCCAGCATGGGAAATTCACCGCGGACGATGCGCACATGGTGAGCTTGAGCTTGTCCGCGCTGAGCTTCGGCCTGCCCGCATTCGCGCTGGTCAAGGTGCTCGTGCCGGCGTTCTACGCGAGGCAGGACACGAAAACCCCGGTGCGCGCCGGCATCGCCGCGATGGTCGCCAACATGGCGCTCAACCTGCTTCTGGTCGGCGCGCTGTACCTGCTCTGGCGCGGCACGCAGACGCCCGGCGAGGGAATGCTCGCGCGCATCGCCCAGGTGCGCGGGCTGCACATGGCCGTCGCCATGGCGAGCAGCCTCGCGAGCTATTTGAACCTGCTGCTGCTCTGGCGCGCGCTGCGCCGCGAAGCGATCTACGTCCGCGAACCCGGCTGGGGCAGGCATCTGCTGCGGCTGGGCATCGCCTGTGCGCTGATGGTCGCGGTCCTCCTCACCGGGCTGTGGATCTGGCCGGATTGGACGTCGGCGGATACGCTTCAGCGTGCGTGGCGGCTCGGCACGATCATCGCCGCCGCAGGGGGCGCGTACGTTGCGGCGCTGTACGCCGGGGGGCTGCGTTTGCGCGATTTGCGCGCGACGTAACCCGTGCGCTCGTCCCTGATCGCAAGAATCAAAAAGCGGCCATCCTTGGCCGCACTTTTCAATTTATAATCGCGTGATGCGTATGTTGTTCCGCGATATCGCCGGCGATCCGGTCGCCGCGCGAGGCAGTGTTGTTTGCATCGGTGCGTTCGATGGCGTCCATCTGGGCCATCGCGCCGTGCTTGCGCGCGTGCGCGAACGGGCGCGCGTGTCGGGCCTCGATGCGGTCGTGGCCAGCTTCGAGCCGCTGCCGCGCGAGTTCTTCGTGCGCGGGCGACCGGTCGCGCGATTGTCGAGCGTGCGCGAGAAGATCGAGCGTTTTCGCGAAGCGCGGATGGATCGCGCATTGCTGCTGCGCTTCAACGCCGCGCTCGCGGCGATGAGCGCGCAGGAGTTCATCGAGCGCGTGCTGGTCAAACGGCTGAACGCACGCGAGGTGTGGGTTGGCGAAGGCTTCCGCTTCGGCCATGCGCGCAGCGGCGATGTCGACATGCTGCAACGACTCGGTCGTGAGCATGGATTCACGGCGCGTGCGCTCGAACCGGTCGTGATCGACGGCGAGCGTATTTCCAGCTCGGCGATTCGCGAAGCGTTGGCTGGCGGCAGTTTTGCGTTGGCGGCGCGTTGGCTCGGTCGAGCGTTCGCAATTGGCGGGCATGTCGTGCGCGGTCAGCAGCTCGGGCGCAAGCTTGGCTATCCGACGGCGAACCTGCGGCTGGGGCGACGGACCTCGCCGGTGGAGGGCATCTTCGCGGTGCGGGTGCATGGCATCGGCGATTCCGCGCTGCCGGGCGTCGCCAGTCTCGGCGTGCGGCCGACCGTGAACGGCAAGGAGCCGCTGCTCGAAGCGCACGTGTTCGATTTCGACGGCGACCTCTACGGGCGTCGTATACAAGTGGAATTTGTGGAAAAATTGCGCGACGAGGAGAAATTCTCCGACCTCGACGCGATGGTGAAGCAGATCGACCGCGATGCGGCGCAGGCGCGGGCAATACTTGGAGTTTCTTGAACCCTCTCCCCCGGCTTGCCGGGGGAGAGGGCAGGGTGAGGGGGCTTTTCGCTCTTGCGGTCGCGCTCTCGTAACGCGGAGCGCCCCCTCACCCAACCCTCTCCCCCGACGATGGAGCCGTCGGGGGAGAGGGCTTTACAATCCACAGCCTTCGGTCTTTTCGTACATGCCCATCGACTACAAATCCACGATCAACCTGCCGCAGACCGATTTCGCGATGAAGGCCGATCTCGCCAAGCGCGAGCCGGCGATGCTGGCGCAGTGGGAAAGCGCTGACCGCTACGGCACGATCCAGAAAAAAACGGCGGATCGTGAGCACGCCTTTATCTTGCATGACGGCCCTCCGTTCGCGAATGGCGCGATCCATCTTGGTCATGCGCTCAACAAGATTCTCAAGGACATCATCATCAAGTCGAAGCTGATGGCCGGCCTGCGCTCGCCTTACGTGCCGGGCTGGGACTGCCACGGTTTGCCGATCGAGATCGCGATTGAAAAGAAAGTCGGCAAGGTCGGCGTCAAGGTTGATCGCGCGGAGTTTCGCAAGCTCTGCCGCGAATACGCGGCAAAGCAGGTCGATTTGCAGCGCGCCGACTTCAAGCGCTTGGGCGTGCTCGGCGACTGGAGCAATCCGTACCGCACGATGGATTTCAAGTTCGAAGCCGACGAGATCCGTGCATTCGCGAAAGTGATCGAAAACGGCCACCTTGTGCGCGGCGAAAAGCCCGTCCACTGGTGCTTCGACTGTGGCTCGGCATTGGCCGAGGCCGAAATCGAATACCAGGACAAACAATCCTGGGCGATCGACGTAGCTTACGACGCGCTCGATCCGCAGGCGCTCGCGGCCAAGTTCGGCGCGAGCGTCGACGAGGGCGACGTCGTCGCCGTGCCGATCTGGACGACCACGCCGTGGACGCTGCCGGCGAGCATGGCGGTCGCGCTCGGCCCGGATATCGACTACGTGCTGATCGAAGGGCCGGCGCGCAACGGCCGGCGCGTGCTGCTCGTCGTCGCCGAGTTGCTGCTGGAGAAAATCACCAAGCGCTACGGCTTGGAGCATCCCGTCGCGCTCGGCCATATCAAGGGCGCCGGGCTCGATCTCGTCAAGCTGCGCCATCCGTTCTACAACCGCGAAATCCCCGTCATCAACGGCGATCACGTCACCACCGAAGATGGCACCGGCGCCGTACACACCGCGCCGAGTCACGGCATGGAGGACTTCGTCGTCGCGCGCGAGTACGGCATCGCCGGCGTCAATCCGCTCGGGCCGAACGGCGTCTACACGGCGGACACGGAATTGTTCGCCGGCCAGTTCATCTGGAAGGCGAACGATGCGATCGTGGACTTGTTGCGCGAGCGCGGCGTTTTGCTCGCCGCAGAGAAGATCACGCACAGCTATCCGCATTGCTGGCGCCATCGCACGCCGGTCGTGTTTCGCGCCACGCCGCAGTGGTTTATCGGCATGGAAACGGCGGGCCTGCGTGAAGGCGCGTTGCAAGCGATTCGCGAAGATGTCGATTGGTACCCGGCTTGGGGCGAGGAGCGCATCTACAACATGATCCGCGACCGCCCCGATTGGTGCATTTCGCGCCAGCGCACCTGGGGCGTGCCAATCGCGCTGTTCATCCACAAGTCCACGGGCGAGCCGCATCCGCGCACGGTCGAGTTGATGGAGCAAGTCGCGCAGCGTGTGGAGCAGGCCGGTGCCGATGCCTGGTACGCGCTCGATGCGCGCGAACTACTCGGCGATGAGGCGGAGCACTACGACAAGGTCAGCGACATCCTCGATGTCTGGTTCGACTCGGGCACAACGCACTACTGCGTGCTCGACCAGCGCCCCGAACTCGCGCGCAAGCCGGGCGACAAGGTCATGTATCTCGAAGGCTCCGATCAACATCGCGGCTGGTTCCATTCCTCGCTGTTGACCAGCGTCGCCATGCACGGCCATGCGCCCTACGACGAAGTGCTCACGCACGGCTTCACCGTCGATGCGCAGGGCCGCAAGATGTCGAAGTCGCTCGGCAACGGCATCGAACCGCAGGACGTGATGAAGACCTACGGCGCCGACATTCTGCGCTTGTGGATTGCCTCGGCCGACTACCGCAATGAGATGGCGTTGTCGGATGAAATCCTGAAACGCGTCGCCGACGCCTACCGGCGCATCCGCAACACCGCGCGCTTCCTGCTCGGCAACCTGCATGGCTTCGATCCCGTGCAGGACTTGGTCAAGGTCGAAGACAGCCTCTTGCTCGACCAATGGGCCGTGCAGCAGGCCTACGACACGCAACAGGCGGTGCTCGCCGCGTATGCGCGCTACGATTTCCCCGAAGTCGTGCAGCGCGTGCAGAATTTTTGCACCAACGAGTTGGGCTCGCTGTATCTCGACATCACCAAAGACCGCCTGTACACGATGCAGGAAAACAGCCACGGGCGGCGCAGCGCGCAAAGCGCGATGTACCGCATCGTCGAGGCAATGGCGCGCTGGCTTGCGCCGATCCTGTCGTTCACGGCGGAAGAAATCTGGCCGCTGATTCCGGGCCAGCGCGATGCGTCGGTGTTGTTCGAGACGTTCTACGACGGCCTCGCCGCGCCGCAGGGCAAGCCCGAGCAGCGCGCGTTCTGGAACGATCTGCTGACGATCCGCGCGGCCGCGGCCAAGCTGCTCGAAGGCATGCGCAACGCGGGCGACATCGGTGCCGCGCTCGAAGCCGACGTGACCTTGCATGCAGATGCGGCACTGCATGCGCGTCTCGCGGCGGTTGCCGACGAACTGCGTTTCTTCTTCATCACCTCGGGTTTGCATCTCGTCGACGAGAAAAATCCACCGGCGAATGCGCAAAAGGTGGAAGTGGCCGGAGCGGGGTCGGAGCCGGCGACGCTGTGGGTCTCGGCGAAGGTGGCCGAAGGGCAGAAGTGCATCCGCTGCTGGCATCGCCGCGAGGATGTCGGCACACATGCCGAGCATGCGGAAATCTGCGGCCGCTGCATCGAAAATCTGCCGGACGGCCCGGGCGAGCAACGGCAATTCTTCTGATGGACGCACAGGTACCGTGGAAACGTAGCGCGCTGCCTTGGCTGGCGTTGTCGCTCACAATCATCGTGCTCGATCAGCTGGTCAAAGCCATCGTGCTTGAGCGTTTCGTGCCGTATGTGCCGCATACGGTGATTCCTGACCTGCTCAATTGGACGCTGGCGTTCAACACCGGTGCGGCTTTCAGCTTTTTGGATGTCGGTCCGGGGCCGCAGCGCTGGCTGTTCAGCGGGTTGGCGATCATCGTCAGCAGCGTGCTCGTGCGTTGGCTGGCGACGATTCCGCGCCGCGACTGGCGCAACGCATTGCCGCTGTCGCTGGTGATCGGCGGCGCACTTGGCAACCTGATCGATCGCCTGCGTTTCGGCCAGGTCACCGACTTCATCGATGTTTACCTGGGCGACGTGCATTTCCCCGCATTCAACATCGCTGATTCGGCGATCACGATTGGGGCCGTGTTGCTGATCGGATTCGGAATCTTCGCCGCGAAGAAGCGGTAGGTTTCCCTTCTCCCGGCGGGAGAAGGTGGCGCGAAGCGCCGGATGAGGGAAGAGCCCCACATCGTTGCCAATTCGTCGAGTATTGCAGCGTCTTTCCCTCATCCGCCCTTCGGGTACCTTCTCCCGTGGGGAAAGCGAGAAAATGCGATAATTTCTCCATGCAAATCCTTCTCGCCAACCCTCGCGGATTCTGCGCCGGCGTCGACCGCGCGATCGAGATCGTCGAGCGTGCGCTCGAAGCATTCGGCGCGCCGATCTACGTGCGCCACGAGGTTGTGCACAACAAATTCGTGGTCGACGGCTTGCGCGCGCGGGGGGCGGTTTTCGTCGACGAACTGGTCGAGGTGCCTGACGGGGCGACCGTAATTTTCAGCGCGCACGGGGTTTCGCAAAAAGTGCGCGCCGAGGCCGCGGCGCGCGATCTGCGCGTGTTCGATGCGACCTGTCCGCTGGTGACCAAAGTCCACATCGAAGTCGCGCGCTACGCCAAGTCCGGCTTCGACGTCGTCCTGATCGGCCACGCCGGCCACCCCGAAGTCGAAGGCACGCTCGGGCAGTGGGACAAGGCGGGTGCGAGTGGCGAAATTCATCTCGTCGAAACGCCGCAGGACGTGGCGAAACTCACGCCGAAAAATCCGGAGCAGATGGCGTACGTCACCCAGACGACGTTGTCGGTCGACGATACGCGCGTTGTCATCGAGGCGTTGCGCAGGCATTTTCCCGCCATTGCTGGCCCCCGGCACGACGACATCTGCTACGCCACGCAAAATCGCCAGGATGCCGTGCGCAAACTTGGCCAGCAGTGCGACGTCGTTCTTGTCGTGGGTTCGCCGAACAGCTCCAATTCCAACCGCTTGCGCGAACTCGCGCAGAAGCAGGGCGTGCCGGCCTATCTGATCGACGGTGCCGGCGACATCGATCGCGCCTGGCTCGACGGCAAATCGCGCGTCGGCGTGACGGCGGGCGCCTCGGCGCCGGAAAGCCTGGTTCAAGGCGTCGTCGCGCAGCTGCGCGAGTGGGGGGGCGTCGAGGCAATGGAACTGGCGGGCGACCCGGAAAACATGACCTTCGCCTTGCCGAAGGAATTGCGTATCCAACTCGTCGGTTGACGCCGCAAAGGCTACCCTGCGCATGCCGCTCGTCGGCTGTTTCCCGCCGTACAACCGCAAGCGATTGAGTCCCGTTTCAAAGCCTCGTTAGGCTTCTGCCGGCAATCGTTGCCGCATGGGGTTCGGATGAACATGACTTGTCGTCGCAACAGGCGTTCGTTTCGTGAGCGGGCGCGAGGCGCAGGATTCACCTTGGTCGAACTGCTGGTCGCGATCGGCATCGCGGCCATTCTGGTGAGCCTTGCGTTGCCGAGCTTCCGCCAGATCAGCATGAAGATGAAAGTGACCGCCAACACCAACACGCTGTTGGGGGCGATCATCATGGCGCGCGCCGAGGCGGTCAAACGCGGTGTGCCCGTGGCCGTCGTCGCCAATGCCGGCGCCAGTGCGACGGCGTGGGGCATCACCGGTTGGTATGTGCAGGCTGGCAACCCCGTGGCCGGGCCGCCTGCGAGCATCGCTTTCACAGGGGGCGCAACCTACCTGTTGCGCAACTATGCCGGGCTCGGTGCGGGTTACGGCGTGACATCCAACGTCACCGCGACGCCGTGTTCTGGCGCGTGTACGTCGGCCGGCCAGATCGTGTTCGATTCCACCGGCGCCTTGCTGGGGGCCAGCGGCGCGACCTTGAACGTCTGCCAGCCGGATCAAAACCCGGCACTGGAAAATCGCATCGTCATCCAGGCGACGGGCGAGGCGGGCTCGTTCGCCAATGCCACCGGCTCGCCGGCGCCGGCGTGCTGAGGAGAAAATGATGCGTCGGAAATTCACTACCGGATTCACCCTGCTCGAAGTGCTGATCGCGCTGCTGGTTTTCAGCTTCGGTCTGCTCGGCATGGCCAAGCTGCTGGTCATTTCGGCGCAGACCAATCGCGGCGCGTACTTGCGCACGCAAGCGAGCTTCCTCGCCCAATCCATGGCCGACCGCATGCGCGCCAATTCCAATTGGGCGCTGTGGAGCAATTTGTACAACTACCCGCCGGCCACGGCGGGCAGTCCCGGCAGTTGTCAGGGCAGTGGTGCGGCGTGCGGCTACGCGGCGATCGCCTCGCGCGATCTCGGCGTGTGGGCGGCGCAGCTCGCGCGTTTTCTGCCCGGCGGCACGGGGGCGATCAATTGCGTGGCGGGCGCCTCGGTGCCGACCTCCACGTACAACATGCTGCCGCCCTACAGCGGCCTGTGCACGATCACGATCACCTGGTCGGAATCCGCCGGCACGATTTACAACGCCGCCACGGCAGCGGCGCAAACGCAAACCTTCGCTTGGGATTTCCAGCCATGAGGATCGGTCGTATTCGTCTCCGCCGCGCTTCTGCCGCGTGGCGCAGCGCAGGATTCAGTTTGATCGAAATCCTCGTGGCCATCACGCTCGGCTTGCTGGTCAGCGTCGGCCTTGCCACGTTGTTTCAGTCGACCAGCGCCAGCAGCAAGGTCGAAACCGCGTTCCAGCACCTGCAGGAAAACGGGCGCTATGCGATCACCCGCCTCAATACCGATGTGCGCATGACCGGCGCGCCGTATTGCAGCAATTCCTCCGGGCCGGCAACGGTGACGACCAATGGCGCGACCGATTTGCCGATCGCAACGTCGATCTATGCGCCGAGCCTGACCTTGCCGGATGTGCCGAGCGGCTTGGCCGCGATGGCGGCTGCGCCGACGGGTTGGCCGACGGGCGCCGGTGCGTTGCCGTATCCGCTCAGCCCGAGCGTCAATCTCCAGGGGTACGAATGCGATCTGGGTGGCACGAGTTGCGCGTCGCCCGCGCCCAGTTTTCTGCCGGCGCAAGGCATCACGGCGGGCCTACGCGTGCCGGGTACCGATGCGCTGACCATCCGCTATCTGCAAGGCACCGGTTGGCCGCTGACCGCCTCGTCCGTGCCGGTGGCCGGTACCTGCGCGATCACGGCCACGCGCAGCGACCCGGACCCTGCATTCAACTTCGCCGCCGGCAACAACGTGTTCATCGGCATTTGCAACAATCCGCTGGTGGCGGCGGCACCCGCAGGTGTCGCGATCAGCGGCAACACGGCGACCGCCACGTTGACGGGCCTCACCGCCAACAGCGCCGGCTGTGCCGGTTGGCCGGTCAACGTCACGCGCGTCTACAACTACTCGACGGATTTCGTCGCCGCCACCTATTACCTGCAATACAACACCGATCCGAACACGCCGGGACGCGTGGTGCCGGGTCTGGTCCGCCGCGTCAACGGCGTGGACAGCGTGATCGCCAGCGGCGTGGAGAAACTGGATTTTCTCTACGGGGTCGCCGATGCGAACGGCAACGTCGCCTACATGACTGCGGACAAGGTGAATACCCGCAACGGTGGCGCCATCGCCTGCCCGGCGCCGTCGGTGCAGTTCACCAATGGCGGCGTCACCCTGCCGGATCAAACCGGCTGTCTGTGGCGGGCGGTGAAGTCGATCGAAGTACACATGCTCGTCGACACCGTCAACAACGTCTATCCGATCGGCAGCGACGACAAGATGTATTGCTACAGCATCGATCCGACGACCAGCCTGGCCACGGTCGATTGCACCGACAAAACCAAATTCACCGCGCCACCCGCGACCGACGCCGGTGGCTTGCCGTCGAGCATGATGCGGCGCGAGTTCGTTTCGCTGATCGGCGTGCGCCGCGCGGCACTTTGAAACCCGGAGCGTAATCATGAATCCTCGTTCCCTTCGCTTTCCCACTCGTCGCGCGCAGCGTGGCGCAGTGCTGTTCGTGGCGCTGATTTTTCTCGTGCTGCTCACCTTGCTCGGCCTCACCGCCTCGGGCAGCTCCATGCTGCAGGAGCGCATGACCGGCGGCATGCGCAACGGCGAGATGGCCTTGATGGGCGCCGAAAGCGGGCAGCGTGGCGCGGAATTCAATCTGTGGATCGCCGCGCAAACCTCGGCGGCGAACAGTTCGCTGTCGTTGTATTGCACCTACAACGGCGACGGCGGTTGTTTTCTGCCCGACGCGACGAACCAATACGCAGCAAGCATCGGCACGTTCGCCACGACGACGACCTGGCCCAGCGCGCCAGCCCCAACGGGGGTTACCACCTACGCAACGACGCTGACCGGCCTCACGGGCGCGAGCCAATCGGCCTCGCTCGCCGCGCAGCCGCAATCCATCGTCAAGCTGGTCGGGCCGGACCTGCCGCCCGGCAGCATCGGCCATGCCGGCGGCTCGTTGCTGCAACAGGATGGCGGCCCGAACAATTCGACCAAGTACATCTACGACATCGTCGCGCGCAGCCCGGGCGGTTCGGCCAACACGATGCGCGCGGTCGAATCCACCTTCGCCAGCGTCAAGGCGAGTTACTGAGGAATCCGCCATGCGCTCACGTCTGCATTCCCGCTTGCACGGTTTGGTTTTGACGGCGACCGTCGTTGTCGCAGCCGGCATCGCATCGCCCACGCGGGCCGGCACGGTCGATCTCGGCGCCGCACCGCCGAACCTGACCACCTCGGTGGCGCCGAACATCGCCATCACGTTTGACGATTCCGGCTCGATGCAGTGGGATTTTCTCAGCGATCGACCGCCGTTTACGGTCGATAAGTATGGCAATCGTGTCTACAACTACGGCTGGTCGAATATCGATGCCGATACCGGCGACAACGTGACGGGCGGGCCGTGGTATTGCGCGGGCGTGATCGATCCGCGTTCGTCGGCGAGCGGCATTCTCACGCATGTGATGAACGGCGTGTATTACAACCCGACCATCGTTTATAACCCGCCGTTGCGGGCCGATGGT
>Ga0208826_1001785_pt1 | contig 17197 bp, 19 predicted proteins | sample AD_UKC115_MetaG_FD_184451 | JGI IMG/M metagenome (GOLD analysis project Ga0208826, IMG submission 184451) | Active sludge microbial communities of municipal wastewater-treating anaerobic digesters from Hong Kong - AD_UKC115_MetaG (SPAdes)... | ecosystem: Engineered > Bioreactor > Anaerobic >...
TTTTTAAAGTTGATTCGTCTCTCACTTATCAGGTACAGGGTACAGGAATAGGTCTTTCCATGGCTAAGGAATTTGTTGAGATGCACGGAGGAAGTATATGTATAGAAAAGAGTACAGAAGGAATAGGTACAACTTTTAAAATTAATCTTCCCAAGGGTGTGTTATAGTGGCGGATATATCAATAAAAGAAATTACCAGGAAAATTGAGGAGCTTCCCACTCCTGACTTTATAGTACAAAGGATAGTATCCATAGCCTCAAGCCCGAACGCAAGTACTAAAGAACTTAATATGGCAATACTTGAATCACCATCAATGGCGGCTAAAATATTGAAAATGGCTAACTCTGCATATTATGCTATGCCCAGAAGGATAACAAAGCTTTCACAAGCAATTAATATTCTTGGCTTCAGATCTGTCCGTAACCTAGCTTTAAGTGTATTTACCGCAAAATCATTCTTTTCACGTGAGTTTGAATACTTCAACACTAAAAAAGTTTGGAGTCATTTTATGGCCACTGCAATTTCCTGTGAACTTCTTTCGAAATTTATAAACTTTCCTGACCGAGAAGAAGCTTTTTTGTGTGGTATGCTTCACGATCTGGGCAAGATGGCAATGTCTATTGTAATGCCGGATGTTTTTGAAATGATAGTTACCGTAGCCAAGCATAAAAAAATTTCCTTCAGTAAGGCGGAAGAACTATTGGAGACCTATTCACATCAGCAGATAGGACGAATGCTTTTTGAAAACTGGCAGATGTCCGAAATAATGATAGCTTCAGCTACTTTTCATGATTCTCCGTCGCTTTGCAAATCTGAGGACTCAAGAACTATAGTAAATCTGGTCAGTGTTGCAAACACTACGGTAAATATACTATTATACGGCTATTCAGGATGTTTTGATATTCCTGCTGTTTCAGACGAAGCCTGGAATAATCTTGGTCTAACACCTAGAAAATATCTGAACTATTTTGAAAATTTAAAAATAAAAATAAAGGAATCAGAAGACTTCATGAACTTATCAAATGTTCTTGATGATCTACAGGAAGGTGAACTAGATGGCACAGTTTAAAAAACAGATGTTGGAATCAGAAATAGAAAAAATAATAACAGTATCTCTAAGAGATATAAAAGATCCGAGAGTTTGTGGGAAGATACTGACTATAAACAGAGTTGATATGAAAAAAGACAAATCCCTTGTTGATATTTATATTTCATGTCTTGACAACTCTGACCTGAAGGAAACTGTTGATGTTCTGAACAGAGCTAAAGGTTTTTTCCGCAGTATGATCGCCCAGAATATAAATATTTTTAAGGCACCAGATGTTGCATTTCATCAGAACAGAGGCATAGAACAGAGTGTTAAAATTCACAAACTTCTGGATGATATAAAGCAGATGGATGAGAAAAAGGGTAAGAAATGATGAACGATGGAATTGTTATAGTAGATAAAAAGGAAGGAATAACTTCACACGAAATAGTCAGCTATTTTAGAAAGAAATTTGATACTCCTAAAGTAGGACATTCAGGAACACTTGATCCTTTCGCAACAGGAGTTATGGCAGTTGGTATCAATAGAGGAACTAAAATTCTTCATTTTCTTTCTGCACAGTGCAAAAAATATCATGTAACCGCAGAGCTTGGAACAGTAACCGATACGTTTGATATTTCAGGACAGGTAAAAGAAGTAAACGAGGTTACTGATGAAAACCTGCTTAATTTAGAAAGCACTGTTATGTCTTTTACAGGTAAATATGAACAGACCACTCCTGCTTACTCCGCCAGAAGATATCAGGGGAAAAGACTTTATGAATATGCAAGACAGGGAAAGATAATTTCACTCCCGATAAAGGAGGTAGAAATCTTTTCTGTAGAAGATTTTTTACAGAAAGGAAAAGAATTTTCTTTTACGGTATCTGTTTCCAGCGGAACATATATACGGTCTCTGATTATGGATATCGGTTATAAACTCGGCTGCGGAGCTGTTGCTACAAAATTGCGAAGACTTAAGAGCGGATCATTTGATATTTCCCAATCAAAAAAAATGGAAGATATTTCGTTTTCTGATATTATAAGTATTGAAAACTCACTTGATTTTCCAAAAATACGTGTTTTTGACGGAACAAAAGTCATAAATGGGATACAGATATTTAAAAACGATATAATGATTTACGATGAGTTCACTAAAGGCTCTTATCTTCGGTTGTTTGATGAGAATAATGAGTTTCTTGGGCTTGGAGTAGCTGAAAAAAATAGTTCTTTTATGCCTTTTCTCTTAAACAGTAATGACAGAAACGACAGAGTAGTCAAGATATTCAGAATCATGAGGTGAAAAATGTATGCACTTGCTATAGGAACATTCGACGGAATTCATAAAGGTCACCAATATATCCTGCACCAGACACAAAAAGTTGCACTGGAGAATAATCTGAAACCACTTGCATATATGATACGTTATCCCATAGATAAGTACCGCGGGAACTTCTCAGGACTCATTTTGCCTTCATGGAGAAGGAAGGAACTCATGGAAGATATGGGTTTTGAAGTTGAAATTTTTGATATGCAGGATGTATGGGATATTACCCATATAGATTATATAGACATACTTCTGGACAAGGGAGTAAGGCATATTGTCTGTGGAAGGGATTTCACCTTTGGAAAAGGAAAACTGGGAAATGTTGATTATATATTAAATCAAGCCACACCAAAGGGTTTGGGGCTTACCGTGCTACAGGATCTTAAAGAGTACGGAAGTAGAGTCAGTTCGACTCTTATAAGAAAAGCTTTAACAGACGGAGATATTGATCTGGCTAATGAAATGCTTACACGGAACTGGTCAATTGAAGGAAGAGTGTATGAAGACAGGCACGTAGGTTTTAAATTGGGATTTCCAACGGCCAATATTGATTTCAGAGAGAAGGAGTTTGTAATATCCCCAAAGTATGGAGTCTATCTTGTGAAAAGCAATCTTCCCGGTTATTCAAGAAACTTTTGGGGACTTATGAACATAGGATTGCGGCCTACTTACAGGGAAAATCTAAACGGTCCTAAGGTTGAAGTTTATTTTATGGACTTTTTCGGCGATCTTTACGGAAAACATCTCAAAGTGGAAGTTGTAAAGTATCTCAGGGAAGAGATGATGTTTGGTTCCGAAAAGGACTTGATATCCCAGATGATTAAAGATGAGGATAATGCCAGGAAATTAGTTATTAATATAGAGAAAGGGGCTTAAAGCCCCTTTTTATTTTTCAACGGAAAGATTAAGTTCAATATAACAGTCTTTTGAAACATCAAAATCAAGCCATACTATTCCACCCTGGGATTTATTGTCAATTTTTGAAACTACTCCTCTATTTGTAAAAGAATCAAGAGTTATTCCTGGTTGGCTTAGATATATCCTTGTTTTATAAACTTCTGAAGAAGTGTTTTGAAACTCTATTTTTATCTGCATTATTCTCTTATCTTTTCCGCCAGTCGTATTATACGTTACATCCTTGGTAATGGTTGATTTATACTTTAGACTCCAGGAGCTTTTTAAATTTATCCAAGCCTCAGAATCCTTTGGAGTATCTCTCATATATCCTTTCTTTATAGCAAAACTGTTTTCATCGAAATTCTCCATCAACCATACCTCTCCTGATGCAAGATCTTTTCCTATGCCATTGGAAATGGTATTGTCAAAATATCTGATTATATTTGCCGGCTGAGGATCTGTAATATTTGAATAGAGATTTGGATTGACAGTATATCTGTCTTCAAAAGAAGCAAGTTTGAATTTATCTGCAGTCAAAGCCATATACTCACTGTTCATGTCAACCATGCCCAGATCAAAAAAAAGTGTATCGGACTGTACCTGCGCTTCATATGAGTTTGATGAATCAGCGGCATATGCAATGCTCTTGGTTCTTAAAAGAGCCTCCTGCTGATAGTATCCTGAAGATATATTCACAGAAGAGTTTACAAGATAAAGTCTTGTTTCACCTACAGGAACACCGTTAATCTCTAGTTTGCTGGTAAAATTACCCATATTATCAATCTCATATGTATTTTTCCAGTTTCCCGAAGCATAAAGACCTATGAATGTCTTACCCTGAGCATCCAGAATCAGTGTTCTTTTGGATCTTATACTGTCAAGATTCTTTTTATCAGTAAGACACCATTTGGATATCCTAGAATTATAAAACAGGATATCCTGTCTTCCTTCAATTTCAAAAACATTGGAATATATTTCTTTAAGCGAAAATTGTGAAAAATCATTTATATCTACAAGCTTAAAAGGGAAAGCCGTGTTTTCTTCATCCACATACCAGCTCTTCGCACCACTCACCCACAAAAGGTTAAAATTATCTGGTATGCTGAATGTACTTTCATCATACTGTAAATACGTTACCAGAGCATCCCTGAAAACAAAAGTATATCGCTGTTGTCCTGCCAGCACAACAACACCTGTCATAATAACAAATAAAGCAATAAGAAGCTTTTTCATCTTTTCCCCTCCTTGTCTAAAAGTATTTTCCTATAATATTATTCCTTTTTACACAAAATTTACATCTGCTGTGGTGACAGTACAACTTTAAAAAGTAAAATATCTGTCAGCAAAGCAAATTAATTTACGGGGGTAATACTATGAACTTTCTTGTGTTTTTTGTATCAATAGCTCATTTTGCCGTTGATTTTTTCGCAGATATTTTCCAACCCCTAATTCCGTTTTTCATGCAGAAATATGCAATAACCGACCAGCCGAAAACACTTGTTATTATGGCTTCGGTATTAAGTATGACTGCCTCCATGAGTCAGCTCATAATAGGATACTATACCGATAGATCATCAAAAAAACTTATTCTTATTTATCTTTTTGTTGTTTTCTCAATTTTCCCTGGATTTTTTATGGGTTATGCGCCCAATCTCACTTATCTCTTTTTTATATTTCTAATAGGTTATATTGCCAACGCTGCACAACATCCCCTTGGCGCAAGTATTGCCGGTCATGTCGGAAAAGGGAAAAGTCTGACATTAGCATTTTATGTTCTTGGCGGAACTTTCGGTTCAGGCTTGGGTCCTATTGTCATTACGTGGTATGTAAAAAAATTTGGAATAGAAAATACATGGGCAATAGGTTTAATCATGTTTGTCATGTTTTCTATTTTAACTCTTTTTGCTTATAAAAATCTTAAAAATAACGAAATCTTAAAACCTTCTTCTAATCCGGCTTCCTTGCTTCAAGTAATTAAAAGTCTTAAAGTTCTTTATCCAATATGGATACTCACAGTATGCAGATCATTTATATCTTCTTTATTTCACATGTACGGACCGATACGCACCAACTCTATGGGATACGATCTGACCGTAGGCGGACTTATGCTTTCTTCGGCCCTTATATCTGGAATGTTCAGCAATATGCTTGGTGCACGAATCTATGAAAGACACGGAATAAAAAAACTTAACGTTCTATCCTTCAGCGGGTATACTGTTTTTCTTCTTATGTTCGCAATAAGTAAAAACATGATTTTTATAGTTCCATCCTTTGTACTTGCTGATATATTCATGTTCTTCACCATGTCTGCCAATGTAAGTTATGCACAGAAAATACTTCCGCAGTTCAGAGGTGTGGCCTCAGGAGCTCTTATGGGTTTTGCATGGGCCTGTGGAAATTTAATAGTCATGGCTTTTTCCTCAGTATTTGGAAACAATATAGAATTTATGATCAACTCTTTGTGGTTTTTTGCTGCTATTGGTATTATCCTTACATTTATACTTTTCAGGAAAAAAACTGTATTAACATAATTATGGTAAAATGTTGACAATAACTACTTAAACCGGGGTGACCAATGAGAACAGAACTTTACACATGGAAGTACATGGAACTTGGCGAAAAAGTTGTTTCCGTACTTAAAGAAAAAAGACATGATGCTTATCTTGTAGAAAAAAAAGAAGATGCAGTTCAAAAAGTTAAAGACCTTATCCCCTCAGGCTCAAAAGTTGCTGTAGGCGGAAGCATAACTTTGAATGAATGTGGAATTCTTGAACTTCTACGAAACGGTGACTATGAGTTCTACGACAGGTACTCAGCAAAAAGTCATGAAGAATCCATAAGAATCAACAGACAGGCATTTGAAACAGATTTTTTCCTTTGCAGTGCAAACGCAATAACTCTGGATGGGAAAATTGTTCAGCTAGATGGAACTGGTACACGGGTGGCTCCTATGATATGGGGACCAAAAAATGTAATAATAGTGGCTGGTATGAATAAAATAGCATCTTCTGTCGATACAGCCCAAGAAAGAATACGATTTATATCTCCCATGAATGCTAAAAGGCTTAATATAAAAACTCCATGCACCAGAATAGGAGAATGCATAAATTGCGAGTCATCAGAAAGAATCTGCGTTCACCAGGTGACAGTAGAAACCGGAGTACGAACACCCGGAAGATTTAAGATAATTTTGGTGGCACAGGACCTGGGGCTTTAACTCCCCCAGTTCTTCCTTTTTTATCCAGAGCATATACAAAAGCCAGAAGCTCCGCAGCCACTTTATACATCTCAGGCGGGATTTCTACGTTAACGTCAACTGCATAAAACCTCTCAGCTGCAGCTTTATCCTCTATAACAGCTATCTGTTCTTTTCGCGCTACTTCTATTATTTTTTCGGCTATTTCTCCTATCCCCTTTGCAATTACCTTTGGGGCAGTATCTTCCCCTTTTTTGTACCTAAGCGCAACCGCTTTTTTTTTATCCTCTCTCATAGTTTCTCACCCTTTTAATCAATTTCAAACACAGTTATTTCAGGAGGACAAAAGAGCCTTGCATTAAACCAGCTCCCTATTCCGCTATTTACATAAATATCGAAAGTCTCTTCATTATACATTCCTTTTATAAAACTCTCTTTTGAAAAATGAGTCTGTAGCAGAATCCTTGTTATGAAAGGAAGGTTTATCTGTCCGCCATGAGTATGCCCGGCCAAAATAAGATCTGCCTTATCTATAAAAGAAGAGAACTTATATACATTAGCTGGAACATGTGTAAGAAATATGTTATACTCTTCTTTCTCAAAATAATACTGTTCGGGACTTTCATACATGGGCAGGCTGGTAAAAGTTATTTTTTTATTCTTTGTTTTCAATCGAAGTTGTTCAGCTTCAATATTACCCACATGACACACTCTGTATACCGAATCTATTTTTTCCTTGTCATAGTAATCCCAATTTCCATATATGGCATAAACCGGAGCTATACTAGAAAGCCTGCTGAAAAACTCTACAAGTGCGCCAAAAGAAGAACTCCTGGTAAGCGCATCACCTGTAAAGAGTATGATATCAGGACGCTCCTTTAAAACTCTGGACAGTATATTATCGTGGAAAAAATAGTAATAGTCAATATGCAGATCACTTATCTGAATAATCTTTAAAACATCCGAACTGTTGAATCTATTAATCTTTATGCGATTGACAACAATGATAAGCGATGGTTCAATAAAGAAAATATATACTGTTGCTATTATAATTACAGCAAGAAAGATAAGTAGCTTCCGTTTTCTTTTCATAAACCCTCCTGTTATTGCAAAAACTTTCTTTCTATGATAAAATGAATTTATGAGAAAATCATTATTCTTTGTGGCAACAGTGCTTTTAACCAACCTGATACTTTTTATCTTTAAACAATCAGCAAAAGATTTTATATATATGAATGTTTTATTTTTTGCGGGAATATATGACTATTACAAGTATATTATACCTGAAACGGCAGTAATTGCGATTATCATTTTATCAATTATTGATTTCAGAGCTGAAAATCTTTTATTTTCTTTAGTTGCTTTTTTTTCGCTACTTATTTTTTACAAACAACATAAAATAGGTTTTGGAGATATACAGCTTATCTCAGCCATCTTTTTATTATCCGGTTATGAAGCCCTTTTCATCATAGCAATAGCCTGTACACTTATAATTATTTTAAATTTCAGAAAAGACAACATACGTATACCCATGGGGTTTTACCTTATGCTCGGTGCTACAGTATTTTTTATCTGTGACATACTAATTTAAGGGAGGTGCAGATTATTTTTCTGAAAATACTTTCTTCTTTCTTTGAAGTACCTGGGATATTTATAACCTTGTGTATTATAATGTTTTTTTATTACTTAAAAAAAGAGAAAAAAATCCGAAAATTTCTTTTAATCATAACTTTGATTGTATATGTAATCTCAAGCGGCTGGTTTGCAAGGATTATGGTTTATCCCCTTGAAAATATGTATCCGCCTTTTTCAACTCAGGGAAAAATGTTTTCAAAAAAAGGACTGCTGGTAGTTTTAGGAGGAGGAATGAATTCAAACGTTCCATCAGATCCTACCGGAGACCTTTCTGAAATATCTTTTCAAAGAATATACAATGGTTTTCTTCTTTATCAGAACCTTAAATACCCTATAGTGGTAACGGGAGGAAAGCTTCCTAATACCAATGATTCACCAGAGGCTCTTAAAATGAAAGAAACCCTGGTGAGATTGGGTGTAAACCCTTCTGATATTCTTCTGGAACCCCAAGCAGTAAATACATCAGAGAATGCTATTTATTCTGCAGAAAAAGCAAAGGAAGCAGGAGCGGAAAAGGTTTATCTTATTACTTCAGCTATACATATGCCTAGATCTTTCAGTGTTTTTAAAAAATATATGAAGGATTTGGAGGTAATTCCGGTACCTGTTGGATATCTTTTATCGCGTAATAGTCTGAATTGGTATGATTTTTTTCCAAGCATATCCGCGCTGAGGGCAGTTTCAATGGCATGGCACGAGTACGCAGGCATGATTTTTTACATAACAAAGTAGTTTGTTGCTGTTGATTTTTAACATTTATTATGATAGAATAATCTTGTGTTTGTTTGACGGAGCGTGGCGCAGGTTGGTAGCGCGTTTGCTTGGGGTGCAAAAGGTCGCTGGTTCAAGTCCAGTCGCTCCGACCAAAAAATAAAATCCGGCATATGCCGGATTTTATTTTTCTATTCACCTGTTACAGATACATTTGTAAGCTTAATATACTTAGGACCGAAGTAATTGTTTATCTGAACTGTTTCTTTAGAAAGAATAACTGCACATTCCTCAAGATTAATATTTCCTGATATAGACCCACCGGTAAGCACTTTCATGCCTCCATTTTCATGAAGATATGCCAGTCTTATCTCCCCTCCAAAATCTCCGGTTACTTCATCTAATTGAAAATCTGAAAATGCATGTATTTCAAGTACTTTTCCACAAATCATTTCTTTATAAGAGCTTTTCCCTGATGCTACACAGAAGTTACTTATATTTCCTGTACACTGGGTGTTTATATACTGTGAAAATCTTAAATTACCCCATATTTTTTCAACCACACCATCTTTTATTATCTGAGTTTTTTTCAAAAGTACTCCATCGTCATCAAACTGCGAAGAAAAAGTTGAACCGGCTATGTATGGATCCAACATAATACTTAGTTTATCGGAGAGCTTGTTTTTTATAGCATCTTTCCCTACCATAAAATCCGATGTTTTTTCATAAATAGCCATAGCGTTGGTTTTATATATATAGTATCCAAAAAAATCTTTTACCGCATCATCCCTGAGAATTACGTCACAGGATACAAGATTGGGTGTATTGACACTTTTTAATCTCATCATAGCTATCTCAAACTTATCCTCAATCATATTTTCAATAAACGTTTTGTTGAAGTCTGAAAACTCCATCTTATCAATGAGTTCAATCTCATCGCCGTTTGAGCTGGCTGTAATAACATACTCGATGTAGCATTTGTTAAAATCTTCCCTGTACTCTATTCCTTTAGAATTAAATAATATCTTTTGAGTTTTTTCAAGAAATATTTCACAGGAATTTATATAAACATCCTGTCTTGTATCTTTAAAGTACAGTGCATCCATGATATCCTTTACTGCCTGTTCATTGTTTTTATGATCAAAATATGAATCCAGCTTTACAGGAATAAACTCTTGAGGCTGGGCAATACTGTAGTATTCGTTTTTTACTAATTTTGAGGACTGTATCGCATCATTTACGGCATCTTTGATCTCAGGCTCAGTCATAGTATCATACAGAAATATTGAAGCTGAGCCTATATATTTTCCGTTTTCACTTTCAGTATATACTGTGAGCTCCATATCGTGAACCTTTTTATTTCTTATCATATTTATATTTTTTCTTACAAGAAATACTTCTGTAGACTGAGTCTGCATATCTTTAAGTTTCCAGCCGATCAACTCTTTATTAGCTTCAAGAATATTTTTGAGATATTTATTCATCTTATCCTCCTATCCCAGTTTAGCCCTAGCTTTTATACAAGGGCCACCGCACGAAACCTTTACAAACTCCTTATATCCTTTTCCGCATGCTCCAGATCCGGAAAGTCCAAAATCATCCGATACCATCGATATTGATTTGAGAAGATCCGGAACAAACCCTGTCATTATTATAGGAGAGACATACTTATCAGTTAGTCTACCGTTTCTGATCTCCCTTGCATAAAGCACCACACACTGTATTCCCCAGTTTTTAGGATCTTCCATACCGCTTTCCTCTTTTTCAAGATAATAGCCGTGCTTTATGCTCTTTACCATATCTTCAAACTTATCCTTTCCCTTGGAAAAGAAGGTATTTGTCATTCTAGTATACGCTTTGCGCCTGAAAGATTCTCTCTTTCCATTGCCTGTTGGTATTACTCCAAGTTCAAGTGCGGAAACCTGATCACATAAGCCGTTTATGAGAATACCGTCCTTAATGATTACGGTGTCCTGGGCAAGAACTCCCTCATCGTCAAAAAAATATGATGAAACATGTTTGGCGCTTGCTGCACCATCATGCATGGTGACAAGCGCAGAAGCAACCTCCTTATTCATATACTCCACAGATTTTGCTCTGTTTTTTACATACATATCCATCTCAACACCATGCCCAAAGGCTTCATGAGCTATAAGACCAGCCACTTCAGGACTGCAAAGAATTTCATACTCTCCCGGCTTTATCCTTTCGCTCTGAAGAAGCTTCAAGGCTGTATGTGCCGTATCCTCACATCTGTTTCCCATCTCATTAAGAAGTTCCATCCCGCTAAGCCCGGAAAATGTGTCATAGTTATACTTTATACTATCGTCCTGGGCTGCATAGACAAACAAGTAGCCTTGGCTCCACATATATGACTGTGAAAGGATTTTTTTATCAGATACAAAGATCTTGGATACATTTACGTGCTCATAAACAACTTCACAGTTTATTATTTTTTCCGAAACGGCTACAATCGTATTTTTTATATTATTCATTGAATCCAAAATCTTCTGTGAAGCCATACACTCATCAGGATTTAAAAGAATTTCCCCTCTAAAATCAGCTTGAGCCTTTTCCTCTTCAATAATGGGTAGCCGTTTAATTTTAAAGCTTTCGGTCTCAAAATAAGCTGCTCTGTCGCTGTTTTTAGAGAAGTCATCAGCAACTTGAACTGCATCCGTTATAGAATCAGTTGAAAATTCATAGTAAAAACCATCTTTCACTGCCCTTATTACAAATCCTCTCTCGTTCCATCTGCTGTCGGCCACACCAGTACTTTTTCTGTTAACTCTGTACTGCTTTCCATGACAGTCAGTTCCAAGTACCGAGACATAGTCGAAGTTTTTTTTCAAAATACTTATGATTTCTTTCATTTTTGAACAGGAACTGTCCAAAAAATTTGAAAGTTCAATCTTCATGGTTCACCCCCATTCTCTGTTTATAAAAATATAGCACTTAATCCTTCTTTTTACAAGTGACTTTATTCCCCTTTAATCTCTATATAAAACAGATATTACACTGTTTTTTAATAATTGTGTGGTATCATGAAATCAAAAGGAGGGATTTTTTTGAAAAAATTTTTATACCTATTCTTATCTGTCTTTATGGTTTTTTTCCTTTTTTCCTGTTCCTCACAATCCGCATTCCAGAACACTCAGAATGCTTTGCCGGGAACTCCTGAAAAAATTCGTTTTACTGTTTCTTTTATTGTCACGGTACCTCAGAACACAGATTATGTTTATATAATGGGCGACTTTAACAACTGGAATCCGGGTGATGAAGAGTACAGGCTGAAAAAAATAGATTCTGTTACTTATTCAATAACGCTTTCACAGGAAAAGGGGAAAACCATAAACTTTAAATTTTCCAAAGGAACTTTATTTTCAGTTGAAACAGATTCGAATTTTTACGAAACCGATCCCAGGACTTTCAGATTTGATTATAACAATGATGAGGTAAGATTTGAAGTTGAAAATTGGCTTGACAACAAGTAAACCCGATACATAAGCCAGAAGAAATCTGGCTTTTTTGGACTCATATATTATTTATAATCTTATAAATACTTATAATGGAGGGTAATATGAAAAAAGTTGCTGTCATTACCACCGGCGGTACTATTGCTATGGCACATGATCCAAACATGGGGGTTATCCTTTCAGAAAACAAAAACAAAGAACTCAGTGAAATTCCTCAAATACATCAGATTGCAGATATCGAATTCCATGAGTTTTTCGATGTGCCCAGTCCATATATTACCCCAGGCATGATGTTTGAGCTCTCAAAATACGTTAAAAAGATCCTTTCCAGATCAGATATAGATGGAGTGGTCATCACCCATGGAACCGATACTCTTGAAGAAACGGCTTACTTCCTTGACCTAACCATTGGATCAGAAAAGCCTGTCGTAGTAACAGCCGCAATGAGAAACTGGAGTGAGCCCAGTACAGACGGTCCTATGAATCTTATTGCATCTGTAAAAATAGCTTCATGTGACCTATCCGTCGACCAAGGTGTCATGGTCTGTCTCAACGATGAAATACACGCCGCGAGAGAAGTCACCAAAACATACACTAGCAACGTCGCAACCTTTGATTCTCCGGGTTATGGACCGTTAGGCATAGTAGATGAAGATACAGTTGTTTTCTTTAGGCGCTCGCTTGAGAGAATGTATATTCAAACCGACAGGATAGAGGACCGTGTTGCACTCATCAAAACATATACAGGCGATAATGGAGCAATAATAAAGACTCTCCCTGATATGGGATACAAAGGAGTCGTTATTGAAGGTTTCGGCAGAGGAAACGTACCTCCGGCAGTAGCGGATGCCATGGAGTATCTTTTGGAAAAAAATATACCGGTAGTAGTTGTCTCCAGATGCTTCAAGGGAAGGGTACTTGGAGTATACGGTTATATAGGCGGCGGAAAAGATTTGAAGGAAAGGGGAATAATTCTTGGTCAGGAAGTTTCTGGTCAGAAAGCCCGGATAAAGATGATCGTTGTTTTGGGAAAGACAAAGGATACGGAAAGTTTACGAAGATACTTTGAATTTCAAAACCGATAAGGAGGATTATCTTGATTAAAAACCAGAAAGCAGGTCTTTTTACAGGTATTTATATTTTGCTTTTTTTTAGCATTGCTATTATTTCGATGAAGATATTCGCTATTCTTGTCTTGTCTCTTGGAAGTATACTTGTAATAGATCTTTTTGCGAAAGTCCTGTCTAAATGGTTTAAATTCCGCAGGGTGGTATCGCTTACACTATCTATGATATTCATATTTTCCATATTTGTTATTGCTTTTGTCTTTCTTATTCCGGCAGTAATAAAAGAGATTGATACTTTTGTAGTTTTTATAGACAGATTTTTTGTCAATAGAGAGTGGGAAAAGTTTTTTACAAACATTTTCCCGGATACTGAAAAAACCCTTTCAAATTTCATGGTTTCACTTCAACCGAAACTTTTGGAATTTCTCAACTCCTTTGTCGGTAAGCTTCCGGCATATGGGCAGCAGATCGCCTTATTTCTGGCATACTACTTCCTGCTAACTTTATATGGTATTTATAATATTGATTCTCTTAAAAAATGTATTGGTTACCTTTACCCACGCTCAATACGCTCTACAGGCGAGAAGTTCTTTTCTGAACTCTACCATAGCCTTGACAGTTTCGTTTTTTCAACATTTTTTTCTGCAATTTTTGTCGGAGTATGTGCTTTTTTCATTATGAGTTTTCTTGGTATAAAGTACACAGTTTTGATGAGCTTCTGGGCTTTTGTAACAAATTTTATACCCATAGTAGGAGTAATTTTTGAATTTGTACCGCTTGCTCTTGTAGGTCTTTCATCTGGAGTAGAGAGCATGGTATGGCTTTTGGTTCTTATGTCCGTTATTCATGGATCGGCATTCATATTTTTCTTGTTTGTGATGAGAGGCTACTCAAAAATAAATCTTTTTTTTATTATTCTTGCCATACTAATTTTCGGTCAGATATTTAATGTCTTAGGCATACTAATAGCTGTTCCTCTGTGTCTTATTATAAAACTTTTCTGGACCAACTTTATAAAACCCTACTTTGAGAGGGGCTGATTCATTTTTGAACTTCCGCAAAACAGTGATTTTTTTGTTATGTTTTTTATTTTTTTCTATGTCTTTTGGACTTACGGTAGAGGAGATCTATAATCTTTCCAAACTGCCTCAAACCCTGGAAAAATCAATAGACGAGTTTCTTAAATATTTTTATGAAAACCCTGCTGATCCTCAGCTGGAAGTTTACGGTTCTCTCATATACTCAAAAAAGACTATAAGAGACAAGTACCCATCATATGCTTTTGTAAACGGATTAATATCAGAAAATTCTAATGATTTTCTGATGAGTCTAAGCGCTATGAGTCCTTCATTTAAGATACCTCCAGAAGACACCCAGTTGGTAGTGATGATTTTGAAAGATCTTATTCCTAAGCTTCAAAAGATCTTTGAAACAGGTACTCTACAGGAAGCTTCCCTCAAACATTCGTATCACCTGGATGGAATAAATCTTATGGTAACTCCCAAGACGTATAAACCCTTTCTGGAGTTTGTAGTTTTTAAAACTCTTAACACTCCTTCTTTTCTTGATGATGATATGAAAAAATTTATAGAGTTCTTTGTTCCCAGAAACATTCTTTCTACCATAAACGCGATAATTTCATCATCCAGATTAGTACTTAATGAAAGTGATTATATCGGAGGTTATGTGCTCCTTGATTATATAAATACGCTTGGAATGATTGATTCTACAAATATAGATTCTTTTGTAACCCTTAAAAAATACTATACAGTGCGTAACTCTATTACAAAACTTTCAAACTCTGTTTTCATGGTGGATGATCAGGAACTGCAGGTTTATCTGGATGATCTTTATACTCAGATTGAAGAGCTTTCAACACTTTCCTCGTCAAAAAAAAGCATAGAGGAGATTCTTCTGCTGGTCTTAAAAACTCTTAATACAAGACTTGATAAAAATACCAAAAAGTTATTTTCGAAAAGATACGATTTTGACAAAGTTCTTACTTCATTCCCTGACAATATCCAAAATGAGCTCTTACGCCTTAAATTGAAAATTGATGAATTTTATATATCAGCGCAAGTAAAACCCGATCAAACAAAAGTATCAACAGGAGCAACAAGCAGTTCTGGAACTGAAATGAAAACTTATACATTTTTTTATTTTTTGGGCACTGTTATATTTTTAGTTACTGCTTTTCTTTTTTTAACCATGGAGTTTTTTCCTAACGTTCAGAAAATAGAGTTTTTATGTAAAATAGGCATGGGAAGATATGCCATACATTTGGCAGAGAAGTTAGTTATAAAAAATGCAAATGATTTCAGATCTTTCTTTGCTCTGGCCAAAGCACTTGAAGTATGTGGAAGATATGAAGATTCAATTAATGCTTATAAAACAGCCATGAGTATACGCGAAAAAAATCATGAAAATAAAGGTGAATAGAAATGAATTCTCTTGTATTGAGCACCTCAATGAAAAAAGTTTATATTCTTCTCATAAAAGGAAAGTTTTATGATTTTAATACCATCGATTCAAAAAATTCTGGAAGTAAGCTTGCTTATGAAGTAGATAATATTCTTAAGAAAAACGCTATCTCTGTTTCTGATATGGATACTTTTGGAATTGATACAGGTCCCGGTTCTTTTACAGGTATACGTATAGGAATATCTTTTCTTTCCGGACTACTGGCAATAAAAAACGATATGGAAATAAAAAACATTATTTCCACTGATATTATTAATGAAAGCAACACATCTACAATCTCTAATTTTGCAGTTTTGCGAAGGGCGCGCGAAGATGCAGCATATGTATGTATCTACAGAGATAGAGTTCTTGCAGGGCAACCCAATATGATTAAAGGCTCAGAACTGGCTTATGTCTTAAAAGGATTAGAACTTACAGGTGAGGAGTCCAGATACTTCATAGATAAGTTCTCACTTGGTAATACTTTTTTTGAAACAGAGGTCACTCCTCAAGGCATGATGAAGGCTTTCATGAATTCAAAACCAGTTAAACTAAACGATCTAAAACCCCTTTACCTTCAAAAACCCCTTGCTGTGGAAATATGGGAAGAAAAAAATAAAATTCTAATGAACAAAGAGTTTTGGAATTAAATCGTTAAAAAAAACAGCCTTAAGGCTGTTTTTATTTTTCGAAAAGAAACCCTAAAGCAAACGTAAGTGATTTCAGAGAAACTACAAAATCTACATTTTCAACGGAAATATTAAGAGGAACCGTTATGGTAGCAGGTGTGAAATTGAGTATACCTTTTATTCCTTTTTTTATTACAAGCTCTGAAACATTTTGAGCCGCCTGGGCAGGAACTGTAAGGATAGCAATCTCTATAAGATTATCTCTTATTATTTCCTCAAGATCTTCCATCTTATATATCTTAACATTAGTCGAAATGTACTTTCCTATCTTCTTCTCGTCATTGTCAAACGCAGCTACAACACGAAAACCATTCTTTTCAAGACCGGAATAATTGGCAATTGCATTCCCAAGATTTCCTGCACCTATTATAGCAACATTCCAACTTTTATTAAGACCCAGTATTTCACGAAGTTTAAAAGAAAGCTTATCCACATCATAACCTACTCCCCTTTTCCCAAACTCCCCGAAGTAAGACAGATCTTTCCTCACCTGTGAAGCCTTTATACCAAGTATGTAGGCAATTTCTTGTGAGGATGTTTTTTCAACGTTATCCTCTTTGAGTTTGGCCAGGCAACGGTAGTATATCGCCAGTCTCTTTACCGTTGGCTTAGGAATTTTGAGCACTATTAAAACCTCCTGCATTAAAACAATAGTGTATTAATTCACACAATTATTATACTCTGAAAAAAAAAAAAAGCAACTTATAAACAGC
>Ga0208826_1001787_pt1 | contig 17194 bp, 14 predicted proteins | sample AD_UKC115_MetaG_FD_184451 | JGI IMG/M metagenome (GOLD analysis project Ga0208826, IMG submission 184451) | Active sludge microbial communities of municipal wastewater-treating anaerobic digesters from Hong Kong - AD_UKC115_MetaG (SPAdes)... | ecosystem: Engineered > Bioreactor > Anaerobic >...
CGCCGCGCGCGTGGTGGTCAGCCCCGCCCTGCACCTGGTGCGCACGGCCGAACGCACCACGCTGCAGGGTGAAGTGGCTGTGTCGAGCGCCCAGGTGGATCTGTCCAGGCTGCCGGGAGGCGGCGCGGCCAAGGCCTCGCCCGACGTGGTCGTCACCGACGCCGCGCAGACCGCATCGGCGGCGCCGCTGCCGGTCTACACCGACGTGACGCTCAAGCTAGGCGATGCGGTGAAGCTCAAGGGCTTCGGTCTCGACGGGGCGCTGAGCGGCCAGCTCGCGGTGAGCGACCGCCCGGGTCGGCAGACCACCGGGCGTGGCGAAATCCGCGTCAGCGGCACCTACAAGGCCTACGGCCAGGATCTGGCCATCGAGACCGGACGCCTGCAGTTCGCCGGCACCGCCATCGACAATCCCGGCCTGGACCTGCGTGCCGTGCGCAAGCTGGAGGAGGTCACGGCCGGCCTGCGCGTGCAGGGCACGGCGCGGGTGCCGGTGCTCACCGTCTACGCCGAGCCGCCGATGGAACAGGCCGAAGCGCTGTCCTACCTCGTCACCGGCAAGCCACTGTCGGCGCTGAAGAGCGGCGAAGGCGACATGGTCGGCACGGCTGCGCGCGCGCTCGGCTCCGCGACGGGCGACCTTCTGGCCAAGAGCGTGGGCGCACGCCTGGGTGTGGACGCCGGCGTGAGCGACAGCGCCGCGCTGGGCGGCGCCGCGCTCACCGTGGGCAAGTACCTTTCGCCCCGTCTCTACCTGTCCTACGGCGTGGGCCTGTTCGTGCCGGGCGAGGTCATCACCCTGCGCTACCTGCTGAGCAAGCGCTGGAACATCGATGTGCAGAGCGCCACCAACGACAACCGCGCCGGGCTCAACTACCGCTACGAAAAATAGGTCGGCGCAAGGCCCGCGGCCGCCTACAGCCGCCCGGCCGCCTTGTCCAGCAGCAGGCGCTTGAGCGGCGCCAGCGCATCGAGCGCACGCAGGCCCAGGCCCCGCGCCAGCACCAGCGGTTCGGCCTGCCAGTCGAACACGCGACCGAGGGCGTCGAAGCCCCAGGCGGACAGGGTGTTGTCGCTGCGACGGCGGCGCTCGTAACGGCGCAGGGTGGATTCCGCCGCAAAGTCCCTTTGTTCATCACTCGCCGCCGAGAGCACGTCCAGCATCTCCACCACGTCGCGGTGGCCGAGGTTCACGCCCTGCCCGGCCAGCGGGTGCACCTGGTGGGCGGCGTCGCCCAGCAGGGCCAAGCGCGGGGCGAGATAGCGTTCGGCCAGCTGCAGGCGCAGGGCGAACGCGGCGCGCGGCGAGGTCGACAGCACCGGGCCGAGCTGGAAATCGAAGGCGGCGCCGAGCTCGGCGCAGAATGCCGCGTCGTCCAGCGCCAGCACGCGCTGCGCCTCGGCCTCGGGCAGCGACCAGACGATGGAGCAGCGCCCGTCGGCCAGGGGCAGCAGGGCGAGCGGACCGCCGGGCAGGAAGCGCTGCCAGGCCGTGGCTGCGTGCGGGCGCTGCGTGCGCACGTGCGCCACCACGCCGCGCTGGGCGTAGTCGTGCCCGCGCGTGGCGATGCCGACCAGACCGCGCAGCGGCGAGGCGGCGCCGTCGGCGGCGATCACCAGGCGTGCGGCGAGGCGCGTGCCGTCGTCGAGCTTCAGCACGCGCGCCTCGCCCTCGACACCGGTGGCCACCACCCGCGCCGGGCAGCGCAGCGCCACGCGACCGTCGTCGGCCAGAGCCTGCCACAGGGCGTGCTGCACCAGGCGGTTCTCGACGATGAACCCGAGTTCGGCGGCAACCGGCGCGGGTGCATCGAAGTGCAGGATGGCGCCGTTGCCGGCATCCCACACGTGCATGTGGCGGTACGGCGACACGCGCGCCGCGGCAATGGCGTCCCACACGCCGAGGCGGCGCAGCAGGGCCACCGAGGATGCCGCCAGCGCGACCACACGCAGGTCCACCTCGTCCTCGGCGCACCAGGGTTCGGGCACGCGCGCCTCGACCAGGGCCGTGCGGAATCCGGCTCGGGCCAGGCCCAGGGCCATGGCGCTGCCGACCATGCCGGCACCGACCACGGCCACGTCGAACGTCGCCCGCGCCTCGCCGCGGAGCCGCGAGGCCTCGCGCCCGCCTTCCGTGCGTGCGCTCACGGCCGTACCCCGAGGGCGTAGGCCGTGGGCGTGCCGCGGTAGCCCATGCCGCGCCGCGCCACCGCCTGACGCAACGGCGCGAGCGCGTCGAGCGCGGCCAGTCCGAGGCTGCGCAAGGGCGACAGCAGCCCGTTGGGCTGGCAGGCCAGGCGCACCAGGCCGTCGCTGAAAGCCAGCGTGCCGCGGCGGTCGGACTCACGTCGCTGCGCGTAACTGCGCAGCAGCGCACGATCGCCGCCATCGCCGCCCTCGCGCGCGGCGTCGAGCAGCAGCTCGGCCAGGGTCAGGGCGTCGCGCAGGCCGAGGTTGAAGCCCTGCGCGCCGATGGGATGGATGGTCTGCGCGGCGTTGCCCACCAGCACCGTGCGCTCGGCCGTCAGCGCCTGCGCGGTGACGCGGCGGATGGCATGGCCGGCGCGGCGGCCGGGGCGGCTGAAGGCGCCCGCGCGCCAGCCGAAGCGCTGCTGCGCATAGGCGGCGTAGGCCGCGTCGTCCAGCGCGAGCACCTCTGCCGCCGCGGCAGCCGGCACGCTCAGCACCAGGCCCGCGCGGCGATCGCGCAGCGGCAGCAGGGCCACCGGCCCCTGGTCGCTGAAGCGCTCGTAGGCGACACCGTCGAGGTCGCGCCCCGGCGCGATGCTGCCGACGACCAGGGTCTGGCCGTAGTCGATGCGCTCGGTGCCGATGCCCATGGTCTCGCGCACCAGCGAGTTCGTGCCGTCGGCGCCGACCACCAGGCGCGCGCGCAGGTCGAAGTCCTCGCCCGCCTCGCCGCGCAGCCGCAGCGTGTGTGCGTCCCCGCCGGGCTCCAGGCCGAGCAGCTCGGCCGGCGCGACGCGGGCGATGCCGCGCGCCGCCTCCAGCGCGGCGATCAGCCCGTTGCCCAGCTCGCGCGCCGGCAGCACGGCGCCGAAATCGACCACGCCCTCGCGCGCGGCGTCCAGGCGCAGGCTGCCGAATTCACCGGCGCGGCTGACGTGCAGGCGACGGATGGGCACCGCGCGAGCGGCCACGTGCGGCCACACGCCGAGCGCGTCGAGCGCGGCGGTCGTGGCCCGCGCCAGGGCGAGGTTGCGCTCGTCGTGACTGGGCTGTGTGCTCGGCCGCGGCGCCGCGGCCTCGATCAGCGCCACGCGCAGCGGGCTGCCGGCGAGCGCGATGGCCAGACTGGTGCCGACCAGGCCGCCGCCAACGATGGCCACGTCGTAGAGGGTTTCCATCGCGCCATGATACGGGGCGGCCCGCGGCGCAGGCTATGATGCGGCCACGCGCCGCGCCCCGCGGCGGGAACCCGCCCACCATGGACCTGTTCCTCGTTCGCCACGGCGAAGTGGACGCCGCGGCCGGCCGCTGCATCGGCCAGTGCGATGTCGCACTGTCGGCCGGCGGCTTCACCGCCATGCAGTCCCTGGCCACCAGCTGGAGCGCGCGTCCGCCGCGCTTCCTCTTCGCCAGCGACCAGCGCAGTGCGCAGCAATCCGCCCAGGTGTTCGCCGCACGCTTCGCCATCGAACCGCTGGCCGACGCGCGGCTGCGCGAGGTGGACCTGGGCGAATGGGACGGGCGCCGCTGGGACGAGGTCGCGCGCGACGATGCCGCACGCTACCGCCACTGGGCCGACAACTGGGTGATCCAGCCCGCGCCGCGCGGCGAGAGCTTCACCGACGTACTGCGCCGCGCCGGGGCGTGGTTGTCGGCCGTGCTGGGCAGCACCCAGGACGAGGACTGCGTGCTCGCCGTGGCCCATGCCGGCTCGATTCGCGCCCTGCTGTGCCACGCCCTGGGCCTGCCGCCGGCGCGCGCCTTCGCCCTGGCGGTGAATCACGCCGAGACCAGCCACCTGCGCTGCCGCGGCGGCCAGTTCGAGTTGTGCCGGCTGAACTGCCCGGGCTTCGACGGCGAGGGCTGAACGGGGCGCCCGGCGCTACGGGCGTCTGGGCTAGAATGGGCGCCTGCACTTCGTCCCGGATGCCCCCATGACCGCCACCCTGCCCCGCGTCGGCCTGTTCCTCGTTCTCGCCCTGGTGATGGCGGCGACGCGCATCAATCATTTCGGCGCCCTGCCGGACGCCTCCTGGGCGGTGTTCTTCCTCGCCGGCTTCTACCTGCGCGGCAGCGCGCGCTGGGCCTTTCCCCTGCTCATGGCGGAAGCGGTGCTGGTGGACTTCGCCGTGATCACCGCCAGCGGCATGGATTTCTGGAGCCACTACTGCGTTTCGCCGGCCTACGGGTGCCTGGTCGCCGCCTACGGCGCGCTGTGGTTCGGCGGCAGCCTGGTGCGCCGCCACTACCGCGGCCTCACGCCCGCCTCGCTGGGGGTCGCCGCGTTCGGCCTCGTCGCCAGCGTGGTGGTCTGTCACCTCCTCGCCCAAGGCAGCTTCTATTGGCTGAGCGACAGCATTGCCGCGCCGCGCAGCCTCGCCGGCTGGTGGAAGAACTACAGCGACTGGCTGCTGCCCTACCTCGGCACGGCTGCCCTCTATGTGGGCATCGCGGCGGTGCTGCAGGTGATGGGCACGCTGCTCGCCCGCCATCTGCCGGCCGCAAGCGCCAGCGCGTCGCGCTGAGCGTTGGTGCCTCGCCGTGGGTCATCGTCTGTCCAAGATCTACACCCGCACCGGCGACGACGGCGATTGGCCCATGGCCCGCGCCGCGCATCCTGCGCGCCGCGGACCGCGCGCGGCAAAAAGCGCGGTTTTTGCCGCGCTGCGCCGGCCGCACCCGTGCGGCCGCGCCGGCGCTTCCCTGCCCCGGAGGTCGTGCCGTCGTGGGTAATCGTCTGTCCAAGATCTACACCCGCACCGGCGACGACGGCACGACGGGCCTCGGCGACGGCACGCGGGTGGGCAAGGATTCGGCGCGGGTGTCGGCCTACGGCACCGTGGACGAACTCAACAGCGCGCTCGGCATGGTGCTGGCGCAGGACCTGCCCGAGGCCGTGCGTGAGTGCCTGACCCAGGTGCAGCACGACCTGTTCGACCTCGGCGGCGAGCTGTGCATCCCCGGCATGGCGCTGATCCACGAGGGCGACATCGCGCGCCTGGAAACGAGCCTCGACGCCTTCAACGAACCGCTGCCGCCGCTCAAGGATTTCATCCTGCCCGGCGGCGGCATGGCGGCGAGCTGCTGCCACCTGGCGCGCACCATCGCGCGCCGCGCCGAGCGCGAGGTGGTGGCCCTGTCGCGCCACGACGCGGTGCGCGGCGAAGCGCAGCGCTACCTCAACCGCCTGTCCGACCTGCTGTTCGTGCTGGCGCGCGTGCTGGCCCGCGCCAGCGGCCACGGCGAGGTGCTGTGGCAGCACGAGAAGCGCAAGAAATAGTGCGGTGCGCGGGTGCCGTCGCCCGCGCCGCGCCCGCTGATCCGCCCCCTGCCGCCCGCACGCCCATGCTCCTGTTCACCCACCCCGCCTGCCTCGATCACGACCCCGGCGCCGGTCATCCGGAGTGCCCGGACCGGCTGCGCGCGGTGCTGCAGGCGCTGGACCACGACCGCTTCGCCGCGCTGGATCGCGTGGAGGCGCCGCGCGCCACGCGCGCCCAGCTCGCGCGCGTGCACGCGCAGGCGCAGATCGACGCGGTGTTCGCCGCGGTGCCGGAGAGCGGCACGCATTACCTCGATGCCGACACCGGCCTGTCGCCCGGCTCGCTCGACGCCGCCCTGCGTGCGGCCGGCGCCCTCGTCGCGGCGGTGGACGCGGTGCTGGACGGCCGCAGCGAGCGCGCCTTCTGCGCCGTGCGGCCGCCCGGCCACCACGCCACGCGCGACACCGCCATGGGTTTCTGCCTGTTCAACAACGTCGCCGTGGGTGCGGCCCAGGCCTTGGCCTGGGGCCTGCAGCGCGTGGCCATCGTCGATTTCGACGTGCACCACGGCAACGGCACGCAGGACATCTTCCAGAACGACGCGCGCGTGCTGTACGCCTCCACGCACCAGTTCCCGCTGTATCCCGGCACCGGCGCGCGCAGCGAGACCGGCGCGGGCAACCTGGTGAACGTGCCACTGGCGCCGGGCACGGCCTCGGCGGAGTTCCGGCAGGCCTGCCGCGAGTTTCTGGTGCCGGCACTGCGCGGCTTCGCCCCCCAGCTCGTGCTCATCTCCGCCGGCTTCGACGCGCATCGGCTCGATCCCCTGGCCAACCTCAACCTCGATACCGAGGACTACCGCTGGATCACTGAAGAACTGGTCGACCTGGCGCGACGCTATGCCCACGGCCGCGTGGTGTCGACGCTCGAAGGCGGCTACAGCCTCACCGCTCTGCGCCAGGGCGTGGCCGCGCACGTGAGCGCCCTGCTGGAGTGATTCCCGCCGATCGCGCGCCCGGCCGTGCTCAGGGCGCCGCGCCTCCCGCCTGCAGCCGCGCGCGCAGCGCGCGCGCCTCGACCGCCTCCTGCGCCTGGGGCAACAGGGCGCTGTCGAGCACCGGCTGGGCGGCGTCGAGGGCGCGCCGCGCGCCGGGCAGATCCCCGGCCGCGGCCAGCACCTCGGCGCGGCGCAGGCGCACCACGGCCAGCAGCACGGGATCGCTGCCGCGCAGGGCCACCTGCATGGTCTCGGCGTCGGCGAGCTCCTTCTGCGCCGTGACGAGATCACCATGCGCGCGGGCCAGCTGACCGCGCATCACGGCGAACTGCACGCGCAGGGCGTGCTGCGGCGGCAACATCGGATCCAGCGTCGCGCTGCTGTCGTGCAGGGCCTGCGCGGCGGCATCCAGGCGGCCGGCCGCCAGTTCGATGCGCGCCAGGCGATAGGTCTGGAAGGCGTAGCCGAAACTCTTTTCGCCATCGCGCGCCGCGATACCCGCCAGCGCCCGCTCGACCCAGCGCCGGGCCTCGTCGTACTCGCCGCGAAACATCAGCGTGCGCCCGAGGTTGGCGCGGTAGAAGTCGAGCTGCGGCTCGTCCGGCGCAGCCGCCTCCAGGTCGGCGATGGCGGCGCGCATCAGGCGCTCGGCCGCGGCGTAGTCGCCCAGGCTTTCCTGGATGCTGCCGAGATTCATGCGGTCGTAGGCGCTGGCGCCGCGATCGCCGGGACGCAGGCGTTCGGTGATGGCGATCGAGGCGCCCAGGTGGTCGATGGCCTCGCGGTAGCGACCCAGGCCGTTGAGGGCCACGGCCAGGTCGTTTTCCAGGTTGCCGACCTTGTAGCTGCCCTCGCCCAGGGCGGTGCGCGCCACGGCCACGGCCTGCTGCAGCAGGGCCACGGCACGCTCGGACTCGTCGTGCGCGACGAGGGCGCGGGCGAGGATGCGCCAGGACTCCAGTCGCGCCGGCGAGCCGTCGGGCAGGCCGACCAGCGCCTGCACCGCCTCCTCGCCCCGGCGTACGGCCTCGTCCAGCCGGCCCTGGTCGACGGCGATCTCGGACAGGCCGCCCAGCACCTCGGCACGGTCCTCCGGCGCCACCTGCGGCAGCACCGCGAATTCGGCCATGGCCTGCTCGAAGTAGCCGCGCGCGGTGTCCATGTCGCCGCGCCGGATCGCCGCCCGGCCGAGGCCGCTCAGGGTCTGCGCCAGGCGCAGGCGATCGTCCGGTGCGTAGCGGCGGCGCAGCGCCAGGGCGTCCTCGCCGGCGCGGCGCGCCTCGTCGAAACGCTCGGTGTTGTCGTACTCGGCCGCCAGGGTCAGCAGGATGTCGGCGCGCAGCAGAGCGCGCTCGGGCGCATCGCCGGCGACACGCGCCAGCGCGAGTTCGGCGCCGGCGATGGCCGCCTTGGGGTCGCCCAGCGCGCCGTACACCTCGGCGATGGTGAGGCCCAGCCGTGCGGCGGCTTCCGGCTCGTCGCGCAGGCGGGCCTCAAGCTGGGCGCTGCCCTGGTCGATGAGTTCGCGCGCGCTGAGCGCCTTGCCCAGGGCGTTGCCTGGTGCCGCCGCTTCGAACAGCGACACCAGGAAGTCGCGCGAGCGGCGCGCGCTCTGCGCCTCGCGCTCGGCGCGCGACTCGGCGGCGAGGGCGCGGCCGCGCTCCGCGTCAAGGCGCCAGACGAAGCCCAGGGCCGCCACCGCGGCGAGCAACGTCAGGGCGGCACCAAGGCGGTGCCGGCGCAGGAACTTGTGCGCGCGATAGGCGAAGCTGTCGGGCGCGGCGCGCAGCGGCCGGCCGGCGAGGAAATTCTCCACGTCGTCGGCCAGGGCCTGGGCCGAGCCGTAGCGGCGTTCGGCCTCGGCGTGCGTGGCCTTGGCCACGAGCGTGTCGAGGTCGCCGCGCAGGGCGCGCGCCTGGGTGGTGGACACGCAGGCACTGGGCACGGGGATGCCGCGTTCGCCGCCGCCCACGTCGGCGATCGCACGGCCGGTGATCAGCTCGAACAGGACGCAGCCGAGGCCATAGACGTCCGCCGCCGTGGTCACCCCGCGACCGCTGCGCTGCTCCGGCGCGGCGTAGGCGGGCGTGAACACGCGCGTGGCGGTGGCATCGGCGTCGGTGCGGTCGAGCAGCTTGCCGATGCCGAAGTCCAGCAGCACGGGCGTGCCGTCGCCGCGCACCAGCACGTTGCCCGGCTTGATGTCGCGATGCACGATCAGGCGCTGGTGCGCGTGCTGCACGGCGCGGCACAGGCTGGCGAACAGCGCCAGGCGCGCGGGCAGGTCCAGGGCGTGCTGGCGGCAGTAGTCGCCCAGCGGCACGCCGTCGACGTACTCCATCACCAGGTAGGGCTGGCCATCGGCCGTTTCGCCCGCATCGATCAGGCCGGCAATATTGGGGTGGTTGAGGCCGGCCAGCAGGCTGCGTTCGCGCAGCAAGCGCGTGCGCGCCTCGGCGGTGGGAAAGCCGCGGATCAACTTGATCGCCACCTGCTGCGAGGTCTCGCCGATGGCGCGCTCGGCCAGGAACACCGTCCCCATGCCGCCGGCGCCGAGCTCGCGCAGCACGCGATAGCCGCCGATCTCGGGCAGCGGGCGCGCGCCGACGCTGGCGACGGCGCTGCCCAGCGCCTGGCGCAGGGATGCGTCGCCCTCGGTGTGGTGGGACAGCAGGCGCGCCACCTCGGCGCGCAGGTCCGGGTCGGCCACCTCGCGCTGCAGGAACTCGCCGCGCAGGGACTCGGGCAAGGCGAGGGCGGCATCGAACAGCGCCGCCACGCGCTCCAGGCGCGAACCGCTGGTGTCGCCAGTCATGTCGCCAGGCGCTCCTTCAGCCAGGCGCGGGCAAACCGCAGATCGCGCTCGATGGTCGGCAGCGACACGCCCAGGGTGTCGGCGATCTCCTGCTGCGACAGGCCGAACAGAAAGCTGAGCTCGACCACGCGACACTTGCGCTCGCTCTCGCGCTCCAGCTCGGCCAGGGCCGACTCCACCACCAGCCAGGCCTCGGGACCCGCCACGGCCACGTCGCCGGCGGCGCCGAGGCTGAGGTTGACCGCGCCACCGCCGCGCTTGTCGGCGCGCTCGCGCCGGATCGCATCCACCAGCACCTGGCGCAGGGCCAGGGCGGCCGTGCGGAAGAAGTGCAGGCGGTCCTGCGCGGCCAGGGGGCGTTCCAGCAGGCGGGCGAAGGCCTCGTGCACGAGTTCGGTGGTCTGCAGCGGCGCCGCATAGGCCCCGGCCAGCCGCCGCGCCGCCATGGCGCGCAGCTCGTCGTAGACGAGGGTGGCCAGCGCCGCCGGCGCCGCCGCGTCGCCGTCGCGCCAGGCGGCGAGCAGGCGTGTCACGTCGGCCGCGCGCGGCGGGGGCATGAGGGCTTCGGGCACGGATTTGCGTATCTGCAGACAAACGACCGGCACGGTAGCCCATCGCCTCCGCGCTGGCCAGACCGATTCACCCTGGGAGAAGAAAACCATGAACCCGATCAAGCGCCTGGCCCTGTTGGCCGTGCTCAGCCTCAGCAGCCTCGGCGCCACGGCCGCGGAGCGCGCCCCGGCCGATGCGCTGCTCGATCCGCCGACCCTGCCCCACCTCGTCCTGCCCTGGTACGACGGGGTGATCGCCAACATCGGCACCAACCTCAACTGCATCACCGGCACACCCGAGATCCGCGTACAGGGCTATGCCGGTTTCACCCTGCTGCCGCCGAACAAGACACCGGCGGTGGGCGAGGTGTTCTATGCCCACCTGGTGCTCAGCCACCCGGGCAATCCCTGTGCCGGCAGCGCAGTGGGCGTGGGCATCATCCTGCCGCCCGGCGTCAGCACGGCCGTGTCGGCAGGCAATCCCGTGTTCTGCTTCGGTCGCGGCGCCAGCGGCACCCTGTACGACCTCGGCAACGACGCCGGCTACGGCTGCCCGCAGACGTTCTCCGCCGGACTGGACAACAGTCTCGCCCTCATTCCGCCGCGTGGCGGCCTGGTCATCAATGGCCAGAAGTCCTACGCCTGGGGCATGGCCCAGGGCTTCTGGCTGGAGTTCATGCTGCCGCTCACGGCGAGCGCACCGCAGGCCGGCAACAACAATATCCAGTGGCGCGTGAACCCGGATGTCGGCGTGGTGGGCTACCCCAAGGTGCCGGTGTTCGTGAACAACGACGTGCTGTTCCGCAGCTCCATCGAGGACAACCAACTCACCATCACGATCTGAGGCAAGCGCGTGCGGCGCCCGGGGCAGCGACCGCGACCACCGCGGCCGCGCCTCAGGCCGCGCGGAAGTCCAGCGCGGCGGAGTTGATGCAGTAGCGCAGGCCGGTGGGACGCGGGCCATCCGGAAAGACGTGGCCGAGGTGCGAGTCGCAGCGCGCACACTTCACCTCCAGCCGCCGCATGCCGTGGCTGAGGTCCTCGTGCGTGCTCACCGCCTCGCGCGACAGCGGCTGGAAGTAGCTCGGCCAGCCGCTGCCCGAATCGAACTTGGCCTCGGAGGCGAACAGGTCCGCGCCGCAGGCCGCGCAGATGTAGGTGCCGGCGGCGTGGTGATCCCAGTACTTGCCCGTGAAGGGTGGCTCGGTGGCCGAGCAGCGGCACACCGCGTACTGCTCGGGGCTGAGTTCGGCGCGCCACTGCGCGTCGGTGCGGCAGACCTTATCGTTCATGCGGAATCCTCGGAGGCGCCGGAGTGGTGCCACAGCAGACCGGCGCGCGGCCGGGCGGCTTACGTTGCCCCGCCCGGCCGCGTCGGGCAAGAATACCGGCCTTTGTGCGGCCGAGGATCGCCCCGGGCCGCCGCCACAAGGACTCGTCGATCCGTGCGCGCTCCCCTCGCCTTCCGCCTGCTGCCGCTGAGCATCGGCTTCGCCCTTCACGCCGCGGCCGCGGCCCCGCCGGCGCCCGCCGGCAGCCCGTCCACGGACGCACCGGCCTGCCCGATCGGCGTGTACCGCTGCCCGAAGAAGGCCGACGATTTCTCCCTGTGCAAGCCCAGCGCGCTGCTGGAATTCTACGAGCCCGGCCTGCCCACCACGGGCGACCGCGAGGCAGCCCCGGCCGACATGCAGGCCGACCGCTTCGACTCCAGCGACTCGAAGAAATACGTGCTCACCGGCCACGCCCGCCTGCAGCGCGTGGACCAGCTGCTGCAGGGCGACCGCCTCAGCTACGACAGCGAGAGCACCGCCTACACGGCGGAAGGCCACGTCCGCTACCAGGACCGCGGCCTGCTCCTGGCCGCGGACAAGGCGCAGGGCACCACCACGCCCAACGCCAGCACGCTCGACCAGGTGCGCTACCAGGTGCTGAGCTCGCGCGGCAACGGCACCGCCGACCGCGCGCGCCTGCTCGACGCCGACCACGCCGCGCTTGACCGCGTCAGCTACTCCACCTGCGACATCGACGACCGCCGCTGGGAGCTGCGCGCGCGGGACATGAGCCTGAACCAGGACCAGGGCGTGGGCCGCGCCCACAACGTGACCATGCGCTGGGGCGACGTGCCCTTCCTGTGGCTGCCCTACGCGCGCTTCCCCATCGACGACCGGCGCCACAGCGGCTTCCTGTACCCGAGCCTGGGCAGCTCCAACAACGGCGGCTTCGACATGACGCTGCCGTACTACCTCAACCTGGCGCCGAACTTCGATGCCACGCTCTACCCGCGCCTGATCTGGGACCGCGGCCTGATGCTCGGCGGCGAGTTCCGCTATCTGACCGACACGCAGCGCGGCAAGGTGGAATTCACCAGCCTGCCGCACGACCGCGCCGCCAACCGCGAGCGTGGCTACTTCCACTTCGAGAACTACGGTGTGCTGTCGTCCCACTGGGGCGTGTCGGTGAACCTCAATGACGTCTCCGACGACCGTTACTTCGAGGATTTCGGCAACACCCTGACCACCGTGGCGACCAGCCTGCTGCCGTCCAGCGCCTACCTCAACGGCCGCGGCAGCTGGTGGTCCGCCAGCATCGGCGGCGACCGCTACCAGATCACCGATCCGAGCCTGTCGGACCTGTCCGAGCCCTACCAGCGCCTGCCGCGGGCGACCTTCGAAGGCGAGCACGACCTGGCCGGGCCGCTGCGCGTGGGCCTGGACGGCGAGTTCGTCGCCTTCCACAAGAGCTGCACGCGCGAGGGCGGCAGCAAGGTGTGCCCGACCAACGGCCAGCGCCTGGATCTCTACCCCTACCTGGCCCTGCCGCTGGAGGGTGCCTCCTGGTTCCTGCGTCCCGAACTGGGAGTGCGCAGCACGCGCTACGACCTCGATCCGGGCAATGACGCCATCGCCGGCAGCCTTTCCGACACCTCGCCGCAGCGCACGGTACCCATCGCCAGCGTGGACGCCGGGCTGGTGTTCGAGCGCGACGCGCGCCTGTTCGGCGAAGACATGCTGCAGACGCTCGAGCCGCGCCTGTACTACCTGCGCGTGCCCTACCGCGACCAGTCTGACCTGCCGGTGTTCGACACCCAGCCGATCAGCTTCGACTTCGGCCAGCTGTTCCGCACCAACCGCTACACCGGAGCGGACCGCCAGACCGACGCCAACAACCTCACCCTGGCCCTGACCAGCCGCCTGCTGGAGAGCGACAGCGGCGTGGAGCGCGTCGCGGCCAGCCTCGGGCAGATCCGCTACTTCGACGACCAGCGCGTGCAGTTGCCGGGCCAGCCGCCCACCGACTACGCCGGGTCGGACTACGTCGGACAGCTCGACCTGCGCCTATCCGAGCGCTGGCGCCTGAGTCTGGCCGAGCAGTGGGATCCGAACCGCGACCGCAGCGATCTCGGCACCTTCTCCCTGCAGCACCGCTTCGGCCGCGAGGGCGTGCTGAACCTGTCCTACCGTTACCGGCGCGATTTCCTCGAACAGGCCGACATCGCCGCCCTGGTGCCGCTGAACGAGCGCTGGCGCCTGGTGGGCCGCTGGAACTATTCGCTGCGCGACGACAAGACGCTGGAGGGCTTCTTCGGCGTGGAGCACGACGACTGCTGCACCGCCTGGCGCATCCTGGCTCGCCACTACGTACACAACGTCGCCGGCGATTCCACCAATGCGCTGTATTTCGAGTTGGAATTCAAGGGCATCGGCGCGCTGGGACAGAAGACGGACGACTTCCTGCGGCGTGCTATCCTTGGCTACCGCTGAGCCTGCGGCGCGCGGCGCGGTTCAGTTGCCGCTCCGCCTCCCCGTGGTATCCCGCAGGCCGGTCCGCGACCGCCTGGAGCGCGCCGCCGCGACCGCCGCATCCGACCCCCTGGTGGAATCCGCATGAACAAGCTGACCGTCCTGTTCGCCTTGCTGCTCGCCCTGGTCTGCGCCGCCCCGCGCGCCACCGCGCAACTGCTGCCCAGCGACAGCATCGACCGCATCGTCGCCGTGGTGGACGAGGACGTTGTGCTGCAGAGCGAACTCGACCGCGCCGTGGGCCAGATCCTGGCGCAGTACCAGCGCAACCCGGCGCAGCTGCCGCCGCGCAACCTGCTCGAAGCGCAGGTGCTCAACCGGCTCATCATGACGCGCCTGCAGGTGGCACGCGCCGACAGCACCGGCGTGCGCGTGGGCGACGCCGACATCGACAATGCAGTGCAGACCATCGCGCGCCAGAACAACCTCTCGCCCGACCAGCTGCGCGCCTCGCTGGCGCAGGACGGCATCAGCTACAGCGAGTTCCGCCGCAATCTGCACGACGAGCTCATGGTGCAGCGCCTGCACCAGCGCGTGGCGCAGAGCTCCGCCCAGGTGAGCGACGCCGAGATCGACATCATGCTGGCCAGCAACAGCCTCAAGACCGGCGAGGTGCACCTGGCGCACATCCTCATCGGCGTGCCCGACGGCGCCAGTGCCGAGCAGCTGCAGGCGGCGCGCGAGAAGGCCGAGCGGGTGAAGAAGGAGATCGACGGCGGCATGGACTTCACCGCGGCGGCCATCCGCTACTCCAATGCCTCCGATGCACTGGAAGGCGGCGACCTCGGCTGGCGCCGCTTCGACCAGGTGCCGAGCATGTTCGCCGACCTGGTGCAGGGCATGAAGCCCGGAGACTCCACGCCGGCGCTGCGCGGCCCCAGCGGCTTCCACATCCTCAAGCTGGTGGGCAAGCGCGACACCGGGCCCCAGATGGTCACCGAATACCACGCGCGCCACATCATGGTGCGTATGAGCGAGCTGGTCTCCACCGACGAAGCGCAGCGCAAGGTGGCCGAGCTGCGCCGCCGCCTCGTCGATGGCAAGGAAGACTTCGCCAAGCTGGCCAAGCAGTTCTCGCAGGACCCGGGCAGCGCCAATGCCGGCGGCGACATGGGCTGGTTCGCCATCGACGCCTACGGCCCCAAGGTGGCCGAAGTGCTGACCACACTCAAGGACGAGGAGATCAGCCAACCCTTCCAGACCGAGGCGGGCTGGCATTTGATCCAGATGCTGGGCAAGCGCGAGCAGGACAAGACCCGCGAGGCACAGCGCGAGCAGGCGCGTCAGGCCATCCAGGAACGCAAGGCCGACGAGGAATACGACAACTTCCTGCGCACCCTGCGCTCGGAGGCCTACGTCGAAGTGCGCCTGCCGGGCTTCGACAAGGACGGCAAGCCGCTGGAGAACGGCGGCACGCCCTGAGCCGCGGCGCCCCGGGCCTACCCTTAGCTGCGCATTGCCCGCGTGACTGCGCCGCCGACCAAGGCCGCGCCCGGCGACGCCGGATTGTTGCGCCTGCCGCGGCTCGCCATCACTGCTGGCGAACCGGCCGGCATCGGCGCGGAACTGCTGGCCGTGCTGGCGGCCAGCGACGTCGCTGCCGACCTCGTGGCGATCGCCGATCCGGACCTGCTCATGCGTGCCGCCGCGACGCGCCGGCTGGATCTGCGGCTGGACGCCGATGACGGCCGCGGTCTGGCGCACCGCGGCCCGGGCAGCCTGCGCTGCCGCGCCGTGCCGCTGCGCGCGGCGGTGCGCTGGGGCCATCTGGATCCGGCCAATGCCGCCTATGTCATCGAGTCCCTGGCGGAGGCCGCCGACGGCTGCCGCGACGGTCGCTACGACGCCATCGTCACGGCGCCGGTGCACAAGGGCGTGATCAACGACGCCGGCGTGACTTTCAGCGGCCACACCGAGTTCTTCGCCGAACGCGCGGGCGTGTACGTGGTGATGATGCTGGCCACGCCGACCCTGCGCGTGGCGCTCGCCACCACCCACCTGCCGCTGGCGGCCGTGCCCGCGGCGATCACCCGTGCGAGTCTGCAGCAGACGCTGCGCATTCTCCACGCCGACCTGCGCAGCAAATTCGGCTTCGCCGAGCCGCGCATCGCCGTGCTGGGGCTGAACCCGCACGCCGGCGAAGGCGGCCACCTGGGGCGCGAGGAAATCGAAGTCATCACGCCGACCCTGGAGGCGCTGCGCGCCGCCGGCATGCAGCTCATCGGCCCTCTGCCGGCCGACACGGCCTTCGTGCCGCGGCAGCTCGCACAATGCGACGCGGTGCTGGCCATGTACCACGACCAGGGCCTGCCGGTGCTCAAGGCGCAGGGCTTCGGCGACGCGGTGAATCTGACCCTGGGCCTGCCCTACGTGCGCACCTCGGTCGACCACGGCACCGCACTCGACCTGGCCGGCAGCGGACGTGCCGACGCCTCCAGCCTGATCGCGGCGACACGGATGGCGTTGCGACTGGTGGCGCGCCGGGGCAGCCCTGGCACTTAGCAGCCCGACCGGCTGCGCTCAGTCAACCTCGGTGCACACTGCCGGCAAGGCGGCGCTGGGCCGCGCCCGCCGCCGCGGCCAGCGCAGGCGTTCGAACACCAGGGCCATGGCCAGCAGCACGAGACCCAGGCCAACCAGGCTGGCGGTGCCGACGGGCTCGTGCAGGAACACCAGACCCCACAGCTGGGCAAACACCGGCACGAGCAGGGTCACGGTCACCGCGCGCTCGCTGCCGGCATCGCGCAGCAGCCAGAAGTACAGCGCGTAGGCCAGAGCGGTGCAGACCAGGCCCAGCATCAGCAGGGCACCCAGCGCCGCGTGGCTCGGCAGGCTGGTCGGAAACGTCACCAGGAGCCAGGGCAGCAGCAGGAAGGTGGACCCGATCTGCGTGCCCGTGGCCACCGCGAGGGGGTCATTGTCGCGGAACTTCGCGCGCATGCGCAGCGCCGCCAGCGCATAGCACAGGGCGGCCACCAGGCCGGCCGCGAACGCCGCCAGGGTCGCTGCGGACAGGGCCACGGCGCCGAAGCGCGCCAGGACGCCGACGCCGAGCAGACCCAGCACCACCCCGGCCAGCTTGCTGGTGCTGGGACGCTGGTGCGAAGTGGCCCAGGCCAGCAGCACCGTGAACATCGGCACCATGGCATTGAGCAGGGCCGAGTAGCCCGCCGGCAGGTACTGGGCCGCGAAGGCGAAGCACACGAAGGGCAAGGCCGAATTGAGCGCACCGCAAATGACGTATTCACGCCAGTACCGCCGCCATTCCAGCGGCCGGCGCAACGCGGCCAGCAGCAGCCACAGCGCCGCAGCCGCCAGGGCGATGCGCCCGCCCGCGGTCACGCCGGTGCCCACCTCGGGCACGGCGACGCGCTGGAACAGGAAGGAGCTGCCCCAGATCATCGCCAGCAGCAGCAAACGCCACACGATCATCGCTGTGTCCTCGGAACGCGGCGCCGCGACGGCGGCGCGACTGTGAATGCTGCGCCGCAGCCGGCCAGCGAGGCGCGCATCCTAGACCGCGGCGTGGCGCGGCGGAATCGAGGTTTTCTGGCGCGCTGCGTGAAATTCCCTCA
>Ga0208826_1001790_pt1 | contig 17140 bp, 15 predicted proteins | sample AD_UKC115_MetaG_FD_184451 | JGI IMG/M metagenome (GOLD analysis project Ga0208826, IMG submission 184451) | Active sludge microbial communities of municipal wastewater-treating anaerobic digesters from Hong Kong - AD_UKC115_MetaG (SPAdes)... | ecosystem: Engineered > Bioreactor > Anaerobic >...
CGCCGGTCTATTTAAAAGATGACCGGACTCAGGCTTGTCATCAATGGATTATTGAATTTCACCATCCGCCACGAGATGTTCAGCATTTTATTGAAGTATTGGATCAATCCTTAAAGGAACTCAATTCTGACTACGAAGCTAAGCGAAGCTTTGATCTTATGCTCCAAAAGCCTTTACTTACGATAGTTCCAGAAGGTACTTTTATCTCGTGGTTGGAATCTAAAAATAAACTTGGAGGGCAACATAAAATCCCTAGATTACAAAATGATAGAAAAATGATAGAAGAAGTTTTAGCTATAATTCAACGTAATGAAAAGTAAAATAATCCTTTCCGGAATGGAATTTTATGCCTATCATGGGTGTTTTGTCGAAGAAAAAATGATTGGAACCCGTTTCAAAGTGGATGTGGTCATGTATGGTGATTTTGTAGCCGCAGCGAGGGAGGATGCTCTTCAGAAAACAGTTAATTATCAAAGTGTTTATAAGGATATCGAAACCGTGATGACACAACCGGTGAATATTTTGGAAACATTGGCATTCAAGATTATCGAGGTGTTGAAAAAGAACTATGTGCAAATCGATAAAGTGAAAGCCACTGTTTATAAGCTAAATCCGGCGCTCGGTGGTAAAACTGATTGGGTGGCAGTATCAATAGAAAGTTAAAGAGAATATGTTACTCATATAGTGTCCGAAAAAGTCTTATTTTTGCAGATGAAACAAAATATGCATTTTACCATGAAAAGAGTATTATACTTGCTAAGCATTGCCTTTTTTTTATTTTCTTGTTCCGGGCATAAAGAGAAAGATTATTCTTCTTTGCCTCCGGAATTGGCAACTTTGACAAAGAATATTGATAAATCTCCCAAAGATGCAGAATTGTATTATCTTCGTGCCCAATATTACTATAATCAGAAACAAATAGAGGACGCGCAAAAGGATATTTTACAGAGTATTAAATTAGACCCGAATCAATCTAAATATTATGTTACGTTGTCAGATGTCTATTTTGCGCAGCGTAAAACTGATGATACAGAAGAGATGCTCGAAAAAGCAATTTCAATGGACCCCAAGAATAATGAAGCCAGGCTGAAATTGGCGGAACTATATTTTCATTTGAAAATGTATGATTTTTGCAATAAAACGCTTGATGAAGCTCTCAAACTGCAAAATCATAACCCTAAAGCCCATTTGATTCGTGCTTTTTCTCTTAAGGATCAAGGAGATACAGTTGGTGCTATTAGAATGTTGCAATTAGCCATTGACCAAAACCCCAAAGAGGTGAAAGCATTTTTGGAATTAGGCTATATTTTTCAACAAAAACATGATCCTTTAGCAATTTCTTATTACAAAAATGCTCTTGCTGTTGAGCCTAAAAATACAGAAATCCGTTATAATATGGCTATGATGCTCCAGGAAATGGGCCAATACGAAGCTGCAGTCGAAGAGTATAAAAATATCATAGCGATTGATCCGAATCATAAAGCTGCTTTACATAACATAGGTTATATTTATTTGATTTATGAACAAAAATATGAAGAAGCAGTTGCTTTTTTCACTAAAGCGATTGAAGTTGATCCTGAATTTGTTAATGCAGTGTGCAATCGAGCACTGGCTTTTGAGGAGCTGGAGCAATATGAAAATGCACGACAAGATTATCTGTACAGCAGACAACTATCCGAAAACTTTGAACCTGCCATTCAAGGGTTAAATCGCTTGGATAAGATTCAAAAAAGACAATAATTATGAAAGAGGAAAATCCATCTATGGACTTTAAATTTTCGGTGCCTGTACAAATAAGAATGAGCGATTTGGATCCTTTTGCTCATGTGAATAACGGAATCCAATGCAATTATATGGATTACGGAAGAAGTGCCTACATGCAACATGTCAGCGGAGAAAAAATAGATTGGCAAACGATGGATTTGGTTCTGGTTCACCTTGAACTTGATTTTAAACTTCCTATTATGTTTCATGATCATGTTTTATGTGAAACAAAAGTGTATGAAGTTGGTAATAAAAGCTTTAAAATGATACAGCAGCTTAAAGATGCTCAAACCGGTCAAATTAAAACAATTTGCAAAAGTGTTTTGGTCGGATTTGATAGAAATACCCAAACATCAATATCAATTCCTGAGAAATACAGACGTTGTTTTGCCGCATTTGAAAATATATAATTGATTATGAATTGTTTAATTAAATGAAGAATATGGATACTGTTGTGAGTGGGATAAGACCTACCGGCTATTTACACCTTGGAAATTATTTCGGCGCATTGCGCAATTTTATAAAGATGCAACAAGAAAATAATTGCTTCTTTTTTATTGCCGATTATCATTCCTTGACAACCCATCCCCACCCAAGTGATTTGAAAGTCAATATAAAAAATGTTTTGATTGATTATTTAGCTGCAGGATTAGATCCAGATAAGGCAACCTTGTATGTTCAAAGTGATGTTCCCGAAGTCTGTGAATTAAGTCTTCTTTTATCTATGAATGTATATGTAGGAGAATTACAACGTGTTCCCTCTTTTAAAGAGAAAGTAAGACGTCAGCCTGATAATGTTAATGCAGGATTGTTGACCTACCCGGTGCTGATGGCAGCGGATATTCTCCTTCATGTTGCAGATAAAGTGCCTGTCGGGAAAGATCAGGAACAACATCTGGAACTTACACGTGACTTCGCGCAACGTTTCAATAGAATTTATGAAGTGGATTTTTTTAAACTTCCATTGGCCTACAATTTTGGAGAAGAATTGATTAAAATTCCGGGATTAGACGGAACAACTAAAATGTCGAAATCCGATAATCAAAATTCTTGCATTTTTCTGTCAGATTCTCCTGAAGAAATTCGTAAAAAGGTAATGCGAGCTGTTTCTGATGCTGGCCCCGAAATCCCCAATCAACCGAAAACCCAAGCGGTTGAGAATTTGTTTTCTTTGTTGAAAGTGGTTTCTGCTCCCGAGACCGTTGCATTTTTTGAAGAAGAATATAACCAATGTCGAATCAGGTATGGAGATCTTAAAAAACAGTTGGCCGAAGATATGATCGGATTCTTGGCTCCGATTTATGAGCGCGTTTTATCGCTCAGGAGCGATGAACAATACTTAAGAAGAGTTCTTCGTGAGGGTGGGGAGAAAGCTCGTGAGAGCGCCCAAAAAACGATTAAAAGCGTGAGAGATATTATCGGAATTCGTCCTTTGTGAAACCAAAATTAATATGATGAACCTCTATAGTAATAAAAAAAAATGGAAGTGGGGGCTCTTTATTTCGGCAATTGTCGCATTTTTAATGATTATTTATGCGTCTAATCTATTGCTTCGAGAGATAGCAAATGAAGAACGTAAGAAGGTGAAAATGTGGGCGGATGCCATCACTACTAAAGCCGAGTTGGTTACTTATACGGAACATTTTTTTGAGAATATTAAAAAAGAAGAGGGAAAACGTGCTGCTTTGCTTGTTAAAGCCCTAAATAAAGCCAATGAAGCTTCTTGGGACGAAGATGTTACTTTCTATACCGATGTTATTTCGTCTAATGCTACAATTCCATCAATTATTACGAATGAAAAAGGGGATATTGACTATGCAGTGAATGTAGAGCCTCAAGTCTCGAAAATGAAAAATATTAGAGAATTAGGCAATTCTCTTTCTGATTACGAAGAACTGAAAATTTATTATTATAAAGATAATTACAATCTTATCTATTATAAAGAATCACAAATCTATTCTCAATTAAGAGAAGTGCTTAACAATTTGATTGAATCTTTCTTTCAGGAAGTTGTAATTAATAATACCTCTGTTCCGGTTATTATTACAGATAGTTCCCAACAACGTATTATTACTTTTGGAAATATAGATACGACTGAAACGATTAATTGGGCATCTCTCCTGAAATCCATGAAAGGAGAAAATAACCCTATTAAGATAGACCTTCCTGACCAAGGAACATGTTATGTGTTTTACAAAGAATCATCTGTTCTTACTAGATTAAGGTTCTTTCCCTATATTCAGTTTTTGATAATTTTGATATTTTTAATAATTGCATACTCGTTGTTTAGTTATGTCCGAAAATCCGAACAAAATCGAGTTTGGGTGGGAATGTCGAAGGAAACTGCTCATCAACTCGGGACACCAATTTCCTCTTTGATGGCCTGGAATGAGTTGTTGAAGGAACAACAAGTAGATCCTGCTATTATTCGTGAAATTGATAAAGATGTTAATCGATTGGAAACCATAGCGCAACGGTTTTCTAAAATTGGCTCTATTCCGGAATTTGTAGAAGAAAATTTGGTGGAGACTTTGTCAGATTTTCTTTCATATCTTCAAACGCGAATTTCCTCTCAAATTACTATTAAGTTGAATATTCCGGATAATCCGAATATAATTATACCTATGAATAAGTACCTTTTTGAGTGGGTGGTGGAAAATATTTGTAAAAATTCGGTGGATGCTATTGATGGAAAAGGAGTTATTTTAATCGATATTATCGAAGAAGAAAAATGTGTCCATGTGGATATTAGTGATACCGGAAAAGGAATTTCAAGCAAGAAACAAAAGGCCATATTTAATCCCGGCTATACGTCCAAAAAACGAGGCTGGGGTTTAGGACTCACCTTGGCAAAACGAATTGTGGAAGAATATCATAAAGGAAAATTATTTGTTCTTAAATCAGCTCCGGGTAAAGGAACAATTATGAGAATTACTTTGAAAAAATAAGAAAAAGAGGATATCATTGATGGGAAGCTTCTTTTTTTGTATTTTTGCACGCTCAATATGGCTCCGTAGTTCAGCTGAATAGAACGTCAGATTCCGGTTCTGAAGGTCGTGGGTTTGAATCCCGCCGGGGTCACCGGTTAACAATTTAAGACGATGTGGAAATGATTTTCAATGTCGTCTTTTTTTAATCATAAAGAAGAATTAAAGTATCTTTTTTGTACCTTTGCACCATAGTTAAGTTTGTCTATGAATTCTAATTTAGATCCTTCCAAAAAAAGATTGTCGGCCTCTGAAAAAGAGTTTGAACAAGCTATTCGTCCCGCCGATTTTTCTAACTTTTACGGACAACAGCAAGTTATTGATAATATTATTGTGTTTGTGAAAGCTGCTAAGGCAAGGGGAGAAGCTTTGGATCATGTTCTCTTTCACGGTCCTCCCGGGCTGGGGAAAACAACACTATCCCATATTATTTCTAATGAAATGGGGGTAAATATGAAGATTACTTCGGGACCGGTTATCGATAAACCCGGAGAGCTTGCCGGCTTACTTACGAATTTGGAACCTAATGATGTGCTTTTTATTGATGAAATTCATCGACTTTCTCCAGTGGTGGAAGAATATCTCTATTCGGCCATGGAGGATTATAAAATTGATATCATGATTGATACGGGGCCGAATGCACGAAGCGTTCAAATTTCATTGAATCCGTTCACATTAGTTGGTGCGACAACACGCTCGGGATTGCTTACAGCGCCTCTTCGTTCACGTTTTGGTATTACGCTCAGGCTTCAGTATTACGATGCATTAACACTCTCTAAAATCATAAAACGTTCTGCTGCAATTTTACAAATTCAAATTGAAGAGCAAGCAGCTTTTGAAATTGCCCGACGCAGTAGGGGAACTCCACGAATTGCAAATCTATTGCTTCGTAGAGTTCGTGATTTTGCACAAATAAAAGGAAATGGGATTATTGATTATGAAATTACCCAAATCGCTTTAGCTGCGTTGAATGTGGATCAACATGGATTGGATGAGATGGATAATAGAATTTTATCCACGATTATTGAAAAATTTAAAGGAGGTCCTGTTGGTATTAGCACTATTGCGACTGCCGTGGGCGAAGATTCCGGCACTATTGAAGAAGTGTACGAACCATTCCTAATCCAGGAAGGATATCTGATGCGGACACCTCGTGGAAGAGAAGCTACCGAAAATGCTTATAAGCATTTAGGGAAATTTAAAACCCCCGATTTACCCGAATTATTTTAATATTTTATCCAATATTATTGAGTCTGTAAATTATGGCCTTTGAACAAAGTATTTTAGTGAATCTTGCAGCCACTCATGGGTATCAAAATTGTACCTCTGTTGAAAAAATCCCCCAATCCGGATCTAATAGGCTCTATTTTAGATTGCTTTTTGATGATAAACCTTCCATTATTGGTGTGTATAACCAAGATGTGAAAGAAAATGAAGCTTTTTTCTATTTTACTCGCTTTTTCTTGGAAAAAAACATCCCGGTTCCTAAAATTTTTGCAATTGATAAAAATAAAAATTATTATCTGCTTGAAGATCTTGGAGATGAATCACTCTTTTCTTATTTATCACAACATCGGGAGGGGGAACATTTGCCCGAGCATGTCTTGTCTTATTATGAGAAAGTAATTAAACAATTACCTCTTCTTCAACTTTCAGGAACTCAAGGAATGGATTTTAATATCTGTTACCCCAGAGAAGCATTTGACCGTCAGTCAATGCAATGGGACCTGAATTACTTTAAGTACTATTTCCTTAAGTTAGTTCAAATTCCGTTTGATGAACAGTTATTGGAAAATGATTTTAATACATTGATTTCTTTCCTGCTGGAAGCGGATAATCATTATTTTATGTTTCGAGATTTTCAATCACGAAATATTATGCTTCGTGATGAACAAGTTTTTTTTATTGATTATCAAGGAGGAAGAAAAGGAGCGCTGCAATATGATATCGCCTCTTTATTGTACGACGGGAAAGCAGATATTGCGCCCGAAATCAGAACAAAACTGCTCGAAGTATATTTAGATGAGTTGCAAAAATATATTCCTGTAAATAGTCATCTGTTTAAACAACATTATCAGGGATTTGTACTGATTAGAATTCTACAAGCACTTGGAACGTATGGATTTAGAGGATATTACGAGAAAAAAAGCCATTTTTTGCTGAGTATTCCTTATGCTATTAGAAATATATCCTATTTGCTGGATAAATTCAATATGCCGATTCAAATTCCGGCCTTGTTGCAAGTGCTTGAAAAGATTACCCAATCAGAATTCGCAAATCATAATCGGCCGAATGATAAACTTACGGTTACGGTGACAAGCTTTTCTTATAAAAAAGGAATTCCTCAGGATTATACGGTAAACGGAGGAGGTTTTGTTTTTGATTGTCGGGCATTACCAAATCCCGGGAGAGAGAAAAAGTATATGATGCATACCGGCAAAGAAAAAATCATAAGCGATTATCTGAATAAGTATGCAGAAGTGATTCGATTCAAAGAAAGTGTTTTTTCCTTAATCGATGCTTCCGTGGATAATTATCTGGAAAGGCAATTCTCTAATCTTATGGTAAATTTCGGCTGTACCGGAGGACAACACAGATCTGTCTTTTTTGCAGAATCTCTTGCTGCTCATCTTGTAGAAAAGTATCATGAAAAGTTGAATGTCGTCCTGAAACATACCAACTTAAACCAATAATTTTATTTCCAATCACATAATATATTTGCTGTCATTTTGACACAATTAGAAGTTTCGCTGTCATTTTGACATTGTGATTTATAATGGTTCAATTCTTTTATAAATAATTGAAAAACAGATGTTTAATCTTTGTGTTTTTATTGATTTTTAAAAATGGTATTTATTTTGTATTGTTTTAAAATGAAATAACTTATTAAAATAATAAAGAATCAGATTAATAAAATATGTTTTAAAAAAAGGAGGTTATTATGACAATCATTAAGAAAAATGAAAATTATCCAATCTTTCCAAGTTTATTCAATGATTTTTTTAACAGAGATTGGATTGATTTTAACAATAGGAATTTTTCTACTACACAAACTACCATTCCATCTGTAAATGTAATAGAAAGTGATGATAAGTTTGAGTTGGAAGTGGCTGCTCCGGGTTTTGAAAAGAAAGATTTTAAAGTGGAATTGAATCACAATGTCCTGACGATTTCATCGGATAAAAAAGAGGAAAGAGAAGAAGGAGACGGTAAACGATATACTCGCAAAGAGTTCAGTTATCTCTCATTCTGCCGTTCTTTTACCATTCCCGATACGGTTAATCATGAAAAGATTGAAGCACGTTATGAGAATGGAATTTTAAAGGTTATGATTCCCAAGAAGGAAGAAACCAAACCACTAAAACATGAAATTGAGATTGTTTAAAATTTGTTGGAAATTTTTTTTGAAAAAAAAGAGGAGGCTCGTTTGTAGCTTCCTCTTTTTGTATTTTCAATAAAATATTTTAATATCTGTAATGCTCCGGCTTGAAGGGTCCTTCCATAGGAACACCTATATAATCAGCTTGTTTTTGAGTTAAACGGGTAAGTGTAACTCCGATTTTAGCCAAGTGCAGTCTTGCCACTTCTTCATCAAGATGCTTGGGAAGTCTTGTTACCCCAATGTCATGTTTCTTACTCCAAAGTTCTATTTGAGCTAAAGTTTGATTGGTAAAAGAATTACTCATCACAAAAGAGGGATGCCCTGTGGCACAACCTAAATTAACCAAACGCCCTTCTGCCAAAATGAAAATGGAATGACCATCAGGGAAGATATATTCATCCACCTGAGGTTTGATATTTCGTTTTGTAATACCCTGAACTTTTTCAAAATCAGATATTTGTATTTCATTGTCGAAGTGTCCGATATTACATACAATTGCTTGATCTGCCATTTTAGTGAGATGTTCCACGCGGATTATATCGCAATTGCCGGTTGCAGTTACATAAATATTCCCTTCACCAAGTGTTTCTTCAATCGTTTTCACTTCAAAACCTTCCATTGCGGCTTGTAATGCACAGATAGGATCTATTTCGGTAACAATAACCCTTGCTCCGTAAGCTTTCATAGATTTAGCGCATCCTTTTCCTACATCCCCGTATCCACAAACCACAACCACTTTTCCTGCAATCATAATATCCGTTGCTCTCTTAATTCCATCAGCCAAAGATTCGCGACATCCATATAGATTGTCAAATTTGGATTTGGTGACAGAATCATTTACATTGATGGCAGGGAATAACAATTCGCCGTTTTCCATCATCTGGTATAAGCGATGAACACCCGTTGTTGTTTCCTCTGAAACCCCCTGTAATTCTGACACAGCACGATGCCATCTTTGGTTATCTTCTTTCAAAATCTGTTTTAAGGTCTTTAAAATAGCCTCTTCTTCAATTGAAGATGGTTTCTTTTCAAGTGCCGAAGCGTTGTTTTCAGCTTGGTATCCCAAGTGAATAAGCAGCGTTGCATCCCCACCGTCATCAACAATTAAGTTTGGACCTTTGCCTCCGGGGAATGCGAGTGCTTGGTTGGTACACCACCAATATTCTTCCAATGTCTCTCCCTTCCATGCAAATACAGGAATTCCTGCAGCTGCAATGGCTGCGGCAGCATGGTCTTGAGTAGAGAAAATGTTGCAACTTGCCCATCGTACATCTGCCCCTAATGATACCAATGTTTCAATAAGAACAGCGGTCTGAACTGTCATGTGTAGTGAACCCATAATGCGAGCTCCTTTTAATGGCTTTGTGTTTCCGTATTTTTCACGTAAAGCCATTAATCCGGGCATCTCTTTTTCAGAAATTTCAATCTCTTTTCTGCCCCAATCTGCTAATTTAATATCAGCAATTTTGTACTTTAATTCGTAATCAGTCATAATTTTCTGTTTAAAATTCAATAATAAATACGGGTGCAAAGATACAAAAAATGGAGCGAAGATAAACCTGACATGCAAGATCTATTCTGCAATACGACGAATGACATAATATTGCGTTGTTTCACCTGATTTTATGGCAAATCTGCGGTCTGCTTTATATCCCACAATCCATACAATTTCATCTTCCATACAAAGAAGAGGAATTCTGTGTTTGTGAGGAATCGCGATTTTTTCATCGGTGAATAAATCACTGACTTTCTTTTTACCTTTCATTCCATAAGGATAAAAATAGTCTCCTTCTTGCCAATTTCTTAATATTAAAGGAAACTGCACCTTATTTTTGTCAATATAGATGGTATTCGGATCGCTCTGAAATTGAAGATCTTCTTTATAGTCAAGCGTTTCTACTGAAAAACCAAGATTCTCCAAATCAGAGAGATGATCAATAATTATATATAAGGGATTTGTTGTCTTAATTTCTGAAATAATCAAATATTTTCGGTCTTTAATGAGGATATGTGTTCCTGAAGTGAATTTTTTTCCGGGAATTGTATGGAGTTTATTCACGATATTTTGGATGGTATCAGAATGAAAATTAAAATCTGTTAAAATTTCATGTAATAATAATTCTGAATGCCCACTATCAATGAGTTGTTGGATTGGAATAAGATATTCGTTATCTTTTTTTAATAAAAGACCGGTTTTAAGTATTTGCAGTTTTTGTTCATAGAATCGATATTGTGCATTAAAAAGGCCAATATTTCTCGTAAATGTCGGTATAAGGTTTGGATTAATCTCTTTCAGTTTTGGAATTATTTGCCATCGTATTTTATTTCTTCTGAATAATTCCGAATAATTGCTTTGATCAATACGAAATTCAATATGATGTTGGGCTGCAAATGCTAAAATATCTTCAGCAGGAAAAGGCAATAAAGGTCTTATAATTTTCCCATTTATTGAAGGAATTCCCGTCATTCCTTTTAAACCTGTTCCTCTGGTTAAATTCAGGAATATTGTTTCTGCATTATCGTCAGCATGATGGGCTGTAGCAATGTAATCGTACTCTTTGCCCAATTCCTGAAACCATTCGTAGCGTAAATCCCTTGCCACCATTTCAACAGATTTTCCTGAATCTTGTTGTAATGCAATTGTATCAAATTCCTTGATGAATAGAGAGACATCTTTTAAATAGGGAATATTTTTGAGAAATTCCATATCTTGATCAGATTCCTCTCCCCGTAAGTGAAAATTACAATGCGCCACATCAAAATCAAGCCCATGATGATGAAACAAATAAGCCATAACACATGAATCAACACCACCGCTTACCGCTAAAAGAAATCTTTTTTTAAAAGGATTGTCAATCAGCGATTGGAGGTGGATGATAAATTGTGTCGCATCTAACATTTATTTGTTATTCAATGATATTCATTTCTTGAATAAGTCTTTGTGCACCGGCATATTTGTCGATGATAAAAAGCACATATCGAATGTCTACATTAATACAACGTTGCAAATCATTATCGTATGCAATATTACTACTTAAAGCTTCGATATTCCCGTCAAAAGCACAACCGATTAATTCTCCTTTGGCGTTAAGAACAGGACTTCCCGAATTTCCTCCTGTAATATCATTGTTGGTTAGAAAACAAACCGGAAGATATCCTTCTTTTGCTGCATATCTGCCATAATCCTGATTCAATATCAATTCTTTCAGTTTTGTCGGAACATCAAATTCAGGGTCTCCCGGAATCTCTTTTTCTAAGATTCCATCTTGTGTGGTGTAGAATTTGTAATAGACTCCATCCACAGGATAGTATCCGATAACAGATCCGTATGTGCATCGCATGGTTGAGTTGGCGTCAGGATACATTGCCTTGTCTTTTTCCATCTCTTTCAATGCAGCTAAGTATTTACGACGGGGAGTCTCCAATTTTTGAGTGAAAGAAAAATAGGCGCCTCGTGTTTGGAAAACAAGCGTAAGGAGTGAATTATAATAATTAATCAGAGGATCATTAGAAAAAATCTTGGTAGAAGGTTTATCTAAATATTTTTTCAAATTTCTTTCATTAGCCACAATGGACTTGTTCATAGCATCGTCAACAAATGCTTCGATGTTTCCTTTATATTTCTTATTAATGATTTCAAAAACAGATGGTTGATATTGTGGCGGTAAAGTTGACATTAATTGTAAAGATGCCAGAATGATTTTTCCTTCCGTAATGAGATCGGTTCCTTTCATCTCTTCTTGATAAGTTTCCATTAGAGAAGACTTTTTATCTTCAGAGAATGTTTTCTCATTTTCAGTAAGATTGAGACCGGTTAATGAATAAGGAACAAAAAGAGTTTTGGAGTTTTGCAAAATTAAATTTACATAATAAAAACATTTCATCCCCATTGTGTCGTTTTCGGCACAGATCTTTTCAATTTGCTTTAAAGGATTTCCATATAATTCTACTCTTTTGGGGTCCTGATTAATCCATTGAAGTAATTGTGCTTCTTGTTTCGCCTTTTTATCTGCAATTTTTAATTTGATAAGACTGGCGGTTTCCCCTTTTTTATTTTTCCATGTATTAGCCATCGATGCATAATCAGAAGCATAATTAATTCTGACAATATCTCTCGCATTCATCTCTTCTCGGATAACCGGTAAAATAAGATCGAAAGCTTCCGTAAAGGCGGCATTATCCACCCGAAGCATATTGTTGATTTCGTATGAAGTCATGAAACGGTCAGTAGTCCCGGGAAATCCCCAAATCATCGCATAATCTCCGGCTTCAAAACCTTTTATGCTAATGGGAAGAACATATTTTGGTTTCAAGGGAATATTGGCAGTATTATATTCTGCCGGATTTCCGTTGGCATCCGTGTATATTCTAAATAAAGAAAAATCGCCGGTGTGTCGGGGCCAAACCCAATTATCGGTTTCGTCACCAAATTTCCCTATGCTGCTTGGAGGAGCCCCTACCAATCGTACATCTTTGTATACAATATATACGAACATATAATATTCATTTCCCTCATAAAATGGCTTTACGGAAACAGTATATTTCCCGTTTTCAGAATTGTCGGCAATAAGTTTTTTTATTGCTTTCTCTATGAATGCTTCTCGATCACTCTTTTTTGTTTCATTGGTTACATCAGCCAAAACAATCTTGGTTACATCTTCCATTCTTACCAAAAAAGTGGCAGTGAGGCCTTCGTTGGGAAGCTCTTCTTCAAAAGTCTTTGCCCAAAAACCATCTTTTAAATAATCGTGTGCTTCCGTAGAATGATCGGCAATGCTCCCATAACCGCAATGATGATTGGTGAGCATAAGTCCATCAGAAGAGATAATCTCTCCGGTGCAGAAATTTCCCAATTGAACAATAGCATCTTTTAAAGATGAATTATTGATATCGTACAATTGTTCGGGTGTCATTTTCAAGCCTAAACGCTGCATTTCTGCATAGTTGTAATCTTTTAGAAACATTGGGAGCCACATTCCTTCGTCAGGAGGCGTTATGGCAACAACTTTCATAATGAAAATTGCGAATAGCGAAATAAGAAATGATTTTTTCATCTGTTGTAATTATTGATATTTGTTATATATATTTATCTCCAAAGTCAATCTGAACATCATTTACATATTGCCGAATCTGTTGTTCGTTTTCTCTTTTGCAAATAAGTAAAACATTATCATTTTCAACAATAATATAATCTTCAAGTCCTTCTACAACTACAACTTTATCCTTGGGCATGTGTATGATGCAATTATGGGTATTGTAGGTTTTGACTTTTTTACCAACAATAGAGTTATGATTCGCATCTTTTGTCCGAATATCATAGAGTGCTCCCCAAGTACCTAAATCTGACCATCCGAAATCAGCGGCAAAAACGTGCACATTTTGAGCTTTTTCCATGATTCCGTAGTCAATGGATATGTTTTTACATATTTGATAAGTCTTTTGAATAAATTCTTTTTCAGCGGGGGTATTGTAAATTTTTTCCCCACGGGCAAACAATTCATCAACTTCCGGCAAAAACTCTTTAAAAGCATGCTGAATTGATTTTAATGACCACATAAATATTCCGGCATTCCACAAAAAATCACCACTCTCAATAAATTTTTTAGCCATCTCCAATTCCGGTTTTTCCGTGAAAGTCTTTACCGTATAAATGGAAGAATTTTGTGCGTACTTTTTGTCTTCATTGTATTGAATATATCCATATCCGGTATTCGGAGAGGAAGGATGAATACCAATCGTTAGCAACCAGTCTTGCTTCGATGCAGCGTCCAATCCGGTATTAATGATATCCGTGAATTGTTTTGTATCAAGGATGTTATGATCCGAAGGGCTGACTACAATAACTGCATTAGGATTTTTTTGCTTGATTTTATAATTGGCATACGCAATACAAGGAGCTGTATTTCTTCGTGCCGGCTCTAAAACAATCTGTTCTTCATGGATGTCAGGGATTTGCTTCTTGATTAAATCCAAATATAGCAAGTTGCTCACAATGTAGATGTTCTCTTTCGGACAAATTTGTTGAAATCGTTTAAACGTTTTTTGAATGAGAGAAGTTCCGTCTCCTAAAATGTCAATGAATTGTTTTGGGGTTGCGGTTTTACTCATGGGCCAAAATCGAGCACCAATGCCCCCGGCCATGATGATGCAATAATAGTTGGAGTTCATTATTCCGTAATTTAGAATTAGGTTGCAAATATACAAAATTAATAATGAAGTTCTGAAATGGTACTGCGATAACAAAAAATGATGTAAATTTGCAACATCAATAAAATAAACTCTATTAATCTGAAATTGTTCACGAAATGAAGAAATTTGCTCTGTTTTTTTTACTGTATGCTCTTATAGGAAATGTTCTGATTGCCCAAAATATTGAAGAAGACAATGAAGGGGATTTACTTATCGAAGGGAAATATTCAGGTAAAAATATTGTGGTGCTGAATCCATCTGAAGCAGGAACTTTTTGTATTGAGCAGGTATGGGTGAACGGACGAAATATTAACGTTACGCTTAATTCCAATTCCTTCGAAATTCCGTTGGAAGGTTTTATGATAGATCAAATCGTCTCTATTCAAATTCATCATCATGCTAATTGTGTACCGGTTATTGTGAATGCTTATGATTTGATTAAAGAACGAGAGTTTACACTTTCTTCTTTTAATTTTGTTAAAAGAACCCGTTTGTTGTCTTGGGAAATTAAAGATTTGGATTCAACAAAAACCTATTCGATCGAACAATATGTTTTTGGAAAGTGGATTGCGGTTAAAGAGCTGGGAATCCCTGCTGAAATGGTATTCAATACCTTTGCACCTGTGGTTAATTCAGGGATTAATTTTTTTAGATTAAAAGAGACAGATGAATATGGAAAAACTCTTGTTTCCCAGTTGATTAAAGTGAAAATTCCCAATAGAAATATCGAAATTAAAAAATTTAAAGTGACGAAAGATCTTGAATTTACGGACATGACTCATTATGAAATTATTACGGAAAACGGATTTTTTGTTACAAGTGGGGTCGCAAAGTCAGTTGATGTATCTACTCTCGAAAAAGGAAATTATTTCGTAAACTTTGATGGGAAACAAGCAGTTTTTGTTAAAAAATAGAATAATGCAAGAAGAGATACAAAAAGTTTATTATACTATCGGAGAAACAGCGGAAATGTTTCAAGTAAATCCTTCTTTATTAAGATATTGGGAAAAAGAATTTGATGTTATCAAACCTTTTAAGAATAAAAAAGGAGACCGCTATTTTAGTCTGAAAGATATTGAAACTATTCGCACGATTCATTATTTGACGAAAGTGAAAGGATATACATTGCAAGGTGCAAAAGAGGCGATGAAGCATAATCCGGATGCAGTATCCGGTCATGCTCAAGTTGTTGAAACACTTGTCAAAATGAAAGAATGGTTGCTGAAGATAAAGGAAGAATTATAAATTTATATAAATAAAAATTTAATATTATGCCGAAAATATCTAAAAAAGGTTTAGAAATGCCTTCATCCCCAATCAGAAAATTAGTACCCTATGCTGATGCGGCGAAACAAAGGGGGATTCACGTGTATCATTTGAATATCGGACAGCCGGATATTGAAACTCCGGAAGGAGCTAGAAATGCCGTCCGAAATGCCGACATCAAAGTGATTGAATATAGCCATTCTGCAGGAATCCTAAGCTATCGTAAGAAATTGGCCGAATACTATAAGAGTGTTGGAATCGATATCACCGAAAATGATATTATTGTGACCAATGGGGGCTCCGAAGCCATTCTGTTTGCGTTTAACAGTTGTATGGATCCGGGAGATGAAGTAATTGTTCCCGAACCTTTTTATGCCAATTATAATGGTTTTTCACAATCATGCGGTGTGAAAGTAAAACCAATTTATTCTTCTATAGATAATGGCTTTGCCCTTCCTCCCATTGAAGAATTTGAGAAGATTATTACACCCCGGACAAAGGCTATTATGATTTGTAATCCTAATAACCCTACGGGATACCTGTATTCGAAAGAAGAGTTGATTACCTTAAGTAAAATTGTGGAAAAACACGATATTTTCCTTTTTGCCGATGAGGTTTATCGCGAATTTTGCTACGACGGAGCCCCACACTTTTCTGTTATGCAATTGGCTAATATAGAACAAAATGTGGTATTGCTGGATTCCGTTTCAAAACGATATAGTGCTTGTGGTGTTCGTGTTGGCGCATTGATTACTAAAAATAAAGAGGTCTATGCTACTGCGATGAAATTTGCACAGGCCCGTTTAAGCCCGCCTACCTACGGCCAAATACTTGCAGAAGCCGCAGTCGATACTCCTAAAATATATTTCGATAAAGTAATCAATGATTATGTTGCTCGGAGAAATACGGTCGTTCATGCCATCAATGAAATGCCCGGTTGTTTCTGTCCAATGCCCAAAGGCGCGTTTTATGTGGTCGCAAGGCTTCCGATTGATGACTCAGACAGATTTTGCCAATGGTTGCTCGAAGATTTTGACCTGAACGGAAAAACGGTGATGCTTGCCCCGGCTACAGGATTCTATTCTACCAAAGGCGAAGGCAAAAATGAAGTGCGTATTAGCTATTGCCTCAATGTGGAAGACCTCCGCGAAGCGATGAAGTGCCTCGCCGAAGCATTAAAGGTTTATCCCGGGAAAACGATTTAATTTTCCTTGATTGTATCAGGATTGATTATAGAAATTTGCCATTTTCCTTCTTTGGTTTGAAGTTCGGGAGATGGCTCTTTCTTTTGTATGGGCGTTGTGAGATTTGATGCTGAATCATCTTTTTGGCTTTTAGGAACCACTACTGATATGGAACGAGAAGGCTCAGGAATGGTTATAATACCTGAATCACTTATAGAATTACTCTCTAATTCAGAAATGTACTCTTCTTCAGTATCGGAAACTTCATAAATAGGCTGATTTATTTCTGTTGGCTCGATTTCTGATGGACGGGTTGCCTCAATCCATAACCAAATTCCTCCGGAGATAATTCCCGTAAAAGCAAAAAT
>Ga0208826_1001793_pt1 | contig 17131 bp, 14 predicted proteins | sample AD_UKC115_MetaG_FD_184451 | JGI IMG/M metagenome (GOLD analysis project Ga0208826, IMG submission 184451) | Active sludge microbial communities of municipal wastewater-treating anaerobic digesters from Hong Kong - AD_UKC115_MetaG (SPAdes)... | ecosystem: Engineered > Bioreactor > Anaerobic >...
GGTCTTGCTCATAGATGGCGTCGAGAATCGCGTCGGAGATTTGGTCCGCCACCTTGTCGGGGTGGCCCTCGGAGACGGACTCGGAGGTGAAGAGAAAGCTGTTGGCCAGATCCATTGAATAAACTCCAGTCGTTTGAACACCTGCGTTGCCAAACCGGTTGGAGCTCTGGCGAACGCTTTAGCAGAATTTTTTAACGTCGCCCCGCAAGTAGTTCCATAACTCGGCGACCCGCAGATTTTAGTCCTTGTCGCATGCTCTCGTTGTATCGCCTTGCGTCGAAGTGGCCATTGGGCCTGCTGCATGCCATCGGCAGCGTGCTGGGCTGGCTGACCTGGCTGGCCTCGCCCACCTACCGGCGCCGCTTTGCCGACAACGCCGCGCGCGCCGGCTACCGCTTTGGCCAGGTGCGCGCCGCCGTCGCCCACGCCGGGCGCATGGCGGCGGAGACGCCGCGCCTGTGGTTCGGCGCGCCGGTGCCGGTGCAGTGGGACGGCGCCGAGCTGATCGAGGCGGCCTACGCCGCCGGTCGCGGCATCGTCTATCTCACCCCGCACATGGGCTGCTTCGAGATCACCGCGCAGGGCGCGGCCACGCGCTTTGGCGCCACGCGCGGGCCCATCACCGTGCTGTATCGCCCGGCGCGGCAGGCGGCGCTGGCCCAGGTGCTGGCGACGGCGCGCCAGCGCGAGGGCCTGGAGACGGCGTCCACCACCCTCACCGGCGTGCGCCAGATGATCCGCGCGCTGCGCGCCGGCCAGGCCGTGGGCCTGCTGCCCGACCAGGTGCCGCCCGAAGGCCAGGGCCTGTGGTCGCCGTTCTTTGGCCAGCCGGCCTACACCATGACCCTGGCCGCGCGCCTGGTGCAGCAGACCGGCGCCATGCCGCTGCTGGCCTGGGGCGAGCGCCTGCCGCGTGCGCGCGGCTACTGCATCCACCTGCAGCCCTTTCCCGAGCCCCTGGCCGCCGACCTCGAAACCGCCGTCGGCCAGATCAACCGCGCCATGGAGCAACTCATCCGCCAGTGCCCCGGCCAATATCTGTGGGGCTACGGCCGCTACAAGACGCCGCGAAAGGCTGCCGCATGACGAGCGCCGCGCTGATGTTCTTCATGCGCCTGCTGGCGCGCCTGCCCCTGCCCGTGCTGCGCGCCCTCGGCGCGGTCACCGGGCGGGTGCTGTACGCGACGGCCCGCAAGCGCCGCCACATCGCGCTGGTCAACCTGCGCCTTTGCTATCCCGATTGGAGCACCGAGCGCTTGCACGCCGTGGCCCAGCGCAGTTTTATTCTGTTCAGCCAGGCCTTGCTGGACCGCGCCTGGCTGTGGCACGCTGACCCCGCCGTGGTGCGCGCGCGCCTGCGCATCACCGGCGCCACGCAGGACCTGACGCGCGAAGGCGCGGTGGTCATGTTCGCCCCGCACTTCTACGGCATGGACGCCGGCGGCAGCGCCGTCATGGACCAGATCGAGCGGCCCGCCTGCACCATCTATTCGACGCAAAGCAGCCCCGCCGTGGACGCCTGGATGCGCGCCGGCCGCCTGCGCTTTGGCCGGGCCACGCTGCTGTCGCGCCAGGACGGCCTCAAGCCCGTCGTGCGCGCGCTGCGCGAGGGCCAGATGCTGTACCTGCTGCCCGACATGGACCTGGGCCCGCAAGAATCCATCTTCGTGCCCTTCTTCGGCATCCCCACCGCCACCGTGCCCTCGCTGCCGCGCTTTGCCAAGCTGGGCGGCGCGCGCGTGGTGCCGGTGGTGACGCGCCTGACGCGCGCGGGCTATGAGGTGCGCGTGCATCCGGCCTGGCCAAACTACCCCAGCAACGACGTGGCCGCCGACACCGCGCGCATGAACGCCGAGTTGCAGGCCTGGATCGACACCATGCCCGAGCAGTACTACTGGGTGCACAAGCGCTTCAAGACGCGGCCGCCGGGGGAGCCGTCGGTGTATTGAGGCTTTTCATGGCTCTCGCGCCTGTCACGTCTGCGCGGACAGCTATTGATGCTGTAGTACTTTGCGCTGCGCCAGAACAGCCTTCAGATGTTCGTGGACGCGTTCATCTGGCGCAAAGGCTATGGCGATGGCGTTGCAGCGTCGGGCGCGGTCAGGATCGGCAGGTACGTCACGTAGTCGCTGGACGTGAGATCGTCGTTCTTGTCCTGGATCATCTTATTGATCACCGCAATGTCCGTCGTGCCCCAGTAGTTCCTGGAAGCATTGATGTGAGCGCTCGTGTAGCCGTTCGGCAATTCCACGGCAATGCGATCAGTTGAGAGGAACGAGTTGAGCGACACATCGGCGCTTGCCGAACCGTACATGGCCCAGTTGGTGACCGGCGGACTCTTCCATTCGATAAAGGCATTGTTGCGGATGGTGAGCGCAACGTCACTGAGACCATACGAAATGCCGCCGGAGCGTACAAAGACGTTGCGCTCGATCTTGCTTGGACCCGTTGGATACCAAAGATAGATATACGCGTTATAAGTATCCAAGTCGGAAAGCCGCGAATCCGTCAACTCCAAGGTTCCGTAAATGGCGTTCCCGGTAGCAGCGTAGACGCTCCCGCCCGTAATCTGTGCGCCGCGAATGCGGATGGCATGGTTGTTGGCCATCGTGCCCGCCGGTGAAATGACGGTATCCGAAATGGTGACCTTGTTCGACGGCGTCCCATTGACTGCCAAGGTTCCTTGAACCTGGATGTCCTGATGGTTGCCCATGACTTCGACGCCCGGTTCGATATTGAGCGCTGTCGCCGCCGGAATCATCAGTTTTCCAGTGATGACGTACGGAGAATTTTTCAGGCTCCAGGACGTTGTTCCGGCAATCGCTCCCGCTACCGGCGTGCCGACGCGGACTTCAATGGTTTCGGGAGCGCTGTTGCTGACCCCGTCGCTGACGACCAACTGCAGGGCGTAAGTGCCAGCGAGGTCTGGCTCAATCGAAGCCACGGAAGCTGTCGGGTTGCCAAGGGCCGCACGGCTGGATTCCGGTCGTCCCACGATGGACCACTGGAAGGTGAGCGGGGCACTTTCAGGGTCGGTGCTTGCCGTCCCATCCAACGAGACGCTTTGACCAACCAGTTTGATGCCGGAGATCGGGGCAATGTGGGCAGTTGGTGACTGGTTGGCTGGCGCTGGTGCGGGACTTGGCGCTGGCGCTGGTGCGGGACTTGGCGCTGGCGCGGGACCAGGTGCAGGGGAGCTATCGCCGCCGCCTCCGCAAGCGGCCAGTGTCGCAGCGACGAGGCAGGTCAACAGCATGGACGTGCGCGTATTCATTTGAGTTTCCTCGAAAGTTTTCGGGGGCGGTGGGGTTGCCATTCCGAATGGTTGGAAAGTGTGAAATGTATGAATTGGTGTGTGTATCAATGAGTGTACCAAAGACAAATTCTCTGGGTGCCACAACGTCGGACACCACCGAACAAAGCCTTGGGACTGCGGATCAAGCAGTTGCGTGCTGCGTTGGGCGTTACGCAGGAAGAGCTGGCCGATCGTTCGGGCATGTTTCGCACGTACATGAGCCGCATCGAATCGGGTGTCGCAAACCCAACCGTGACGATGCTGTATGCGGTGGCTGACGCCTTGGAAGTACGTGTGCAAGAGTTGTTCGACGACCCGAAGGAGGCTCCCGGGCGGGTCAGATCGAAAAAGCCGATATCGCGCGGTCGAGTGGATCGCTGAACGCGATCGACGGAGGTTGATTGACGTTCCGCATCAACCAAGAGTCGGGCAAGTTCACTTGCCCCGGGCATGCGCTCCCGGCATGGCGATGTCAATCATTGGCATTCCTTGATCGATTTCAATCGTCGTCTTTGAGGAACCGCACATGGGCATGAACGTCAATCTCCCCCCTTCACTCGAAGAGATGGTCAGGGCCAAGGTCGGTTCGGGTATGTACGCGTCGGTCAGCGAGGTCGTTCGCGAGGCCCTGCGTCTCATGGAAGAGCAGGATCGCCTACGTCAACTGAAATTGGACGAATTGCGTCACCAAATTCGCAAGGGCTTCGAGAGCGACCTTGGCGAGCCATGGGACGCCGCCGCAATCAAACAGAAGGCAGAAGGCGCGCGCCCGTCGTTCACTGAAGACCGCGGCATAGATGCCCCGGGTCACGCGCCGCCCGCTGGTCGAGACGGACATTCTGGAGATTTGGGATTACATCGCGGCGGACAGTGTCGAGCAGCCTGATCGCTGGATCGACAAGCTGGATCAAAGCCTTCACCTGTGGGCGACACAACCCATGATGGGGCGCGAGCGCAAGGAGCTGGCTTCCGGTTTGCACAGCCTCCCATTCGGGCGCTACGTCGTGTTCTTTGTTCCGCTGGAAGACGGTATCGGCGTCGTTCGAGTGATGCACGGCAGCCGCGACATTGCAGCGCTTTCACCAGTAGGAGAAACGACGGGATCCGATCAACGCTTATTCTCAGCCCGCGCCATCACAGCGCAAACAGCTATCTATTTCGAAGCAACAAAAGCCCCGATGTGCCCCGCCACCGCCTCGGGTTGCTCGTGCACCACCCAGTGCGTGGCGCCGGGCATGGGCTGCACGGTGAGTTTTGGCACGTAGGCGTCCAGCCCTTCCAGCAGGCCGGGCAGCAGGGCCGTGTCGTCCATCGCCCACAGCACCAGCGTCGGCACCTGCACGCCCACCTGATCGGCGGTCAGCAGCGGAATCGCATCTCCCGCTTGCCCGGGCAGCGGCGGCTTGAGGGGCGTGACGCGATAGAGGTTGCAGGCGCCCGTGAGGCCGTGGCCCCACACGTCGCGGTATTGCTGGCGCACGGCTTCGGTCAGCCAGCCAAAGCCCTCGGGCCCGGCGCGCATGGTGGTGAAGAAGGGCCACATGCGGCGGTAGTCGTCTGCGGCCAGCAGGGCCTCGGCGTCGGGTCGCGCCAAGAAGTGCATGTAGGCGCTGGCTTTTTGCTGCGCCGGGTTGTTCTTGAGCTCGCGCGCAAAGGTGGCGGGGTGCGGCGAGTTGATGATGACCAGGCGCCCGATGCGGTCGGCATGCGCATGGGCCGCGCCCCATGCAAAGGCGCCGCCCCAGTCGTGCGCGACCAGGGTGTCGATGCGGCCGGCCACGCCCTCTTGCCCGGCCAGCGCCATGATGTCTTGCAGCATCAGCGCGGGCTTGTAGGCGGCAACCTCGGCAGGTGCGCTGGATTTTTCAAAGCCACGCAGGTTGGGCGCCACGCAGCGAAAGCCGCCATGCTGGGGCAGCGCAAAATGCTGCATCAGCGTGTCCCAGATGAAGGCGCCCTCGGGAAAACCATGCAAAAACAGCATCAGAGGCCGCCCGCGCTGGCCGGCCGCGCGGCAGCTCAGGGTGATGCCGTGCGGCAGATCGGTGCTGAAGGTTTCGATCATGGTGCGCTCTCCTGGGGTTGGACGGGGGTGGGCGGTCCGGCTTCATCGACGCGCTGGCGCAGCCACAGCGCCACCGGCTCGACCCCCTGCCGCTTGAGAGCCGAGAACAGCATGACCTGGCCGCCACCGGCCTGCAGGCGCGCGATCGACAGGGCCTTGGCCTGCTCGGCACGCGTGAGCTTGTCGGCCTTGGTCAGCAGCACCAGAAACCGCAGGCCCTGCTCGACCCGCGGGCGGATCACGTCCAGCAGGGCTTCGTCCAGTTCCTTCAGCCCATGGCGCGGGTCGGCCAGCATGACGACGGCGCGCAGGTTGGCGCGCGACACCAGGTAGTTGGCCATCACCCGCTGCCAGCGCAGCTTGTCGGCCAGCGGCACGGCGGCGTAGCCGTAGCCGGGCAGGTCGGCCAGCACGGCGTCGGTGGCGCCCTGGCGGCCCAGCGCAAACAGGTTGATGTGCTGCGTGCGGCCGGGATTGCGCGAGGCAAAGGCCAGCTGGGTCTGCTGCGTCAGGGTGTTGATGGCGGTGGACTTGCCGGCGTTGGAGCGGCCGACGAAGGCGATCTCGGGCGTGTCCAGCGCGGGCAGCTGGTCGAGCTGCGCGGCGGTGGTCAGAAAGCGGGCGGTGTGCAGCCAGCCCAGCGCCAGCCGCGCGGCAGCGGCGGCGGGCGAGTCGGCGTAAGGCGCTGGGCGGGATGGGGCGGGTCGTGTCGGCATGGGCAGGGCGCGGATCAATTCCCTTGCTGAAGATCAGGGATGCGCGGGCCGGCCATTGTAGAATTGCGGGGCTTTCCGCTCCCCGATCACCCCTCTTCAAAAAAGACGATCGCTCATGAAGTCGCTCGCAGCCTTTTTCGCCACCGCCGCGTTCGCCGTTGCCGCATCGGCTGCGGATGCGCCCGCCGCCCCCGCCAAGCCCGACCTGGCCAAGGGCAGCGCCAGCTACGGCACGGTGTGCGCCGCCTGCCATGGCGCGGACGGCAACTCCAGCGTGGCGCTGCAGCCCTCGCTGGCGCAGCAGCACCCCGAATACCTGGTCAAGCAGCTGCTGGACTTCAAGAGCGGCGCGCGCAAGGACGCCATCATGCAGGGCTTTGCCGCCACGCTGACCGAGCAGGACGCGCGCAACATCGCCTGGTGGCTGGCCTCGCAGAAGGAAAAACCCGGCTTTGCCAAGGAAAAAGACCTGGTGATGCTGGGCGAGAAGATTTACCGCGGCGGCATCATGGACCGCCACATTCCGGCCTGCGCCGGTTGCCACAGCCCCAACGGCGCAGGCATTCCGCAGCAATACCCCCGCCTGTCGGGACAGCACGCCGAATACACCGCCAAGCAGTTGGCCGCCTTCCGCGATGGCAGTCGCGGCAACAGCGTGCCCATGCACGACCTCTCGCAGTACATGACCGACCACGAGATCAAGGCCGTGTCCGACTACATCGCCGGCCTGCGCTGACGCGGCCCCACGGGCTTCGGCTCGCCACCGCGCCCGGTCCAGCCTGGCGCGGTTTGCTTTTTTGGTGATTGCGCTGCCAGGCAATCGATGACATGAATGGGCGCGGTGGCCGGAACCTTGGCTGCCGTGCCAGGCTCCAAGGCTTCGGCTGCGGCGCCTCGATCGCGGCAGACATCACGCTCACATGACGGCATCGGCAGACACCCACGGCTACGTTCCCCGGCACGGCAGGCCCGCCTGGCGCCACGCCATCGAGCTGCTGTCCTCGATGCGCTTTTCGATCTCGCTGCTCACGGTCATCTGCATCGCCTCGGTGATCGGCACCGTGCTCAAGCAGCACGAGCCCGTCACCAATTACGTCAACCAGTTCGGGCCGTTCTGGGCGGATCTGTTCCTCAAGCTCAAGCTCAACGCCGTCTACAGCGCCCCGTGGTTTTTGCTGATCCTGGCGTTTCTGGTCACCAGCACCTCGCTGTGCATCGCGCGCAACACGCCCAAGTACCTGGCGGACATGCGCAACTACAAGGAAAACATCCGCGAGCAAAGCCTGAAGGCGTTTCACCACAAGGCCGAGTTCGAGCTGGCCGGCGAGTCGCCGCAGGCCGGCGCCGAGCGCATCGGCCGCCAGTTGGCCAGGACGGGCTGGAAGGTGCGCCTGCAGCCGCGCGAGGTGGCCGCCGGCACGGGCGTGATGGTGGCGGCCAAGAAGGGATCGGCCAACAAGATCGGCTACATCGCCGCGCACAGCGCCATCGTGCTGGTGTGCCTGGGCGGGCTGCTGGATGGCGACCTGTTCGTGCGCGCCATGACCTGGATGGGCGGCAAGTCGGTCTATTCGGGCGGCGGGCTGATTGCCGACGTCAAGCCCGAGCACCGGCTGTCATCGGCCAACCCCACCTTTCGCGGCAACCTGGTGGTGTCCGAGGGCACGCAGTCCAGCACCGCCATCCTCAGCCAGTCCGACGGCATCCTGCTGCAAGACCTGCCGTTTGCCGTCGAGCTGAAAAAATTCACCGTGGATTACTACTCCACCGGCATGCCCAAGCTGTTTGCCAGCGACATCGTGATCCACGACTTCGCCACCGGCGACAAGACGCCTGCGCGCGTCGAGGTCAACCATCCGGTCAGCTACAAGGGCATCCAGATCTACCAGAGCAGCTTTGACGACGGCGGCTCGCACGTCAAGCTGCGCGCGCTGCCCATCCATGGCACAGGCAAGAGCTTCATGGTCGAGGGCACCATCGGCGGCTCCTCGCAAATCACCAACGGCAGCAACCAGATGACGCTCGAATACACGGGCCTGCGCGTGATCAACGTCGAGAACCTGTCGGATGCCGTCGCGGCCGGCGGCAGCGCCACGGACGTGCGCCGCGTCGATCTGGGCCACGCGCTGACGCAGCGCCTGGGCGCCGCCGACAAATCGGCCACCAAGCGCGACCTGAAAAACGTCGGCCCCAGCATCAGCTACAAGCTGCGCGACGCGGCCGGCCAGGCGCGTGAGTACAACAACTACATGCGCCCCATCGACATGGGCGATGGCGTGCCGGTGTTCCTGCTGGGCGTGCGCGACAGCGGCGCCGCGGCCTTCCGCTATCTGCGCGTGCCGGCCGACGACAAGGACTCGATGGACGGCTTCATGCAGTTGCAGGCTGCGTTGCACGACCCGGCCGAGCGCGCGCAGGCCGTGCACCGCTACGTGGCCAAGGTGGTGGACCCGAGTCGGCCCGAGCTGGCCGAGCAACTGACGGTGTCAGCCACGCGCGCGCTGGACCTGTTCGCGGGCGACGCCGGCACCGCCACGGGCCCGCGCACGGCGGGCCTGCAAGCCGTGTCCGACTTCATCGAGTCGGCCGTGCCCGCGGGCGAGCGCGAGCGCGCCGCGGACGTGTTGCTGCGCATCCTGAACGGCAGCCTGTTCGAGCTGAACGCCCTGGCGCGCCAGGCCCATGGCGAAAAGCCGCTGTCCGAGACCGACGACAGCACCCGCCAGTTCATGACCCAGGCCGTGCTGGCCCTGTCCGACGCGCCGCTGTACCCGGCCCCGCTGGTGTTCGAGCTGGACGAGTTCACCCCGGTGCAGGCCAGCGTGTTCCAGGTGGCGCGTGCCCCTGGCAAAAATGTGGTTTATCTGGGCTGCGCCTTGCTGATCCTGGGCGTGTTCGCCATGCTTTACATCCGCGACCGGCGCCTGTGGGTCTGGCTGGCGCCGGTGACGAACGGCGGCAGCCATGCCATGATGGCCCTGTCGTCCAACCGCAAGTCGCTGGACACCGATCGCGAATTTGAACAACTGCGGCACAGCCTGCCTGCTGCGCCGCCGGTACACGGAGCCTGACGCCATGAACACCACCACCCTGGCCCCCGCGGGCGCACTGCGCTTCAGCGAAGGCTATTTCGCGCGCCGCACCTGGGGCGACTGGCTGTTTGCCCTGCTGGCCGTGGTGGGCGCCGCGGTGGCGTTTTCGCGCTACCACGACGCCATGGACGTGTACGACAAGGGCATCTTCATCGCCGCCGTGCCTGCACTGGTCTGGCTCGCCTGGGCCTGGCGGCCGCTGCGCAACCTGATGCTGGTGGTGACGGCCCTGTCGCTGCTGGCCATCGTGTCGTACCAGGGTGACCTGCGGCGCGGCGACACCGTGTTCTGGCTCAAATACTTCCTGTCCAGCCAGTCGGCCATCCTGTGGATGAGCATGCTGTTCTTCATGAGCACGGCCTTCTACTGGATCGGCATGTTCTCGCGCGGACCGGCGGCGGCCCTGGAAAGCCTGGGCAGCAAGCTGGCCTGGGCGGCGGTGACGCTGGCGCTGGTGGGCACCATGGTGCGCTGGTACGAGGGCTACCAGATCGGCCCCGACATCGGCCACATCCCGGTCAGCAACCTGTATGAAGTGTTCGTGCTGTTCTCGTGGATCACCGCCGTGTTCTACCTGTACTACGAGGCGCAGTACAAGACCCGCTCCATGGGCGCCTTCGTCATGCTGGTGGTCAGCGCCGCCGTGGGCTTTTTGCTGTGGTACACGCTGGTGCGCGACGCGCAGGAGATCCAGCCCTTGATTCCGGCGCTGAAGAGCTGGTGGATGAAGCTGCACGTGCCCGCCAACTTCATCGGCTACGGCACCTTCTCCCTGGCCGCCATGGTCGCCTTTGCCTATCTGGTCAAGCAGCAGGCGGCCGAGACGCGCTGGTACAAGCTCACCCCCATCTGGCTGTTGGGCATCGCGCTGTGCTTCGTGCCGATTGCCTTTCGCCAGCGCGGCGTGGGCGAAGCCGGCGGCAGCTACTGGGTGGGCTACGCGCTCATCGCCGCGCTGATCGTGGGCGGCATCCTGCTGGGGCGCAAGCGCATCACCGAACGCCTGCCCAGCCTGGAAGTGCTGGACGACGTGATGTACAAGTCCATCGCCGTGGGCTTTGCTTTCTTCACCATCGCCACCGTGCTGGGCGCGCTGTGGGCCGCCGAGGCCTGGGGCGGCTACTGGAGCTGGGACCCCAAGGAAACCTGGGCCCTGATCGTGTGGCTGAACTACGCCGCCTGGCTGCACATGCGCCTGATGAAGGGCCTGCGCGGCACCGTGGCCTCGTGGTGGGCGCTGGCGGGCCTGGCCGTCACCACCTTCGCCTTCATCGGCGTCAACATGTTCCTGTCGGGCCTGCACAGTTACGGGTCGCTGTAACCGGCGCGACGCCTGTGCCGAACTTGAAAGCGTGACCCCAAGGAGTTCGTCATGCTGATCCGTTCCCGTCCCGCTGCTTCCAACCCTCCGTCGCCCAGCACCATCACGCCGCGCGCCGTCTACGAAGACCGGCGCACCCTGCTCAAGGCGCTGGCGCTGGGCGCTGCCGGCAGCGCGCTGGCAAGTTGGGCCACGCGCGACGCACGGGCCGCCGTGAGCGGCCCGCTGGCCGCCACCCGCTCGTCGGTGGCCGGCGCCGTGACCATGGAAAAGGCGACGGCGCTGAAAGACGCCACCGGCTACAACAACTTCTACGAATTCGGCACCGACAAGGACGATCCGGCCCGCTATGCGAGCGCGCTCAAGATCGATCCGTGGTCGGTCGAGATCGAAGGCCTGGTCAACAAACCCGGCCGCATCGCGCTGGACGACCTGCGCAAGCTCAGCCCGCTGGAAGAGCGCATTTACCGCCTGCGCTGCGTCGAAGGCTGGTCAATGGTGATCCCCTGGATCGGCTATTCGCTCTCGGCGCTGATCAAGCGCGTCGAACCACAGGGCAGCGCCAAGTACGTCGAGTTCGTCACCCTGGCCGACCCCAAGCAGATGCCGGGCGTGCGCTCCAGCGTGCTTGACTGGCCCTACACCGAAGGCCTGCGCATGGACGAGGCGCTGCACCCGCTCACCCTGCTCGGCTTCGGCATGTACGGCGAGGTGCTGCCCCGGCAAAACGGCGCGCCGGTGCGCGTGGTCGTGCCCTGGAAGTACGGCTTCAAGTCGGCCAAGTCCATCGTCAAGATCCGCTTTGTCGAGAAAGAGCCCCGCACCGCCTGGGACAAGGCCGCGCCCAACGAGTACGGCTTTTATTCCAACGTCAACCCGGGCGTGGACCACCCGCGCTGGAGCCAGGCCACCGAGCGGCGCATCGGCGAGGACGGCCTGTTCGCCAAGCGCCGCAAGACGCTGCTGTTCAACGGCTACGAGGCCGAGGTCGGCCAGCTCTACGCTGGCATGGACCTGAAGAAATACTTCTGAGCCCAGCGTGAAGCCCGTGCGCGCACTGCTGCTGCATCCGGCCGCCAAGCCATTCGCCTTCGTGCTGTGCCTGCTGCCGCTGGCCTGGCTCGTCTACGGTGCGGCCACCGACAACCTGGGCGCCAACCCGGCCGAGGCGCTGATCCGCTCCTGCGGCGACTGGACGCTGCGCTTTTTGTGCCTGACGCTTGCCGTCACCCCCCTGCGCATCCGCACCCGCACACCGCAACTGGCGCGCTTTCGGCGCATGCTGGGGCTGTTCGTGTTTTTCTACGCGAGCTGCCATCTGCTGGCCTACGCCTGGCTGGACATGGGCCTGGATGCCGAGGACATCGCCCGCGACATCCTCAAGCGCCCCTTCATCCTGGTCGGCTTCTCGTGCTGGCTGCTGCTGTGGCCGCTGGCCCTGACCTCCGTCAACCGCGCCGTGCGCTGGCTGGGCGGTCGGCAATGGCAGGCCCTGCACCGCTTGGTCTATCTGATCGCCGGCCTGGCCCTGCTGCACTTCTTCTGGATGCGTGCCGGCAAGAACAACTTTGCCGAGGTGTGGGTGTATGGCGCCATCATCGGCGCCCTGCTGCTGGAGCGCCTGCTGCGCTACTTCACGCCGCGCCCGCGTTTGTCCGCGCGCTGACGAGGACCGTCAAAACAGCCGGACGCAGAAGACGCAAAGGTTTCGCGAAAGACGCAAAAGATTCAAAAATCCAGTTTGAATCTCGCAAAACTGCATGGATTCAGCGCAAGATGCTCTCGTTTCAAGAGCAATCTGGCCGGCTCCTTTAGCGTTCTCTGCGATTTTTTTGCGTCCTCTGCGTCCGGCTGTTGCCGGCTGTTGTCTGTCGCCTCAATAGAATCGCCCCATGCATATTCACATCCTGGGCATTTGCGGCACGTTCATGGGCGGCCTGGCCGCGTTGGCGCGCGAGGCTGACCACACCGTCACCGGCTGCGACGCGGGGGTTTATCCGCCGATGAGCGATCAGCTGCGCGCCCTGGGCATCGAGCTGATCGAAGGTTACGGCGCCGATCAGTTGAGGCTGCGGCCCGACATGTTCGTGGTTGGCAACGTGGTCTCGCGCGCACGCCTGGCCGATGGCGCGGCCAAGTACCCGTTGATGGAAGCCATCCTGGACGCCGGCGTGGCCTACACCAGCGGCCCGCAGTGGCTGGCCGAGCACGTGCTGGCCGGCCGCCACGTGTTGGCCGTGGCGGGCACGCATGGCAAGACCACCACCACCTCGATGCTGGCCTGGGTGCTGGAATGCGCCGGCCTCAGTCCCGGATTCCTGGTGGGAGGCGTGCCGCTCAACTTCGGCGTCTCGGCACGCTTGGGCGCCTTGGCTCCAGGGCAAGCGCGTCCGCTGTTCGTCATCGAGGCCGATGAATACGACACGGCCTTCTTCGACAAGCGCAGCAAGTTCGTGCACTACCGCCCGCGCACGGCGGTGCTGAACAACCTGGAGTTCGACCACGCCGACATCTTCGACGACCTGGGGCAGATCGAGCGGCAGTTCCACCACCTGCTGCGCACGGTGCCGGCCAGCGGGCGCGTGGTGGTCAATGATCTCGAAGAAAGCCTCGCGCGCGTGCTCGCCCAGGGCTGCTGGAGCGAGCGGCGCGGCTTTGGCAGCGCGGTGAGCGACTTCAGCGCGCACGGCGATGCATCCGACTTCGAGGTGCGCTTGCGCGGCGACGCCGTGGGCCGCGTGCAATGGGGCTTGTCCGGCGTGCACAACCAGCTCAACGCGCTGGCGGCGATCGCCGCCGCCGAGCACGTGGGCGTGGCGCCGGCGCAGGCCTGCCAAGCCCTCGGGCGCTTTGAAAACGTGCGTCGCCGCATGGAAGTGCGCGGCACCGTGGCGCGCCCAGGCGGCGTGATCACCGTGTATGACGACTTTGCCCACCACCCGACGGCGATGCGCACCACCATCGACGGTCTGCGCCATCAGCTGGACGCCGCCGGCAAGCGGGGCGAGCGCATCCTGGCCGTGTTCGAGCCGCGCAGCAACACCATGAAGCTGGGCGCCATGAAAAGCCAGCTGCCCTGGGCGCTGGAGCACGCCGACCTGACCTTTTGCCACAGCGGCGGGCTGGACTGGGACGCCGCCGCGGCACTGGCGCCCATGGGCGCACGCACCCACGTCGCGCCGGACGTGAACACCATCGTCGCCCAAGTCGCCGCAGCGGCCCAGGCAGGCGACCACGTGCTGTGCATGAGCAACGGCGGCTTTGGCGGGGTGCACGCCAAGCTGCTTGAAATACTCACAAAACAATAGCAACTTGCGCTTGCCAGGCAAGCGCAACAGCTCAATTTGCCTTGGACCGCCGCGCGCGCACGGCGTCCGACAGGGTTTGCAAAATGGTTTGCGAGCCTTCCCAGCCAATGCAGGCGTCGGTGATGCTCTTGCCGTACTCCAGCGCCGCCACGCTGTCCTTGCCAGGACTGAACTTCTGCGCCCCGTCGTGGATGTGGCTTTCCACCATCACGCCGAAGATGCCGCGTGAGCCGCCGCTGATCTGCGCCGCGACGTCGCGCGCCACGTCCAGCTGGCGCTCGTGCTTCTTGCTGCTGTTGGCGTGGCTCATGTCGATCATCAGGGCCGGCGGCAGCTTGGCCTCGGCCAACTGCTCGCAGGCCGCCTTGACGCTGGCAGCGTCGTAGTTGGGCGCCTTGCCGCCGCGCAGGATGGCATGGCAGTCCTTGTTGCCCTCGGTATGGACGATGGCAACCTGGCCGTTTTTGTGCACCGACAAAAAGTGATGGCCGCGCGCCGCCGCCTGGATGGCGTCGATGGCGATGCGAATGTTGCCGTCGGTGCCGTTCTTGAAGCCGACCGGCGCCGACAGGCCCGAGGCCAGCTCACGGTGCACCTGGCTCTCGGTGGTGCGCGCGCCGATCGCGCCCCAGCTGATCAAGTCGCCGATGTACTGCGGCGAAATGGTGTCCAGAAACTCGCTGCCCGCCGGCAGGCCCAGGCGGTTGATCTCGATCAGCAACTGGCGCGCGATGCGCAGGCCTTCGTCGATGCGATAGCTCTGGTCGAGGTAGGGGTCGTTGATCAGGCCCTTCCAGCCGACGGTGGTGCGCGGTTTCTCGAAATACACGCGCATCACGATCTCCAGCGTGTCGTGGTACTTGTCGCGCATCGCCTTCAGGCGCCGGGCGTAGTCCATGGCCGCCACCGGGTCGTGAATGGAGCAGGGGCCGATGACCACCAGCAATCGGTCGTCCTTGCCCGAGATCATGTGGCGGATGTGCCGGCGCGTCTGGCTGATCAGCGACTCGACCGCCGTTCCGCGAATGGGGAAGAAGCGAATCAGATGCTCGGGAGGTGGAAGCACGGTGATGTCCTTGATGCGTTCGTCGTCGGTCTGGCTGGTTCGTTCCGGCGACGTCTGCCAAGACGGTTGCTGCGGGGCTTCCACGGATTTCGCGTTCATGACTTTCTTCCTGGGGTTGAGCAGTTCACTTGAAGAGATACGGCACAAAAAAACCGCCGGGGCTGGTCGCGCCGGCGGTTTGATCGGGAGGTGTCTCGCTTTGCGTCGCTTACGACCGTGCCTCTCGTCCGCCGGGGACCGAGAACCAGAAGCCAAAATAAAACGAAGCGCAGTAAGACATCACCAGCAACTGTAGCACATTCAGCCGGCGGTGCCGCCCACCGTGAGGCCTTCCAGCCGCAGCGTCGGCTGACCGACACCCACGGGCACGCTCTGGCCCTCCTTGCCGCACACGCCCACGCCCGAGTCGAGCGCCAGGTCGTTGCCGATCATGGTCACCTTCTTGAGCGCCTCCGGCCCATTGCCCACGATCGTGGCGCCCTTGACCGGGTACTGGATCTTGCCGTTCTCGACCCAGTACGCCTGGCTGGCCGAGAACACGAACTTGCCGCTGGTGATGTCCACCTGGCCGCCACCAAAGTTGGTGGCGTACAGACCGCGCTTGATGCTGGTGACAATCTCGCGCGGGTCCTTGTCACCCGCCAGCATGTAGGTGTTGGTCATGCGCGGCATGGGGATGTGGGCGTAGCTCTCGCGCCGGCCGTTGCCGGTGGGACTGGCCTTCATCAGACGCGCGTTCAGCGCATCCTGCATGTAGCCCTTGAGCACGCCGTCCTCGATCAGGACATTGCGCTGCGTCACGTGGCCCTCGTCGTCAATGTTGAGGCTGCCGCGCCGGTCGGCGATGGTGCCGTCGTCCAGCACCGTCACACCCTTGGCCGCCACCCGCTGGCCCATGCGGCCGCTGAAGGCGCTGGAACCCTTGCGGTTGAAGTCCCCTTCCAAGCCATGCCCGACCGCCTCGTGCAGCAACACGCCGGGCCAACCCGGGCCGAGCACCACGGTCATCTCGCCAGCCGGTGCGGGCCGTGCCTGCAGGTTGGTCGTGGCCGCGCCGACGGCCTCATCGACGTAGCGCGCCAGCAGCGCATCGTCGAAATACGCCAGGCCAAAGCGCCCGCCGCCGCCGGCCGAACCCATCTCGCGGCGCCCGTCCTGCTCGGCAATCACGGTCACCGACAGACGCACCAGCGGCCGCACATCGGCCGCCAGCGTGCCATCCAGACGTGCGATCAGGACCACGTCGTACTCGCTGGCCAACCCGGCCATAACCTGCACCACCCGGGTGTCCTTGGCACGCGCCATGCGCTCCACGCGCTCCAGCAGTTGCACCTTGGTGGCGCTGTCCAGACTGGCAATCGGGTCCAGATCAGCGTACAGGCGCCGGCTGCCAGCCAGCTTGGCGCCCGGCAGCCTGACCCGCTGGCTCTGCCCGGCCGCGCCGATGGCGCGCACAGTCTGCGCCGCGCCCTGCAGCGACGCCAACGAAATATCATCGGAATAGCCGAACGCCGTCTTCTCGCCGCTCACGGCCCGCACACCGACACCCTGGTCGATCGAAAAGCTGCCGGTTTTGACAATGCCTTCTTCGAGGCTCCAGCTTTCGGCGCGTGTGTACTGAAAGTACAGGTCGGCGTCATCGATCCGGTGCGTTGCTATCAGGCCCAGCGTCTGCAAGATTTGCGCCTCGGTCAAGCCAAATGGCTCCAGCAACAGGGCCTTGGCCGTAGCCAGGCGTTCAAGGGTGGGCTCGCGTGAAATCATGGCACCCATTGTAGAGCGCCGGCCGCGCGACCGCTGCGTGGTTGCCGCCCATAAAAAAAACGCCCAATCTTTCGACTGGGCGTTTTTGGCAGTAGAAGCCTGACGATGTCCTACTTTCACACGGGAATCCGCACTATCATTGGCGCTGAGGCGTTTCACGGTCCTGTTCGGGATGGGAAGGAGTGGGGCCACCTTGCTATGGTCATCAGGCATAACTTGTTGTCTTGAAGTCGCGGGACTGCAAGACCAATTCATGGAGCGAATCAGCTTATTTTGTTTGCGTCACTTGGCATAACAGTCTTGATCGGGCTGATCAAAATTATAGGGTCAAGCCGCACGAGCAATTAGTACTGGTTAGCTGAGAACATTGCTGTTCGTGCACACCCAGCCTATCAACGTCCTGGTCTAGAACGACTCTTGAGGGGGCTCAAGGCCCCGGCAGATCTCATCTTGAAACGAGTTTCCCGCTTAGATGCTTTCAGCGGTTATCTCTTCCGCACTTAG
>Ga0208826_1001799_pt1 | contig 17090 bp, 14 predicted proteins | sample AD_UKC115_MetaG_FD_184451 | JGI IMG/M metagenome (GOLD analysis project Ga0208826, IMG submission 184451) | Active sludge microbial communities of municipal wastewater-treating anaerobic digesters from Hong Kong - AD_UKC115_MetaG (SPAdes)... | ecosystem: Engineered > Bioreactor > Anaerobic >...
TATTGAAAAATCTGGTAGCCCTTTTAAATGATCACAGGAAACCAAAGTGGATTGACCTGCATAATCTTCGCGTAATAAAGTATGGCGCCGTTCTTCATATTGATTGTCATATGACTGTTCCCTGGTACCTGAATGTGAGAGAAGCCCATGATGAGATAGATGCCTTAATCTCTCTCATTAAAAATAAATTTGGTGACATGGTTGAAATGTTTATTCATACGGATGCCTGTATGGAATTTTCCTGTGCCATTTGTACGGTAGAAAATTGCCCGGTAAGATTGCATTCTTTTGAGAAAAGAATAGACTGGACCATGCAAAATATTATCTCTAATGAGAAACACAGCATCCATCAAATGGAAAGATAAATTCATGATAAAGATGAAAACAGTTGACCATTTATAATTTAAAATTTTCTATATTCGTCAACCTTCAGGATTATTTCATTCAAATTTTTTAAAAAAAATATATGGAAGCATGGAAAGAGTACCAGGAAAAAAATAAAGACCGGTTCCTGGAAGAATTATTAGCCTTACTAAGAATCCCCAGTGTGAGTGCACGAAATGAAAATAAAAAGGATATGCTTGTTTGTGCTGAAGCGGTAAAAAGCAGGCTTATGGAAGCGGGTGCTGAGAATGTAAAGCTAATCCCCACCACCGGCCACCCGGTAGTATTTGGTGAAAAAATAACTGATACATCAAAGCCTACCGTTTTGGTTTATGGGCATTATGATGTACAACCTGCTGATCCATTGGAACTTTGGAATAGTGGACCTTTTGATCCGGTCATCAAAGATGGTAAAATATATGCCCGTGGATCCTGTGATGATAAAGGCCAGTTTTATATGCATATCAAAGCGCTGGAAATAATGACAAAAACGAATTCATTACCTGTCAATATCAAATTTATCATTGAAGGAGAAGAAGAAATAGGCTCTGCACATCTTGCAGAATTTTTAGAAGAAAATAAAGCGCTTTTAAAAGCTGATGTAATCCTGATCAGTGATACATCCATGTTGAGCATGGAAACTCCAAGCATTGATGTTGGGGTGCGTGGCTTATCATATATAGAAATTGAACTCACCGGCCCCAATCGGGATTTACACAGTGGCGTTTATGGCGGAGCTGTAGCGAATCCGATTACTATTTTAGCACAAATGATAGCAACTCTTCATGACGAGAATAATCATATTACAATCCCTGGATTTTATGATGATGTAGTCAATTCTACAGATGAAGAAAGAAAAGCAATGGCCAAAGCGCCCTTTGATGAAGCAGCCTATAAAAAGGACCTGGGTGTAAAAAATTTATGGGGAGAAAAAGGCTATACAACCAATGAAAGAACCGGTATCCGACCAACTCTCGAACTGAATGGAATATGGGGCGGCTATACAGGTGAAGGTGCAAAAACAGTTTTACCATCAAAAGCTACCGCAAAAATTTCCTGCCGGCTGGTACCGAATCAGAAGAGCGAAAAAATGACCCGATTAATCATGGATCATTTGAAAAAAATTGCACCGGATTGTGTTAGCGTAAATATTTTTGAACATCATGGAGGAGATCCTTATATGACTCCGGTTGACAGTATAGAATATGAGGCCGCTTCTAAAGCGATTGAAAAAACTTTTGGGAAAAAACCTATCCCGGTACGCGGTGGTGGCAGTATCCCCATCACTGCCCTTTTTGAATCGGTATTGCATTGCAAAACGGTTTTCATGGGATTTGGTCTGGATAGTGATAACCTGCATAGCCCCAATGAAAAATATGATCTGTTTAATTTTTATAAAGGCATAGAAACCATTCCCTTTTTCCATCAATATTATGCGGAATTGAAAAAATAATTTATCCGTATCTTTTCTAATAGAAGTCATTTACCCATGAATGCCGCTTCCGGAAAAATCAGGATTGATAAATATTTATGGTCTATCCGAATTTTTAAGACCAGATCCCAGGCTACTGAGGCATGCAGTAAAGGAAATATCAAAATGAATGGCCAATCGGTAAAAGCTTCAAAGATGATCGAATTAAACGATCAATATGAAATAAAAGCATCAAACCGAAAGTGGGTCATTAAAGTCACAGGCTTTCTTCAGCAAAGGGTTCAATATGCGGAAGCTGTCCAATTTTATCTGGATATAACGCCCGTGGTAGAAAAGAAAGATTTATCATACCAGGCACCTGTATTTCATACTGGAAAAAGGCTTAGTAAAATGGGCAGGCCTACGAAAAAAGAAAGACGCGGGCTGGATGACTTTTTCAATTCTTAAACTTTTCACGATTTAAAACAGGAAACGTTTTTTTTAACCCTTCTTCAAAAGAAATTGGATGATAATTCAATTCGTTCATCGCCTTATGAATGGTTAAACCTGATTTTCGTGCTCTTAGTACAGGTTGATTTAATGTAGCGCCTTTGACGACTTCAATTAAATCTGCATCTAATCCTAATAAATTGGCTGTGGCTATGGCCATTTCGGCCGGTGAGATAATTTCACTTCCTGCCAGATGAAAAACGCCGGTTTTCTTTTTGTCAATAATAGCCTGAACCCCCTTACAAATATCCCCAACAAATGTGGGTGTACGTGCTTCATCGGAGACTACTTTGACAGATTCATTTTTTTCCAAACTATTTTTTACCCATTGTACAAAACCACTCCTGACCCCTGTTCTTTCCGGGCCATAAATAAAAACAGGGCGAATAATGGTAGTTGGAATTTTTGCAGCAGTAACCACTTTTTCTGCCATCCATTTTGATTCTCCATAAAAATTTAGTGGGCCGGGAATGTCTTCCTCTGCATGTGGGCCATTCTCTCCAAAAATATAATCCGTAGAAAAAAAAATGAAATGAATATTTTTTTCTGTTGAAATTTGAGTAGCCGCATTTAATAAATAACGGGTCGCTTCCACATTTATTTTTAAACATTCATCCCTGCGAGTATGACAATCATTTGGTTTACTCATGGCAGCATTATGAATGATCACATCCGGCTGGACTGTTTGTATAAGGCTTGTTACCTGACTTTCATCGGTGAGTTCTGCATTTATATAATGCACTTTCTTTTTCAAATCAACATCTCTATAGAAGCCACGGCCTGTGGCTGTCACCTTAGTATTCATTGCATTAAAATAATGAACAAGATGACTGCCTAAAAAGCCATTTGCACCTGTAATCAATATATGCATTTAAAAAATGATTTTAGAAATTTATTCATCAGCATCTTCACTGATATCCATATTCCCGGTATTCAAACCATCTTCTCCTTCTTCACTAAAGCCATCCAGGTTTTTACCTAGGTCATACTTCTCTTCAATATCTGCGAATTTGCTACCTAATAAACTTTTTGTTCCGTATTGTGTAGGCCCAATACCTTCCGAACGGGAAATATAGGGATAAGTCATATTTCTGTTTTCTTCTTTTGTTACATGAATTAACTCAATTAAAAACGTCCATTTTTTTGTGAAATCATAGAGGTAAATAAATTTCTGATTGGTATCAAGAATTTCACTGCCAATGGTTGTTTGATCCATTAAAAGAGGTTCGGCTTTATAGGGTTTATCATACTTCATGAGCGAAATTTCACGGCCATGTACCCATTGGTCATTACTCCGGAAAAAAGTGGCTTCATGTTTATTATCAAAGCCAAAGGCTTGTAAAATAGTGCCATGCAATTGGGAAAAATATTGCTTATGTTGTATTAAGATATCACGATAAACAGTATCATCTTCCTCGAGGTAAATCCTGAATTTTAAAATAGCCATAGAATTCTAATTATTTAAAAATACATCAAATCTTTTGATGGAAAGTAACTATTAGTCCACCGGTTGCAAGTTTAAATCTTTCGCTTTTTGAAGCATAAATGAAAATGCAGCCGAATGGTTGTTTTCAATTTTACCATCCAATATCGCTTCGCGAATGGAGTCTTTGATGATGCCTACTTCCCGGCAGGGTTTTAAGCCAAATGCCTGCATGATTTCTTCTCCTGATACCGGTGGTTGCCAGTTCCTTAAATGATCTTTTTCCTCTACTTCCTGCATTCTTTTACGCACCATTTTAAAGTTTTCCATAAACCTGGCCTTCTTGATTTTATTCTTGCTGGTAATATCCGCATTGCAAAGGATCATCAACTGATCTATATCCTCTCCTGCATCCAGCAATAAACGGCGAACGGCGCTATCCGTAATATTTTCTTTTGTCAGGCTGATCGGGCGCAGGTGAAGCAGGACCATTTTTTGAACAAATCTCATTTTTTCATTTAATGGTAATTTGAGTTGCTTGAAAATTTTGGGAACCATTTTGGCACCAACAACTTCATGGCCATGAAAAGTCCATCCGCTTTGATGATCAAACCTTTTGGTTACCGGCTTGGCAATATCGTGTAGGATGGCAGCCCAACGCATCCATAAATCATTTGTTTTCTCAGCCACATTATCCAATACCAGAAGTGTATGATAAAAATTGTCTTTGTGCCCTTTACCATCTACATACTCAGCGCCATGTAAGCGCATCATTTGAGGAAAAATAATATCTAATAATCCGCTCTCACTCAACAAATGAAAACCTATTGAGGGTTTATCGGCTAAAATTATCTTATTCAATTCACCGGTTATTCTTTCTGTAGATACGATATGTATCCGTTCTGCATTTTTTTGGATAGCCAGGAAAGTCTCCTGATCAATATCAAAATTCAATTGTGTAGCAAAACGAATGGCGCGCAACATCCTTAAAGGGTCATCTGTAAATGTAATTCCCGGATCCAATGGCGTTTTAAGTATTCTTTGCTTTAAATCCTCTTTCCCATCAAAAGGATCCAGGAGAGAACCAAAATCCGTTTCGTTTAAACTAATAGCCATGGCATTAATAGTAAAATCACGGCGTAATTGGTCATCCTGAAAAGATCCCGGGTACACTTCAGGTTTCCTGGAATGATCGGAATAGCTTTCTTTTCTTGCACCTACAAATTCGATTTCATAACCTGTTGAATCATGAGGATCTTCGTTAAGGTGTATTGCGTTTAACTTAATCTGTGCAGTGCCAAAATTTTTGAAATGCGCCAATGCCGGTGCAGGATTAAATTTCGTTGAGAAAAGATAGGCAAGTTCAATACCATCACCCACGCATACAATATCCAGATCCTGAACCGGCCTTTTCAGTAATTTATCACGGACAAACCCTCCTATTAAATAGCAGGGTGTTTTCATTTCCTGGGCGGATGCAGCAATTTTTTTTAATAAAACCAGTTCAGTTTTTGAACATTCAATATCCATATTACAAAGATAAGGGTTCAATAGAATGAGAAGTGGCGCGTTTTGATTGTTTAATTAACTTTGAAAAATGAGAATCGATGTTCTTACAGTTGTGCCACAATTACTGGAAAGCCCCTTGCAGCATAGCATCATGAAAAGAGCCCGGGATAAAGGTTTATTGGAAGTACATGTGCATGATTTACGACAATGGGCCGTCAATAAATATGGACAGGTGGATGATTATCCATTTGGAGGTGGAGCTGGAATGGTCATGATGTGTGAACCATTGGCCAATGCTATTGAATTTTTAAACAAATCCAGGCATTATGATGAAATAATTTATATGACACCGGATGGACAACAACTGGTACAAAAAGAATGTAACAAATTATCTATGGTGAAAAACCTGATGATCATTTGTGGACATTATAAAGGAATAGATCAGAGGATAAGAGATCATTTTGTAACCCTGGAAATATCGATCGGTGATTTTGTTTTAAGTGGTGGGGAATTACCGGCGGCCATTTTGATAGATTCCATAGGGAGATTAATTCCCGGTGTATTAAATGATGAAACTTCTGCACTTACAGATTCTTTCCAGGATAATTTACTGGCACCCGATGTATATACCAGGCCTGAAGTGTTTAGAGATTGGAAAGTTCCAGATGTTTTATTGAGTGGAAATCATCGCATGATAGAAGAATGGAGATTGGAAAATGCCGAAAAAAAGACTGCTATTAAGCGTCCAGATATCATTTCTCCACGAAAATAAAAATATCCGTAAAAGGCTTTTTGTGTCCGAATGGGATATTTTAATACCTTTAATATTTATTTAACTAAAATTTATTGCCCTACTTTTACTCTGTGAAACGCTTAACCGCTTTTCCCGTATAAGTCCAATATCCAATTAATGATAAGCCTCCAATATCCAATCAAAGAAAAGCCGTAGCCGATGGTTAAAAAATGTAACTCCTGAAACTTAAAACGGCAAAAAACAATCCTGCTTACCGGCGGGATTTTTTTTTATTGAATCTTTTTAATTTCTTCAATAAGTTTTGGAACCACTTCAAAAACGTCTCCTACAATACCATAATCAGCTGATTTAAAGAAAGGTGCTTCCGGATCTTTATTGATTACCACAATGGTTTTACTTCGGTTTACACCAGCCAAATGTTGTATTGCCCCTGAAATACCCAAAGCAATATATAAATCAGGCGCAATTTGAATACCCGTCTGACCTACATGTTCATGGTGTGGTCTCCAGCCGGAATCGGCAACAGGACGGCTGCATGCAGTAGCGGCATGCAAAGTTTTTGCAAGCTCTTCTACCATTCCCCAATTTTCCGGGCCTTTTAATCCTCTACCAGCGCTAACGACAATCTCTGCCTCCGTAAGGGGAACTTCTCCTCGTACTTTGTTAACAGAAATAACTTTAATGGAGGATGCCGGTACCGGAATATCTAATTGTATTACTTCAGCATTCCCTGTTTCATTTTTAGAAATATGAAAGCTATTTGGATTAATGCTAATAACTTTTATATCTGTGTTCATCTTCACGTTGGCAAAGGCTTTGCCACTGAATACAGATTTCCTGATCACAAAACCACTTGTTAAATCAGGTAAAGAAGTAACGCCACTTACCAGGCCGGCTTTTAAACGAACTGCTACCCGGGGAGCAATGGTTTTCGCTGTGGTATTGTGCGAAAACACGATTTCTTTAGCCCCAGTATCATTGGCTGCCTGGGCGATTACTTTTGTCAAAACAGCAGCATCAATTGTATTCAATTCTGGTTTATTTACCTGGAAGACTTTACTGATCCCATATTTACCTAATTCAGCAGCATCTCCATGAATAGTGCCTGTAATAAGGCCATTTGCTTCAGTTCCCAATAATTTGGCTAATTCAACCCCATAGGTCAAAGCCTCATAAGATGATTTTTTAATTTCCCCTTCAGAATGATCTATATAAATTAATACCATAATAAATTTTTTAAAAGATACTTTAAATAACTTTTGCCTCTTCATGTAAAAGCCTCACTAATTCTGCAACTTGATCTGCCGGCACCAATTTAACACCCGCTTTTGCCGGAGGCATACTAAAATTCAGATATTCTGTTGTTGCAGCTACAGAAATTGGTTCTACTACGTTCAATGGTTTTGTTCGAGCAGACATGATACCGCGCATATTGGGAATTCGCTGCTCGGCCATACCCTTCTGGCAACTGATTACCATTGGCAATTTTAATTCTACAGTTTCTTCTCCTCCTTCAATTTCACGCGTAATTGTGGCTATATCATTATTCAGGTCAAATTTTGTAGCCAGTGATACAAAGGGATACTCAAGCAATTCACTGATCATTGCACCCACAGATGAACTATTAAAATCAATAGTTTCTTTACCTGTCATAATCAGGTCATACTTTTCTGTTTTAGCCACAGCTGCTATTTGAGATGCAATATTAAAAGAATCTGAATCTGTGGAGTTTACACGTGTGGCCAAATCACCACCTAAAGCCAGGGCCTTGCGAATAACCGGGTCGCAATCCGGGCCTCCAACAGTAATAAGATGTATAATAACCTGAGCATCTTTTTCCTTTAATTCAATAGCACGTACTAAAGCATACCATTCATCATACGGATTAATAATCCATTGCACACCAGCATCATCAAACTTTGTATTATTATCCTTAAAAGCGATTCGTGATGTTGTATCCGGTGTCTTACTAATACAAACTAAAATTTTCATTGTCAATTATTAAAATATTTACCAAATAAATTCAGTTGGCTCAATGTGCCCGCAAAGGTGCAAATAAAAATTGTATTTTTTTAAATATCAAATAGCTTTCTTTTTTTAATACTGAATACAAAATAAAACATCCACGCAACAATACTTATTGAAATAATGAAATGATAAATTCAGATTGGTTTTTTGCAAATCCAGGCCAGATAATTAATTTTGTTAATCTCATTTTTTAAAATACTGATTATGGAAACAGCAACATTTGAAAAAAATACGACAGAGCAGGGAATAGATTTTTTGCCATTGCAAGGAACCGATTATGTAGAATTTTATGTAGGCAATGCAAAACAGGCTGCTCATTTTTATAAAACGGCATTCGGTTTTCAAAGTGTGGCATATGCAGGGCCTGAAACAGGCGTGAAAGACCGTGCAAGCTATGTGATCCGTCAACATAAACTTACATTTGTTTTAACTACACCATTGCGCTCAAACAATGAGATAGCCAATCACATATATAAACATGGAGATGGCGTAAAAACTCTTGCACTGATGGTATATGATGCCCGCGATGCCTGGGAACAAACGACCAAGCGCGGCGCTAAAAGTTATATGGAGCCCATTTCTTTAAAGGATGACCAGGGCGAAGTGGTTCTTAGCGGTATTCATACTTATGGTGATACCGTACACGTGTTCGTAGAAAGAAAAAATTATAAAGGTGTTTTCATGCCAGGATATATTGAGTGGAAAACCGCGTATAACCCACCATCATCAGGTTTATTATATGTAGATCATTGTGTGGGAAATGTAGGCTGGAACCAAATGAATCCCTGGGTGAAATTTTATGAAGATGTCATGGGGTTCAAAAATATTTTAAGCTTTGATGATGAAGATATTTCTACAGAATACTCTGCCTTGATGAGTAAAGTAATGAGTAATGGAAATGGTTATGTAAAGTTCCCAATAAATGAACCGGCTGAAGGCAAAAAGAAATCACAGGTAGAAGAATATTTGGATTTTTATGATGGAGAAGGCTGCCAGCATGTGGCACTTGCAACCCATGATATTGTAAAAACCGTTACAGATCTACAAAGCCGTGGTATTGAATTTTTAAAAATCCCTTCCAGTTATTATGATGACCTTATCAGTCGAGTTGGCCAAATAGATGAAGACCTCGAACCTTTAAAACATTTGGGTATATTAGTGGACAGAGATCATGAAGGCTACCTTCTTCAAATTTTTACAAAGCCCCTGGAAGACAGACCCACCTTGTTTTTCGAGATCATACAACGTAAAGGCGCTAAGAGTTTTGGCAAGGGTAATTTCAAAGCCTTATTCGAAGCAATAGAAGCAGAACAAGCATTAAGAGGTAATTTATAAAATCAAAAAACCGCCAATTTCAAGGCGGTTTTTTAATGCCCAATTGGCCTTTCAAATAAACCAATTCTTTTACCGAAGAAAAATTTTTTTTAAAAAATTTGGTTTTAATTTATTTTCACTTATACATTTGCAATAGTTCTGTGACAAAGTATTCTTATCAGGAAAGACAGAGGGAATTGACCCGATGAAGTCTTGACAACCTACCCCGTATCAAATCGGGATAAGGTGCCAAATTCAACCCAGGCCTATGCCAGGGAAAGATAAGTTAGAAATAAAGCATCCTTTTAAATTTTGTTTGTATGCTCTTCTGACTGCTCGTTTGAAGAGCATTTTCATTTCCCCCCTTTTCTTTTTTTGATAATAATCTTTCGCACAAGGCCTATTATTTTATCAAAAAAATTAAAATCAACATGAAAGAGCAAACAAAAATCTTACACAGTATCCCGGTTGATCCTCTGACCGGTGCAATTTCCACACCGATTTATCAAACTTCCACATTTGTGCAGGATGAACCGGGCATCCATAAAGGCTTTGATTATTCAAGAACAAATAACCCTACAAGAAAAGCCCTTGAAGACCTTATTGCTACATTAGAAAATGGCGCACAGGGCTTTGCTTTTGCAAGTGGTTTATCGGCTATTGATGCGGTTGTGAAATTATTATCTGCAGGTGACGAAATACTTGCCGTTGATGATATTTATGGAGGTGCATTCAGGTTATTCACTCAGGTTTATACAAGGTTGGGTATTACCGTAAAATTCTGTGATACAACAAATGCAGAAAATGTATTTAATCAAATTTCGGAAAAAACAAAACTGGTATGGGTCGAAAGCCCCACAAACCCAACTTTAAAAATATCCGACATTGAAGCCATTGCAAAAATTGCCAAAGCCAACGGCAGCCTGCTTTGTGTGGATAATACATTTGCATCGCCCGTCTCCCAAAAACCCATTCATCTAGGCGCTGATATTGTCGTGCATAGTGCCACAAAATATTTAGGAGGCCATAGCGATTTAATATCAGGGCTTGTTATTACAAAAAATGATGCTTTAGGTGAAAAAATAAAATTTATCCAAAATGCTTCCGGTGCGGTATTGGCTCCTTTTGATAGCTGGTTAGTCATTCGTGGTATAGAAACGTTGGATCTTCGCGTAAAACAACACGCTGAAAATGCCTATAAAGTAGCCCGCTTTTTATCCTCCAATCCATTTATTAAAAATGTTTATTTCCCGGGCCTTTCTTCGCATGCAAATTTTGAAATTGCCCGTAAACAAATGAAATATCCGGGTGGTATTGTTTCTTTTGACCTTGTACAGGATGATAAAAATAGAGCAAAGAGCATTGCAACACACACTGCTTACTTCAAATTAGCAGAAAGTCTTGGTGGTGTAAAAAGTTTATTATGCATTCCGGCAGAAATGACCCATAAATCCATTCCGGCAGAGATAAGAAATCAAAATGGAGTAACCGACTCATTGATTCGTTTATCCATCGGCCTGGAAGATGCAGACGACCTTATTGCAGACCTGGAACAGGCTATAAATTTTGCCTTCTCAACTGAAAATCAACCAATCAAATCATTAAAAGAATTTTATGTCACAAAATAAATTAAGTATCGGTTTATTTGGCTTTGGTTGCGTAGGCAAAGGCATTTATGATTTGTTACAAACAGATCATACCATAGCCTCCATTAAAAAAATCGTAGTAAAATCATCCGACAAAAAAAGGCCTCTGAATACGCCCATTCTAAGTTTCGATCCAAATGATATTTTAAATGATCCTGAAATTAATTTGGTCATTGAATTGATTGATGATGCAAAAGCAGCATTCACCATTGTTACATCAGCTTTAAAAAAAGGGAAAGCCGTGATTTCTGCAAATAAGAAGATGATCGCAGAAAACTTCCGGGAATTAGTGCATCTGCAAAAAAAATTTAAAACGCCTTTCTTATACGAAGCATCTTGTGGCGCAAGTATTCCTGTGATCCGAAATCTGGAAGAATACTATAAGTGTTGTACTTTACAATCCATTGAAGGAATAGTAAACAGCTCAACAAATTTTATTCTCTCCAGGGCGCTTGAACAAAATAGCTCGTTTCAGATTGCATTAAAGGAAGCACAAGAATTAGGTTATGCAGAAAGTGATCCAAGCCTGGATACAGAAGGATTGGATGCTGCTTATAAGCTCTCCATATTAACGTCGCATGCTTTTGGAAAATGCCTGGATGCAACAGCCATCTTTAGGGTAGGCATCAATCAACTCAGAGATATTGATTTTGAATATGCCCGTAGAGAAAAATATAAAATTAAATTAGTGGCCTTTAATGTGCTCAGCAAAGAAGGAAAATTATGTGGAGTTGTAGCACCAAAATTTATTCCACCTCATCATCCCTTTTATCAAGTAGATGATGTATTAAATGGAGTATTAACAAAGGCTGCACATGGTGATGTTCAATTCTTCTCCGGTAAAGGTGCCGGTGCATTACCCACGGCATCCGCAGTTCTTTCGGACATAGCCGCTCTGTATCATAATTATACCTACAGCTATATTAAATTTTTTTCAGACCATATTCCACTGCTGGAAAATAGTTTCTATTTAAACATATTCATTTCATTTCCCATAGAAAAAAGAGAAATCCTGCAATACCGATTTTTATCCATTGATGAATCTTTTAGTAATCAACAGGTGGGATATATTACAGGAGTCATTTCTATAAAAGAGTTGTGGAAATTAAAATGCACGTATGATGATATTTCCATTATCATTTTTGATCTACACCATGAAGATATAGAAGAAAATGAATCCAGAGAATGGGCGTTTGAATTACAAAATGTGTAAATATTTTTCTGCCAAAAAAAAGCTTTTGAAAAATTTCAAAAGCTTTCGTGGAGCTGAGGGGATTCGAACCCCTGTCCAAACAAGGCTGCCATAAGTTTTCTACATGCTTATTTCCTTATTATTTTTCGATACGGAAAAGGGAAGGAACAAACCGGAACCGTACTTAGCCGAATAATCTTATGCTGAGGTCACGGCATTGCCCAGCAGCATTCCGGATTTGATTTTGAGTCGGCGGCGGAGCGTGGTACCGGAAAAACCTGCTCAACGCGGCCCAAATGGTTACTTAATCACTGATTAAGCAGCCATGGCTAACTGTGTGTTGCCATTTAAATGTTGGGTATTCATATTTCCCCGAAGGGCTCCTTGCGGAGAAGTGCTAATTACACAACGCACTGCATGCTTATTCTTACCACAACCGATGCTGTCAAAACCATACAGCCCCTATCTTTTCAAAGATAAGAAAAATATAAGTGAAGTTGAAAAAATGAATAGGCTTACTTACTTATTTAAACAATCGCCAAAAATCCAGACCAAGCGCATAAACCATTAATCCGAGTAACAAAACCATCCCAAACATTTGGGCATATTCCATAAATTTATCACTTGGTTTTTTGCCGGTGATCATTTCAATCAAACAAAATAAAGCATGACCTCCATCCAGTGCCGGTATAGGAAGGATATTCATAAAGGCCAGTATAATGGAAAAAATGGCTGTCAATGTCCAGAATCGTTCCCAATCCCATACACCCGGGAAAGTATTTCCAATACTAATCACACTTCCTAAAGAATCATTGGCATTTACTTTTCCTGTAAAAATTTGTTTTAACCCGGTCATATACCTGCCCAAAGTTTCAAAACATCTATTGAAACCGGCCGGTATAGCTTCCATGAAGCTATAATGCTTGGTAACTGTGCCGAAAATACTCATAGCACTCCTTGCGAAAAACCCTGCTTTTGCATCTTTATCAATTTTAGCAATAACCTGTATTGTATCATTGCCCCGTAAAACAGTAATAGAAGCATCTTTAGATTTATACTGCTGTATGATTTGGGTATATTCATTATAAAATTGAAGCGGGTGATTTCCGATACCAATAATTTGGTCATTCTTTTGTAATTCACCTTTCACAAATTTTGCTGAAGATGCTACAGAATCGACGAATACGGGAAAACGTACATCAGCAAAACCCATTAATTTATTCTTGCTTAATAAATTGATAAATCCATCCGGAATAGCAACATTCATTGTTTCTCCATTCCGTTGTACCTGAATATTCTTAGCATCCGTAAGCATAATCTGGGCAGGAATGGTACCAAAATTGTCCAGTGGTTTTCCATTGATTCCAACGATGTTATCACCATCCTGAATACCCAATTTAATAGCCAGGGAATCTGCATGTAAACCATACTTCAGGTTTTTTACCGGCAGGTATTCATCTCCCCACTTATAAGTAATCATCATAAAAAGGAAGATGGCCAATAATATGTTGACTATCACGCCGGCGATCATCACAATGAGCCTTTGCCAGGCGGGCTTACTACGGAATTCATATGGTTGAGGGGCCTGTTTCAATTGTTCTTTGTCCATGCTCTCATCAATCATCCCGCTAATTTTCACAAAGCCCCCAAATGGAACCCATCCAATGCCATATTCCGTTTCTCCTATTTTCTTTTTCCAAAGACTAAACCAAGGATTGAAAAAAAGATAAAATTTTTCAACTCTGCAACCAAACCATTTTGCTGTGGCGAAGTGTCCCAGTTCATGTAACGTAACTAAAATAGAAAAGGAAAGAATAAATTGTAAAGTTTTGATTCCTACACTACCCCATTCAATAACTAAAAGCATAAATATTTTTTTATATCAATACCAGGTAAATACTCCATTTAATTCATAGTATGCGTTGACCTGATAATAGCATTGTTATTTTCGCAATGATACGAATGTTGTTTAAAATTAATTGCTAAACCTGGATTAATCTTTATAATTCAATTAAAGATGCTGCAAAATTTCTAGCCTCCGCATCACTGTCCAGGTATTCCTGTAGTGTGGGTTTTTCAATAAATTTGATCTTTTGCATAGTTCGTTCAACCATTTCCGAAATATCTAAAAAACCGATCCGGTTACGCAAAAAAGCATATACTGCAATCTCATTAGAGGCATTGAGCAGGCAGGGCATATTACCTCCTTTGTGTAATGCTTCTATGGCGAGCGATAAATTTCGGAATGTTTTCAAATCGGGTTCTTCAAAAGTTAATGTGGATGGTTTCTTAAAATCATAGCGAGGAAAATCACTTGGAATTCTTTGAGGAAATGCCAATGCATATTGAATGGGTAATTTCATATCGGGCAAACCCATTTGAGCCTTGATACTCCCATCTTCAAATTGTACCATACTATGAATGATGCTTTGCGGATGCACCACCACTTTTATTTTATGAGCAGGTAAATTAAACAACCATTTTGCTTCAATCATCTCAAGTCCTTTATTCATCAAGGTTGCAGAATCTACCGTAATTTTAGCGCCCATGCTCCAGTTCGGATGCTGCAATGCATGATCCCGTTTTACATTAACCAGGAAGTTTGGTTTTTTTCCCAGGAATGGTCCTCCACTGGCGGTGAGAATTACTTGTTCAATTTTATTTCTTCCTTCTCCTACCAGGCATTGGAATATGGCTGAATGTTCACTATCCACCGGAATGATGGGCACCCTCATTTCAATAGCTCTTTGCATGATGATATCACCTGCTACCACTAATGTTTCTTTATTTGCCAAAGCAACCGGTTTACCATTTTCAATGGCACATAATGTAGGTTTAAGCCCGGCATAACCTACAATACCAGCCAACATCAGATCATAACAATCCATAGCGGCTGTTTCTTCCAAAGCTTTTTCACCGGCAAAAACTTTTACATTGGTGTGTTGCAAAGCATCTTTGACCCGGGTATATTTACTTTCATCTACAATAACCACTACATTCGGATTAAAAGCCAGGGCCTGTTGTATAAGCAGGTCATCATTTGTATGTGCAGTTAAGATTTCAACGGAAAATTTATTGCTATTTGCAGCAATGACTTCCAATGCCTGTGTACCGATGGAGCCGGTAGAACCAAAAATGGCGATACGTTTTAAATCATTCATTCAAAATTTTTTACCCATTAAATAATCAGCCCTGGAATACCAGGTATTGGTAAAGATAATTGAGCCGGTGTTTTTAATTGCAAAAAAATCTATTGATGCACAAGAAAATTTCAGGAAAGAATAAATGGTTCAAGGGCATCTGCCAATGTGCGGTCATTACTCAGCCTGGGTAATTTATTTTGTCCTCCCAATTTATCAATTGAGCGCATATATTCTATAAAGCCATTTTTATATATAGGTCTTATATGCAGGCTTTCTAAAATATTACCGGTAATGAGGTCATCATAGTACACATTCTTTTTACGCAGGTTTTGGTCGAGACTGCATGCAAATGATTCCAAATCATCCGGCATATTCTCAAATTCAATAAACCACTCATGGTAGCTTTTTCCATCATTACTCTGCACTTTGGGGGCCACAGTAAACTCTACGATTTTTACATTTTTTTCTTCTGCTGTTTTTAGTAAGGCTTCATCTACCTCTTCAGCGATTACGTGTTCTCCAAAAGCTGAAATAAAGTGCCGTAATCTTCCCGTAACGAGCAGCCTGTAAGGATTTTTACTTACAAATTTGATGGTATCCCCTAAATTATATCCCCATAATCCTGCATTACTGTTTATGATTAAAACATAGTTTTTTCCGATTTCCACATCTTTTAGAGAAATTCTGTTAGGGTTTCCCTTGATCATTTCTTCCACAGGGATAAATTCATAAAAAATCCCGGAATTCGTATTGAGTAATAGGCCTTCCTCGCCAGGCCGATCTTGGAATGCAATAAAGCCTTCACTGGCCGGATATAATTCGATATAATCTACTTTTTTCCCGATACTTTCAAAAAGCCTTTTTTTGTATGGATCAAAATTAACGCCTCCCTGTACGATTAAACTAAGGTTGGGAAAAATATCCATAATCTTTTTACCGGTCTTTTCTTGTAACCTGTCAAAATACATTTGCATCCATGGGGGGATGCCGCTGATAAGGGTCATATTTTGGCCCAAGGTTTCTTCGACAATTTTATCCAGTTTTGTTTCCCAATCTTCTATACAATTGGTTTCAAAAGTAGGCAGCTGGTTACTTCTAAGATAACGAGGAATATGATGATTGACGATTCCACTTAATCGTCCGGTAGGGATACCTCCAATACGTTCTAAAGTGGGGCTACCACTAAGGAAAATCATTTTACCATCGGTAAACCCTGCATTACCCGTTTGAGCAATATAACAGAGTAATGCATCTCTTGCGGTATTGATATGGTTGGCAATAGACTCTTTTGTAATGGGTATATATTTTACACCACTTGTGGTGCCACTGGTCTTGGCAAAATAAATCGGCTTCCCTTTCCAAAGGATATTTTGTTTCCCTTCTTTGATAAGCTCAATGTATTTTTTCAATTCTTCATAATCACTAACCGGTACTTTAAGGCGGAAATCATCGTACGATTTAATGGAGGCAAAATCATGATCTTTCCCAAAAACTGTTCCTCGTGCGGATTTCACCAGTTGTTTCATGATCAATTCCTGGTTTTCCACAGCATGATCCATATCCTTTGATAAACGGGAATAGATATAGTTTGCAAATGGCTTTGCAAAAAGCGTTTTTAACTTCATAATGGAGCAATCGTTATTTGAAAGATCCGGAATAGCCGGACATACTCAAAATATAATGCAAAAGTAATGATTTGCTTAAAATGGGTATAAACCGTTCCCCATTCTTTAAATTTATTTAAGATTTCTTGCCTTGTTTCATTAGAAACCATTA
>Ga0208826_1001800_pt1:5000-17087 | contig 17087 bp, 18 predicted proteins | sample AD_UKC115_MetaG_FD_184451 | JGI IMG/M metagenome (GOLD analysis project Ga0208826, IMG submission 184451) | Active sludge microbial communities of municipal wastewater-treating anaerobic digesters from Hong Kong - AD_UKC115_MetaG (SPAdes)... | ecosystem: Engineered > Bioreactor >...
AGGACACTAAGTTTTTTCAAAAAAATAAAATCTTCTAAAGATCTTTCAATTGATCCGCAGATTGTGTGATCAGTAGTTAATTGAATTTTAAAAGATAGATGAAATCCCAGAAATTATGGTATGAATGTTAAAGGTAAATTGGACTATTTTAAATAAATAGATCTGTTAAAGCTTGGAGTTTACTAAAGATGTTAAGCAGTATTTTAACCGGTTTAGAAGGATTTATAGTCAGTTATGGGTCATGGGCCGTGTTTGGGGGGTCGATACTGGAACAGGTAGTGGCTCCCATACCGTCCAGTGTGGTAGTTCTGGGGGCCAGTTTCTTCCTACTGAAGGGAGTGGCTCTGTCGGCAGGATCACTGCAAACCATGTTTTTGAACATAAGCATTCCTGCAGCCTTGGGAGTAACTCTGGGTTCACTTTTATACTATGGAATAAGCTATAAAATTGGCATACCCTTTGTTGAACGTGCCGGAAAATATCTGGGGGTTTCAGTAGAGGATCTGGAAGGTGTTGAGAAGCGTGTAAAGGAAAGCAGATATGAAAACCTTTTTCTTTTCACTGCCCGGTGTGTGCCGGTGATCCCCAGCATAGCAATCAGTCTGTTCTGTGGTTTGATACGTTACAATCCGCGTAATTACGTGTTAATAACGTTTTTTGGTGCTATGGTTCAGGCATCAATTTTGGGAATCATCGGATGGCAATTTGGAAACTTTTATCTCACTATATCCGAGAGATTATCCTTTATAGATAATATAATCCTAGTAATTTTGGTATTGGTGGTTGTTATATTTGTATTGAAAAAAAGAAGCGAAAAAAATAGGGATTAACCCTACTCATTGAAGTTCATGGGTCTACAAATTCTTCGTAAGTCCGTAGGGACTTTGAAAGGGCTGTGGTTTCGGTAATGGTTGTTCCCAGAACTATTGCCAGTAGTAGTTGTTCCGGGGATGCCCCTAATTCCCGGGCCACTTCCAGATGGGTGTTAAGACAGTGTGGTGATCCCAGGGCGGCTGCTGCCCCAATAGACACAAATTCCTTGGTTAATGGTGGTAAAACATCATCCAACATCATAACTTCCATTTTATCAAAGTAAGCCTTTAGAACAGGCGGATTTTCTGATAAAACCTGGAATATTTTGGGCACAAAACCAAAGTAACTGTTTATTTTATCCAGTATTTCTTCTACATCTATCTCGCAATTTTCATCAATGGTACTCACGTAATCACTTCTTTAGAACTTTTTTTCCAACAAGCCTGATTAAATGAAAATTGGCTCCCCTAAAGTAAATAGTTATTCTCAACCTCTTTTATTTGGTGGAGGGGAACTATGAAAATAAGTAGGTTGGGGGTGAGGTTAAAATTAGTCCTATTGCCGAAACCCTTAATTAGATATTTCTGAATAATGGAATGAAAATAAAAATTAATAATTCAGGGGATGATCCCTGAAGGAACTATTTTTTAATGGGGGGGGGTATTGCAAGTATTCAGTGACTTATGGCATCTTTTACCTTATCAAAAAATCCTTTGTCCTCATTATAGATTTCATCTCCACTGATGTCTGCGAACTCTTCTAAGAGTTCTTTTTGACGTGGACTGAGTTTTCGGGGAGTGATTACCTTGACTTTCACGTAAAGGTTTCCCTTGCCATTCCATCTTAGATGGGGCATCCCCTGACCTTTTATACGGAAAGATGTTCCAGTTTGGGTTCCGGCGGGTATTTTAAGCTCTACCTCTCCATCGATGGTGGGGACATCTACTTTATCTCCAAGGGTGGCCTGTACAAAGCTGATTGGTTTCTCGTAATGGAGGTTGGCTCCTTCCCTCTGGAAGTACTGGTGGGGTTTCACCCGGATAAGGACGTAGAGATCTCCCGGTGGTCCGCCACGTTTACCTACATCACCTTCACCGGGAACACGTAATCGGCTTCCATCTTCCACCCCGGCGGGTATTTTAACATTGATGGTGCTTTTTTGTCTTACAATACCCTTACCATGGCATTCATGGCAGGGGGTGTCTATTATTTTCCCTTCCCCACGACAGGCGCTGCAGGGGCGTATAGTGGCAAACTGGCCCAGAGGAGTGTTCTGCACCTGTCTTACCTGGCCACTTCCACCACAGACATCACAGGTCCGGCTTTCAGTACCGGGTTCGGTTTTTGATCCATTACAACGGGGGCAGATTTTTTTGTGGGGGACTTCAATGTCCTCTTCCAGACCATGGGCCGCCTCTTCCAGGGTGATCTTCATTTCGTATAGTACATCGTCACCCTGTTGAGGTCCGTTGCGGCGGCCTCCTCCAAATCCAAAGAGGTCGAATATGCTTTCAAAGCCACCTCCACCTCCACCACTACTTCCTCCGAATCCGAATCCTCGAAAGATGTCTTCGAAGTTTATATTGTTGAAAATGTCTTCCTGGCTGAATCCATTCATTCCTGCGTGCCCGTACTGGTCGTAAGTGTTTCTTTTCTCTTCATCAGAAAGCACGGCGTAAGCTTCGCTGATTTCTTTGAATTTTTCGCCTGCCTCCGGGTCTTCGCTCACATCAGGGTGATATTCCATGGCCAGTTTACGGTAGGCCTTCTTAATATCTTTCTTGGTGGCTCCCTTATCCACTCCCAGGACTTCGTAGTAATCGCGCTTATCTGCCATGGTTAATCTTCCTCAAATACTCTCAAATATGTTGATTGATAATGGAAATTAGAGTCAATTTCTATTTCTTATATGGAATTTTCCATTAGTATATTAAATCATTGTGTATTTCAATTTTAGTAAAATAAATATAATAAAAGTGTAGGGTGGGGGAGGAATAAATCCTCACCCTAATAACTTAGTTGGGATGGTCTTACTTTTTAACCTCGTAGTCAGCATCGATGGTGTCGTCATCTTGAGGATCCTGACCATCCTGGTCTGCATCCTGTCCTTGCTGTTGGGCCTGTTCTTGCTGGGCTTGCTGGTAGATGGCAGCTCCAACTTCCTGTACTGCTTTGGTTAATTCTTCAGTTTTGTTCTTGATGGCTTCCAGGTCATCTCCGCCCACCACTTCCCGGAGTTCCTTGACCAGTCCTTCGATCTTGGTTTTCTGATCGGGTTGAACCTTGTCTGCCAGTTCATCTAGGGTCTTCTCTGCAGTGTAGATCATGGAGTCGGCATTGTTCCGGATTTCCACTTCTTCCTGACGTTTTTTATCCTCTTCAGCGTGCTGTTCAGCTTCGCGGATCTTCTGGTCGATTTCATCCTCGGATAACTTGTTGGGGGCGGTAATGGTAATTGCCTGTTCCTTACCGGTTCCCATATCCTTGGCAGATACATTCAGGATACCGTTGGCGTCTATGTCAAAGGTAACTTCGATCTGTGGCATTCCACGTGGTGCTGGAGGTATTCCAACCAGCTGGAATCTGCCCAGGGTGGTGTTTCCACTGGCCACTGATCTTTCACCCTGCAGGACGTGTATGTCCACTGAAGTCTGGTTGTCTGCAGCGGTACTGAATACCTGGCTTTTCTTGGTGGGTATAGTGGTGTTTCTTTCGATTAACTTGGTGAAAACTCCTCCCAGGGTTTCAATACCCAGGGATAAGGGGGTAACGTCCAGAAGGACCAGGTCTTTGATTTCACCGGCGAGTACTCCTCCCTGAATGGCAGCTCCCACAGCCACACATTCCATGGGATCAATTCCCCGTTCTACAGGTTTTCCAATGTAGTCTTCCACAAATTTTTGGACAATGGGCATTCGGGTAGGTCCTCCCACCAGTATGATCTTATCTACATCGCCTTTGGACATCTTGGCATCTTTCAGTGCCTGTTCCATTGGTGTAGAACAGCGTTTGATGATGGAGTCCACCAGTTCTTCCAGTTTGGCCCGGGTCAGGGTGTGGGTCAGGTGTTTTGGTCCATCTTGGGTGGCGGTTATAAATGGTAAGTTGATTTCAGTGGTTAGGGTGGTTGATAATTCGATTTTGGCCTTTTCAGCAGCTTCCCTTAATCTCTGCACGGCCTGGTCATCATTTAAGAGGTCTACACCGGTTTCTTTTTTGAATTCTGCAGCCAGGTAATTCATGATGGCGGCGTCCATGTCAGTCCCTCCCAGTTTGGTATCCCCACTGGTGGATCTAACTTCGAAGACCCCTCCTCCGAATTCCATGATGGTTACGTCCAGGGTACCTCCACCGAAGTCAAAGACCATTATTTCCAGTTCATCTTCATTTGCCTTATCAATACCGTAGGCCAGGCTGGCAGCGGTGGGTTCGTTAACCAATCGCACTACGTCTAGTCCAGCAATGGTTCCTGCATCTTTGGTGGCGGTTCTCTGGTTGTCGTCGAAGTAAGCCGGCACGGTAATAACTGCCTTTTTCACTTCTTCACCTAGGAATGCTTCTGCATCCTTCTTTATTTTTTGCAGGATAAATGCTGAGATTTCCTGTGGGGTGTACTTTTTTCCAGATATTTCTACTTTGTAGTTGGTACCCATCTGCCTTTTAATGGCAGTGATGGTTTTTTCAGGGTTGGTTACTGCCTGTCTCCGGGCTGGTTCTCCCACTAGTCGCTGACTATCATCAGTGAAGGCCACGTAGCTGGGGAATGATTTACCGTACTGGGTAGCTCCCTCTGCACTGGGTATGATGGTTGGCTTACCACCCACCAGCACTGCCGCAGCAGAGTTACTGGTTCCCAAGTCAATTCCTATAATTTTTTCGGTTTTAGCCATACAAATTCACCTCTAATTTTTATTATTTCTTGCAAACTTTAACTTTAGAATACTTTATAACCTTAGAATTTAATTTATAACCTTTACAAAGCTCTTCAATAATTTCTCCATTCTCAAATTCATCATGAGCCTCAGCCATGAGTGCTTCATGCTGGTAGGGGTCGAATTTCTCTCCCTGAGCAGGGATCTCTTCCAGACCTTCTCCTTCCAGGATCTTTTTCAGGTTCTGGTGGATCATCTGCACCCCTTCGTGGAGATCATTGGATTTGCCGGATTTAAGAGCCCTTTCCAAATCCTCGTAGGAGTCCAGTATCTTTACAATGAGTTTTTCATTGGCATAATTGGTTTGTTCACTTAGTTCTTTTTCTGTTCGTTTTTTGAAGTTATCAAAATCGGCTTGAAGCCTTAAAAGCTGTTCATGGTATTGTTCTATTTTTTCATCTTTGGTTTTTATTTCCTCTTCCTTCTCCTTGATTTCATCATTTTTTTTCTGGATCTCTGACTTTAACTCATTCAGATCATCCTTTATCTGGGCAAAGTCTTTTTTATCAGTCATTTATTCACCTTTATTCGGGGATGGGAAGATTTGAGCAACTTAACATTATAGTTACCATTGGTTATATAAACCTTTCTCTGCACCCGGGTTATAGTTACCAAAAGTTATATAAAACTATAGTTACCAAAGGTTATATAAACCTTTCTAAAAAATTGTATTATAATAACCAAGGGTTATAAAAAAATTCATCAATACTTTTTGGGTAAACATTCGTTTGAATGGCGTCCCCGAGAGGTTTTAGCAATAAAATATTAATTGCAATAGATGATCACTTGAGCTAATTGAAACTGAGATTGATTTAGATAAATAGATAAATCAAATCAATAACATTAATAATTATATCGAGAAAAAGTGGATGAAAAATGGATTTAGAGCTATTACTGGATGTCATGGGCTGCAAAACCCGCCGGGACATACTGGACCTTCTAAGGGATGAGCCACGTTTTGTCAGCCAGATATCCCGGGAACTGGAAATTGGTCAGAAGGCCATAATTGAACACCTGCGGGCCATGGAGGAAGCAGGCCTTTTAAGCTCAAATTTTCAGAAAATAGAGCGGGGAAGACCTCGGAAATATTACGACATTTCCCATGATGTAGAGTTCCAAATATTCATTAGCCAGGGTACCATACGGGTGAAAGCCCCGGGGCATGAATTCCAGGAACTGCAAATGCTGGAAGAAAGGGCCAGAATGGGTGAAGATGTTTCATCTGAACTGGAAAACCTAATCAAAGACTATGACGAAGCCAAAAAACATGCAGAACTCCTTTTAAAACAGGTGGATGCCCGAAAACGGGCGTTGAAGATACGTGCCCTTAACCTGCCAGTCATGTTTGAGGATGAGTCATCGGATGAGAAACCTTAATTTTTAGTTTTTTTACATATTTCTATATTAAAAAGGTTATTCTCATTTTTTAATCATTTCTTTTTTAATTTAAATTCTCAAACTTTTTGTCCAGATTTTAAACTAATTATTAATATATTCTTGGTTTAAAACAGTTTATTCAGTTTTAAACCTTTTTCCCATATTTTAAAGCAGCCACTGCAGCCTGCCCCAGGGAAACCGAACCATCACCAGCACAACTATTTTTATGCTGAATAAAAGTGTAACCTGCTTCTTCTACAACTTCTTTAATGGTCATACTAATCGCTTCATTGTAAAAAACTCCTCCCGAACCCCCTATGGTATTTAAGCCATTTTTACGTGCGGCCCGGGTGGCCAGATCAGCCAGACCCCGGGAAACTGCCTTCTGAGCGGAACAGGCCAGATCCGCAAGTGATTCTCCCTCCAGTTTCCTTTCCAAAACAGATAAAAGTAGCTGGGAAGTGTCCAGAACATCTCTTCCATTGTAATGTGAAATTTTAAGGGGTATTTCGAAGGTATCATCACCCTGATAGGCAGTTGATTCCAGTTTCATGGCGCATTCTCCTTCATAGGTCCTTTCCCCACATATCTGGAGACAGGCCGATAGTGCGTCAAGAACCCGGCCGGTGCTGGTGCTTTCAGTGAGGTTGAAGTTTTTATCCAGCTGGTTGGCCACCACGTCCACTTCCTTTGCTCCATGTGGGAAGTAATCTATGTAATGGGTTTTCATGAGATCTCGGAGTTCGTCTGGACTGTAATATGGTTGGATCATGGCCATCATCATCCGGGCAGGATAACGGGCGGTTAAATCTCCTCCGGGCATCTTTTGAGGAATTAAACTGGCTAGTCTCTCGTATTCTGCTCCGTGGTAATGGAGTATCTCCCCACCCCAGGCACTGCCATCTGCACCGTAACCCACACCGTCGGCAGCAATACAGATAAACTCATCCACGCCCCAATCAAGGGATAATGCCGCAGCATGGGCATGGTGGTGTTGAACCGGCAGCACCGGACAGTTAAACCTTTCACCCAGTTCATGGGCCAATTTGGTGGTAAAAAACTGGGGATGAAGATCACAGGCCACCGCATCAATTTCATCAGTTTGAGTGATGCCCATCATGTACTCCATTGCCTTCTGGAGATAGAGGAAAGTCTCGTACTTGGTGGTATCCCCTATATGCTGGGAAACGTAACATCTGCCTTCTTTAAGCAGGGAGAAAGTCACATCAATCTCTGGACCCAGGGCCAGAATATTCAGATCCGTGCTTATACTGGAAAGATCATATGGTTCAGGAACATAACCCCGGGAACGACGTATAAATGCCATATCACCACCACGGAAGCGTACCACACTGTCATCGCAACGATTAATGATTTCACGATTGTGGAGGAGGAAATAATCTGCCACTCCCTCCAGTTTACTGATTATTTCCGGATTATGGGTGAGCATGGGTTCCCCGGGCATGTTGGCCGAGGTCATGATGTAGGCTGGTGTATCGGTGTAGGTGAAAAGAAGATGGTGCAGGGCAGAGTAGGGGAGCATAACCCCCAGGTTATGGAGATCCGGGGCAACAGTGGGGGATAAATAGTAATCCTGATTCTTTTTAAGGATAACAATGGGTCTGTTTCGGGATAAAAGGGCCTCTTCCTCATAGTCTGCCACCTCAGCAAAGCTTTGGATGGTGGCCACATCTGGTGACATACAGGCAAAGGGCTGGTTCATCCGGCCCAGTCTCCTGCGCAAGTTTAGGATGGCTTCATCTTCCAGGGTACTGGCCACCAGGTGGGTGCCTCCAATACCTTTCATGGCCAGAATGTGCCCTTCATCCAGAAGTCGGGCTGCTTCCTTAAGGGGATTATCTGATTCAACTCTACCTTCCTGGTAGAGAAAAACTTCTGGCCCGCATACCGGGCAGCAGGTGGCCTCAGCATGGTAACGTCGGTCTTCCGGGTCCTGATATTCCTCTAGGCAATCCGGACACAGATGAAATTCTTCCATGGATGTTCGCTGGCGATCGTAGGGAATGGAACTGATAACTGTAAAACGAGGCCCACAATCAGTGCAGGCCGTGAAGGGATACTGGTAACGACGGTCACCGGCCTTCATAACTTCTTCCAAGCAGTGGTCACAGGTGGCCACATCGGGGGGAATCACAGATGATCCGGAAAAATTGGTGGAACTTTCCAGGATCTGAAAACCTTCCAACTCTGGCTGGTCATTTTCCACCCACTCCCTCTCCAGTGAATCAATTTTGGCTATGGGTGGTTTTTTTAGTTTAAGGTCATGAGTGAAGGTTTCAATATCTTCTTCATTTCCCTGCACCACTATTTCAACCACGTTACCCAGGTTCCGCACGTACCCATTAATTCCCAGTGTTTTAGCTATTCGGTAAACATTGGGGCGGAATCCCACTCCCTGCACTATTCCCTGGACAAGTATTCGTGCTTTTTTCAATTTGATGCCTCTTCTGGTAAATTTTCAGGACCGATTTTAAGGATAATTGGATATGATAACCCTTAATTAATAGTAGAAAAATTCAAAGTAAAAGATCCGTTAGTTTATAGAATTGTTTTTAATGTTTCAGCTTTATATATAAATTTGATGAGGCAAGGATACTATGAAAAAAATACTCCAAAATTTAATCAACGGCGATATATCAGTGGAAGAAGCTGAAAAAATGCTTAAAACCATGCAAATTGTTGAATTGGAGGATTTTGCTAAATTAGATACTGGCCGTGATCTTCGCACTGGATTCCCGGAAGCGATTTTTGCAGAAGGTAAAGAGGAACCGGAGCTAATTAAGATCATTGAAGAATGTGCAAAAAGGGGCAGAGTACTCATAACCAGATTGGAAGAAACTAAATACAATAATATTGAAGAAAAAATCTCTAATCTCCAAAATGATGGTTATGAGTTTGAATACAACCGAAAAGCCCGGATTTTGCTCATTAAAGATGGGGAGATTGAAAAGCAGGGTAAGATCGGAATCATTACTGCCGGTACTTCTGACGTACCCGTGGCTGAAGAGGCCCGGGTAGTGGCCGAAGAAGCAGGTTGTGAAGTTCTAACATCCTATGATGTGGGTGTGGCTGGAATTCACCGTTTATTCCATCAAATCCGACGGATGATAGAAGAAGATGTAAGGGTTCTAATTGTGGTGGCCGGAATGGAAGGCGCGTTACCCTCAGTGGTTGCGGGATTAGTGGATGTCCCGGTAATTGGGGTACCCACATCGGTAGGTTATGGTGTTGGAGCTGGAGGATTTACAGCATTAAATGCTATGTTACAGTCCTGTGCTCCGGGGATAGCTGTGGTAAACATAGACAACGGTTTTGGAGCAGCGGTATTTGCCTCCACTATTGTTAAGCAAATAAATAGGACGGGGCAGTAACTGGGTCACCCAAATTTTTAGTCCCTTGAACTATGGTATTGTGGGGGCAATCTCTTGGGGGATGTTAAATTAGGTGATGAGCACCAGGTTAAGGAACACCATCATAATAAATATTAAAGCGTACCATTTTTCAGTTTTAAGGTTTAATCTACCTGTATTCAGTAACCATTGCAATATGCTGGCTAAAATAACGGTTAAAATAACTGCAAAACCAATTCCGAATAATACATCTGAAAGGAAATGCACACCTGCAAATAAACGGCTAAAAGCCAGGGTAATGGCAAAAATCAGTAAGATAATAGCCAAAGACACTGTTTTCCTGTTTCTTTTAAAAGTTTCATCACTGGTCAAAAAACATATTATAAGGGGTAATGTACCAGCAAATGCTTGAAAAGAGTGTCCTGAGGGAAAAGAAAACCCGTTTACATAATATAAACTATTTATATCGGGATAAAGTACTCCTGGACGGGGAACGGCGAATAGATCTTTCATGACGGGGTCCACCAGGGGAGTGCCAATGGCACTGGTCATTATGGCCAGTAAAAATACTATCCTGTAAGGTTTTAGATTATTAAGTTTGAATGAGGCTAAATATAGGATGGAAAGGGGTATTCCAATAACGTACAGCATGTATTTGGTGTAGTAATACCAGAACCCGGCAAATAAGGGATCAGTACGCAGTGTGTTAAAACTGGCCACTAACCAGTAATTGAAGTCTGGAATGGAATAGGCAATTAGGGTAGCTATCCATAAAATAGACGTGCATAAAATTAAAAATAATTTTTTCCGGGTTCCCAGATCAAATAGCTTTAATCCAGATTTTGATGGGGTGAGGGTGTCTATTTTCATTTTGCTACGTTTAATTTGAGGGGAGCTGAATTAATTAATCATTATCTTATTATTTCCCTAGTTTTTATTGTATTCACAGTATTTCTTTCCCCAATCACATAATGAATCTAAAATAGGTAGTACAGACTCTCCTTTGGCAGTTAATGAGTATTCAACCCGGGGAGGAACTTCAGGGTACACTTTTCTGTTGATTATACGGTCTTTTTCCAATTCACGCAGGGTTTTGGTGAGCATGCGCTGACTTATTTCAGGTAATTTATTGTTAATTTCACCAAATCTCAATTTACCATCTTTTAGGGAACATAATACTAATGATTTCCATTTACCACCGATTTCATTAACGGCAGCTTCCACGGAACAGATATAATCCCCTTTGTCTCCGTTAACAGCCATATTACCACTTCAATTCACATGCTTGTCTTGAATTCATTTTTAATTTTACTTTGTATTTAATTTTTGGAAAACGGGATACCCCATAATCTATACTATCATAGATGATACTAAGTATACAATATGTAAGTATATATTCTCTTTGTCAGTACATACTTTAAATAGAATTAGTTACTCTTATTATTGTTAAGTACTTATCGAGGTGAAAAACATGTTAGTACAATTCGATTTACAACACTTTTGCTGTGGTCCTAAAGGCTGTCAGATAGAAATAGAATACGGCGAAATGCTGGATGCAGAGTAAGAGGGATAATAAGTTAAAAAACTAATTTTTTTCTCATTTTTTTTAATTTTTAAATCAAAGAGTTTATTTTCATGATCTAATAGGCAGATGTGTTTCTATGGATGTTTTCGAAGCAATTACCCAAAGGAAAAGCATTAGAAAATATAAAGATAAGGAAATTGAGAAGGAAAAACTCATAAAAGTATTAGAATCGGCTAGAATAGCCCCATCAGCTTCTAATCGCCAAGAATGGAAATTTATCGTGGTGAAGGATGAGAATACCCGAAACAAATTGGTAAGTGCCGCCCATGACCAGAAATTTGTGGGACAAGCACCAGTTACCATTGTGGCCTGTTCAACAGAATCTGAAAGGATCATGCCCTGTGGGCAGTACGCCTACACCGTTGACCTGTCCATTGCCGTGTCTTTCATGATGCTGGAAGCCACTGAGCTTGGCTTGGGAACCTGCTGGTTAGGTGCCTTTGATGAGGAGGCGGTTAAGGAGATTTTGGGTATTCCCTCAGATATTAGAGTTCCGGCTATGTTCACCATGGGATATGCTGATGAAAATCCGGCAGCCCGGCCCCGTAAAGCCCTGAAAGACATAGTATGCCATGAAAAATATGAATAGCTACTTTGTCCAGAGGGAACTAATCTTATCTAATCTTATCTGATATTACTTATCTAATCTATTTCTATCAAATTACTTGTCTATTCTATTAATCCAAGATAATTTCATTTACCTTTATGTAATCCATGGGGACAGATATAAACACACATACCGCAGACTGACCATTCTTCCCCAGAGTTGAGGTACTGTTCACATTTGGCGGCGTCATATCGCACTTCACGTGGATCTTCCTCAGAAAAGGGCACACCCGTGAAGGCAGAAACCGGGCAAATGTCTACACAATCTGTGCACTCCCCACAGTGCTCATCCCGGGGACTACCAGTTATCTCTAGGGGGGCATCAGTGAGTATGGTTATCCATCGTACCCGTGGCCCAAATTTAGGAGTAATCAGAAGGCAACTTTTCCCAATCCAACCGTGC
>Ga0208826_1001801_pt1 | contig 17083 bp, 14 predicted proteins | sample AD_UKC115_MetaG_FD_184451 | JGI IMG/M metagenome (GOLD analysis project Ga0208826, IMG submission 184451) | Active sludge microbial communities of municipal wastewater-treating anaerobic digesters from Hong Kong - AD_UKC115_MetaG (SPAdes)... | ecosystem: Engineered > Bioreactor > Anaerobic >...
CCAATACTCACTGCCAAATCTGCTTCAAAAAAATCATTATCAATCACCTTAACTCCTTGTAGGTCAAATTCTTTTGTCTCTTTTATAAATTTATAGAGTTGACTTTCACACAACATGGTAATTTTTTGTTGAGTAAAATAATCGAATACAATTTTAGCACAGGGCAAGATCATAGGTCGATAAATATTCCCAAAAATTGCTACTTTCATAAATTATTGTTTATGATTGATTTACTTGTACAATAGAAAAATAAAATGTACACAAACATACATAAAAAAATGATTTTTTATATACCGCACAATAAAAATCAAGGCTATGATTGTTTTATAAGCAATTAACGTACTCAAAAGGTACAATTGTTTAATTTAAAATTACTTTCATATAAGAAGAACAGTCAGTGATCTTGACGTTTACAAAAATAGCATATTTATGTGTATCTTGGATGAACAAGGTAAAAAAACAGAAGAAAAATTTGATGTGACCACCCGTGAAATAAAACGGATGGGTCTGGTCATGAAATCACACTTTGTAAGTGAAGTGTGTATGGGAAGCACAGGTATTTACTGAATATCTATATGGCGTTTGCTTGAAAACGATTTTCAATTGCGTTTGGTCAATGCTCAGTTTCTCAAACAACTGCTAGGACGTAAAAGCGATGTAAAGGATGCCGAATGGATAGCCACGGTTTTACTGAAAGGGTTGGTTCGAGACAGCTTTGTTCCCGATGGCAACATTCAAAGCCTTCGTCAATACGGAAGGCGCATCAACGAGATAAACGAGGATTTAGTTCATTGTCAGCAACGCATCGATATGATTTTGCAGCGTTGCAACATTCGCTTGAGCAATTATGTATCCGACGTAGCCAGCAAAAGTTACCGCAAAGTGGTAGATGCACTTATCAAAGGTGAAACCTCATCCTATGAGTTGGTCAAGCTCATTCATAGGCGTACCATTAACAGTCATGGTCAATCAACGATTCGAGAAGCTCTCGAGGGTGATGTCAAACAAAGCGACAGGGATTTGCTCAGACAATACACCCAAATGTTGGATTTGTATCAACTTCAAAAGCAACAATGCGTTGATTCAATGATTCGGAAATGTCGCAAACTTTATCCCAAAACCTTCTCGATATTATTTGGAATACGTGGCATCAAAGAACTTTCAGCAGCCATCATCATTTCAGAAATAGGCGATAACATGAAACTGTTTGCCACAGCAGCAGCCCTTGTATCATGGGCAGGACTCCGTCCACGCAACGACGAAAGCGCAGGTAAAATCAAGAGTCGCAAAATTACCCATGAAAACAAATATCTTCGCAAAACTTTAATGGAATGTGCATAGGGTGCCTCCAGAAATATAGGTTCTGTCTTTTATTGTTGTTTTTGGCACATGCAAGAAATGAAAAAGCATCATAATATAATTATTACGGCTACAGCACAAGAACAGCTTGTAATCATCTGGACATTGCTCTCGAAAGAAGAGAAATTTGATAATGAATATCATCTAAAGAAAAAAACTCCTATTGTAGCCTGAATATAGATTCACTAAAAGTAGTCTCGGATTGTTTGTAAAGCCGTTAAATTTGTGGTGGAATTTTCATACTCCGGTTTTGCAAACTGACTATAGCAGACAATTCGAATTGAACGCCGAGAAGAACCATTGGTTCGAAAAGGAAATTAATATTTGTAAAGCGAAAGTTGAAATCAGCTCCAGCCTGATAGAACTTTTGCTCTAAATATTCATAATTGTCCGTTATAAGCCTCTTCACAAAAAAGAAATATGAGATTTATAGAGGAAATTTAATATCTTATTTTGACAATAAAGAATTTTTTCTTAAAAAAATTACTATATTCATCTTCATTTGTGGTGAGAATTAGGAAAAGCTAAAAGCATTATAAAAAATTATATCTCAGAGAAATGTAGGTAAAAACAAGAAACCGAAACAAGTATTACCTTAGTGATATAAAAGACAGTACTGAAAACTTTTCTTTTATTCGAAAAATTACGTTTTCTTTGTCGAAGAAAGTCATGCCAAAAGATTTAATGGCTACAAAATGATTAAAAGTTAGTTGGGTCAATCAATTCCTTTTACAATTATTGGAAAATTAAATGCGTCGGACCTGAACAAAATAATAATTTCTACGTATTTATTCAAACTATTAAGTACATTTGTATTTTTAATCAGAGTTAATCTAACAAGATATTATTCTGAAAAAATAGGGAATCGGATGATAATACGCTAACGTATAAAAGAACAAAATGATCTCTTTTAAACAAGAATAAAAAGCTGAATGAATAAAAATCATCAATCATTGGTTTTTTATTGGTAGTAAAATAGAAGCATTAAACTTTAAAATATTTTTGTAAACTTTTAAAAAACAGAAAAATTATGAATAAGCAACAAGATAAATTTATGACTGAATTAACAAGGCTTCTTGAATCTCAGAATTTTCAGAGTGAAGAAGAAATGGAAAAATTTCTGAATGATCTTATGGGGAAGGATATTTCATCTTTCAAGAACAAACCATCAACTAATAAAGAAAAAGCTCAAGACCTTGTTTATGAAGCTTACGATTTAACGCCTGCTATAGCAAAAAAGAAAATAGAAAAAGCACTTCAACTTGACCCTGATTGTATTGAAGCTTATGAATATTTAGGTGATACAGAAGAATCGATTCAAAAAGCAGATGCTTTTTATGAAAAAGGTATTGAAATAGGCAGACGTTTATTTTGCGGAGAAAAATATAATGAGTATAAAGGTTATTTTTGGGGTATTGTTGAAACTCGACCTTTTATGCGTTGTTTACGAGATCATGCTGAAATTCTTTACCTTCTCGGTAAGAAGAAAGAATGTGTCGAAATTTTTGAAGAAATGATAGAATTCAATCCGAACGATAATCAAGGAGTAAGAGATCAATTAATGCTTTATCTGATTGAGCTGAATGAGGATAGCAAATATGAGAAATATTTCAAAATGTTTAAAAACGAGGACAAAGCTTTTTCTCTTTTTAATTATGCTTTATATACTTTCAAAAAAGAGGGTGATACTTTAAAATCCAAAAAACAATTACAAAAAGCCTTAAAACAAAATAAATATGTAGCAAAAAAAATTTTATCAGCTTTACCCATCGTTGAACTTGCAGAATATTACGGAATTGGAGATGAAAATGAAGCCGATTATTACGTATCTTACGCCCAGCCCATTTGGTGGGAAACCAAAGGTGCAATAGACTGGTTAAAAAAGTATAGTACAATGTCTTAATTGTTAAAAATTTTATTTTTTTATTATTCACCGATGAAATTTGTATTTTCTCATTATTTCTATCATTTTCTGTACAGAGATAATAAATCTGGCCATAGGAAAGAATTTAATCTTTAAGAAAATACTTTCATACCTTTTTTATCCTAACATTAAATGTTTTTTTAAGACATGAAAACCACAGAGAAACAAATAGAAAAAATTGCTGAAAGTCTGGATAGTGGGATGAGGAGTTTTTTTCATCTGAATTTTATCAAATTATAACCGATTTTGCTGAAAGTGTAAAAGATATAAGATTACAGGAAAGATTGATACAAGCATTAAGCAGCTCCAAACCTTTTCGCAACTTCAAATGGCAAATAGAATATTCCGGTAACTATCGAGAAAAATAGTTTGATTTTAAAATGAGGAGATATATTGAGTGGGTGAAAGAACAGATTGAAGAAAACAAGGAAAAATTCGGTGAATAATCATTTTACTTAAATTTGTAAATAGGTACATTGAGCTATATTCTCAACGGTTCGACATACAAAAAATATGAAAGTAAAAGTTTAGAAATATTGAGATATTGTAGTTTAATGAATAGATAAAAAGATATTCAAAATCACAAAGATAATCTGTTTTTTTGTGATTTTTTAATAAAGTTTTTAGAGTGAAGTTTATACGCAAATACTTTCTATTGCTTTTTTTGTTTTTTCTTGTTCATTTCATTTCTCTGGCTCAAACAGCGGGTTGGGAAATGGGTTTTAATTATTTTTTTGACAATACCGAATTTTCAGGATCTTCTTATGTGAATGATCAGACTATGAAAGGATTGCACGTCGCTCCTCAGTTAACCTTTCAATGGGAAAATATTCATTCTTTTTTTGTGGGGACAGATTTGCTAAATATATCGGGTTCAAAAAAAGCAATAGAAAAAGTTAAATTAATAGCTTATTATCAATTATTTACACCAAAAATTTTATTGCGTGTAGGTTCTTTTCCCCGTTCTGATATCCTTACAAATTATTCCGATTTCTTTTTTCAAGATTCTGTAGAATACTTTAAACCGAATATAGAAGGATTGTTTTGGCAAATAAACCATTCCTCCGATTTTTTTAATTTGTGGCTCGATTGGACAGGACATCAAACTGCAACCCAGCGTGAATCATTCTTTGTTGGTGCTTCAGGAGTAAAACACTTTGAAAACTTTTTCGCAGATTTTCAATCATATATGTTTCATTATGCCAATACTGCTCCTCGAAATACTGATTTTCACGTATGTGACAATGTTTTAATGCATCTTTCTTTAGGAATAAATTTGCTGGAAAATCGTTCAAAATTGGATACTTTGTTTTTTGCTGTGGGTCTTTTACAAGGATTTGAACGTGAACGAGGTTTGGATAATATGACTTTTAAACCAAGCGGTATTGTTTTGAGAGGAAATATACAATATAACAGGTTTGGCTCAGAAAATTCTTTTTATATAGGAGATAAACGAATGAGGTTGTATAACAAACATGGAAATAATTTATATTGGAATAATCCTTTTTTACGTGGCAATTCTTATCTGGAAAGTGAATGGTACTGGAAGCCTATTCAAACTTCAACAGTGGAAGGGAAATTGGCTTTGCGACTTCATTTATCCGAAGGGAAATTATTTACTGAACAATTGTTTACATTAAAAGTATTACTTGACCATTCTTTTAAAAAAAATAGCAAAACAATTGCCTGTCAGAATTAAAAAATGGCTTAAATTTAATTTTAATTTTAAATCGTTATCAATGTTAGTTAAAACGTTTGGAGCTGCAGTTCAAGGGATTAATGCTACAATTATCACTATTGAAGTAAATGTAAATCAAGGTATCCATTTCTTTTTGGTAGGTTTACCTGATAATGCAGTGAAAGAAAGTCATGAACGCATAGCTTCTGCTTTGGATTATATTGGCTATAAAATGCCCAGAAAGCAGATAGTGGTGAATATGGCACCAGCAGACATTCGCAAAGAAGGTTCAGCTTACGATCTTCCATTGGCTATTGGTATGCTGGCTGCTGATGAAAAAATTCAAGCCAATCAATTAGAACAATACCTTATTATGGGTGAATTGTCGCTGGATGGAAGTTTGAATCCTATTAAAGGAGCTTTGTCTATTGCCATCAAAGCACGAGAAGAAAAATTCAAAGGATTTATTCTGCCAAAGCAAAATGCCCGTGAAGCTGCCGTAGTAAACGACCTGGAAGTTTATGGTGTAGAAAATATCAAGCAGGTTGTTGACTTTCTAAATGGTAATTTGGATATTGAACCTACTATTGTCAATACGCGGCAAGAATTTTATGAAAATTTGAATCATTTTGAAATTGATTTTGCTGATGTAAAAGGTCAGGAAAATGTAAAAAGAGCCTTAGAAGTTGCAGCAGCAGGTGGACATAACATTATTATGGTAGGTCCTCCTGGATCTGGTAAATCTATGCTGGCAAAGCGAATCCCAACCATTTTGCCACCATTAACATTACACGAAGCCCTTGAAACAACAAAAATTCATTCTGTAGCTGGAAAAATTGGCAATAATACTTCTTTGATGTATGAACGTCCTTTCAGAAGTCCACATCATACTATTTCAGATGTCGCCTTAGTAGGAGGAGGGACTTTCCCGCAGCCAGGTGAAATTTCTCTGGCTCACAATGGGGTACTTTTTCTTGACGAACTTCCTGAATTTAAGCGTTCTGTTCTTGAAGTGTTGAGACAGCCTCTTGAAGACCGCAGAATTACGATTTCACGTGCAAAATTTACCATTGAATATCCTGCCAGTTTTATGCTGATAGCAGCTATGAATCCCTGCCCTTGCGGTTATTATAATCATCCAGAACGAGAATGTGTTTGTGCTCCGGGTGTCGTGCAAAAATATCTGAATCGTATTTCTGGTCCTTTATTAGACAGGATTGATATTCATATTGAAATTGTACCTGTTCCTTTTGAAAAACTTTCAGATATAAAAGAAGGCGAAAGTAGTATTAAAATCCGTGAAAGGGTTATTAAAGCTCGTCAAATTCAGGAAAGAAGATTTAAAGATATTGAGGGAGTTTATTGTAATGCTCAGATGACTACCAAGTTGCAGCGAAAATTTGCCACGCCCGATAAATCAGGTCTTGAATTATTAAAAACAGCTATGCAACGATTGAGTTTGTCAGCAAGAGCCTATGATCGGATTTTGAAAGTGGCTCGCACCATTGCTGATCTGGATGATTCAGAAATGATTCTTGCTTATCATATTGCCGAAGCAATTAATTATCGAAATCTGGATCGAGAAGGTTGGGGAAGCTAAAATTGACCAAAATAAAAAAGTTGCCCCTGAAAGCAACTTTGCTCTTCCTCTTGGACTTGAACCAAGGACCCTCTGATTAACAGTCAGATGCTCTAACCGACTGAGCTAAGGAAGAATTTTTAATAGCGAGGACAAAAGTAACTAATTTTTCCAATACTTCAAAATGTTTTTGTGAAAAATGGTGTTTTTTTGAGGTAAGAATCAAATCAATTTAAAAAAGTTTTATCTCCTTTATTTTGAAAATAATAAATAGAGGGAACAGTTATAAAATATGGCGAAAGTTAAAACTTTTCATTTATATATTGCTATTACTTTAGCAATGATATTTTGGGCAATGTCTTTTATCTGGACAAAAATTGCTTTACAGTCTTTTCGTCCTATTACTTTGATAACTTTACGATTAATTATTGCCTCTGTTTTGTTGCTTTTGATAATTTTACTGACTGGAAAAACTCAACGAATTTTAAAAAAAGATATTAAGTGGTTTGTTTTACTTGCTTTTTTTGAACCTTATCTTTACTATCTTGGTGAAACCTTTGGTTTGACAAAAGTTTCACCTACCATAGCTTCTGTTATCATTTCTACTATTCCATTATTTTCGCCCATTTTTGCTTTTTTCTTTTTAAAAGAAAAAGTAGGAATATGGAATATTCTGGGAATTATTGTTTCGCTGATAGGAGTTTGTTTTGTAATTTATGAACCTCGAAGTGGTTTTTATAGTCAACCATTTGGAATTGTTCTACTGTTTTTTGCTGTTTTTTCGGGAGTGTTTTATTCGATTATTTTGAAAAAAATTTCTATTCACTATTCTACTTTGAATGTAATTTTTTATCAAAGTTTATTGGGATTATTATTTTTCCTTCCTACTTTTCTGATCGTTGATTTGCCGAGCATAAAAACTATTCAAATTACTCGTGAATCTATGATAGCATTAATATTATTAGCTATTTTTGCTTCTGTAGTTGCTTATGTATTGTTTGCGTCTGTATTAAGGCGTATAGGCGTCGTTCGAAGTAATGTTTTTTCCAATTTAATTCCGGCTTTTACTGCTATTTTCACATGGTTGGTTTTAAGAGAGCCTCTTTCTATATTAAAACTTTTTGGAATCGTCATAGTGATTTCAGGTTTATTTGTGAGTCAATTGAATAAATTGAATTTAAAGAAACCTAAATTTGAAAACATTAATTTCTAATTCTTTTTTAAACATGAATGATGTAAAAAATTTTCTATTTTTTCTTTATCAATGGTTAATAGCCTTCCCAATAATTATTGTTATTTCCATCATTACAGCTTTAATAACTATCCTACTATCTCCCATTTTTCCTAATAAAAAAATTTCTTATTTTCCGGCTCGTTGGTGGTCACGAATTTGTTGTGCTCTTTGCTTTGTGAAAGTGAAAATACGTGGTACGGAAAATATTGATCCAAAACAATCTTACGTTTTTATCTCCAATCATCAAAGCTTGTTCGACATTTTTGCCATTTATGGTTGGCTACCTTCCATTTTTAAATGGTTGATGAAAATAGAATTAAGAAAAATACCCTTAGTAGGTACTGCCTGTGAATTGGCAGGTCATATTTTTATTGATCGTTCAAATCCGATAGCAGCACAAGAAAGTATAAAGAAAGCTGAAAAGAAACTGAAAAATGGTGTTTCCGTGGTGATTTTTCCAGAAGGAACTCGTACACGTGATGGTAAATTGGGAAAATTTAAACATGGAGCTTTCCGCATTGCTACTGATTTGTCGTTGCCTATTGTTCCCATTACGATTCGAGGGAGCTTTGAACGCATTTCACGTTCGACGTTGAAAATTACTCCAGGCACCATTGAAATGATTATTCATCAACCTATTGATGTAAATGCTTATTTACCCAATAAATTATCAGAGCTGGTGAAACTTAGCTGGGAAACTATATATTCCGAATTAGAAAAATAAAGAAAAAGAAGGCAATTTATGTTCAATTTCATTTGGGAAACTAATGATTTATTTATTTATAATAAGAACAAGTAACAGTTAAAAACCAACTGAAAGACAACTTAATCTAATGATTTTAAATAGGTTATGCTACATATTTGGTTGTCTCTTTTTCTTTTCCTTTAAAAAATTATATAAAAATAGGTTGTAAAACATATTTTTTGACTTGTAAATTTCAATTTTTAATACGTATTTTGCAACTGTTAACTAAACAACACAATCTTTTTAATACCTTAAAAAACTAATACCTAATTGCACACGCGAGACTTGCTCAAGCCTCGCGTTTTTTATCCCCTTCATTGTTGAAAATAAAATAAAATTGCTTGTTTCTTCAATAAAAACTGCTAATTTTGCAAACTTAATTTAAACAACTCTTTGCTAACTGACTTTTTATCAAAACAAAGTGATTTATTAGGTGTAAAGAGAAACAACAGGAATTAATTTAACGAAATAATATTATCGATATGAGTTTTAATATTGTAGTTTTGGCAAAACAAGTACCTGATACAAGGAATGTAGGAAAAGACGCTATGAAAGCAGATGGAACTGTGAATCGAGCAGCTTTACCTGCCATTTTTAATCCAGAAGATTTGAATGCATTGGAACAGGCATTACGCTTAAAAAGTAAATTCGAAGGATCAACTGTGAAAGTTTTAACTATGGGTCCTGTTCGTGCAGCAGAAATTCTTCGGGAAAGTCTTTATCGTGGGGCAGATGAAGGATATTTATTAAGTGGACGCGAATTTGCTGGTTCTGATACCCTGGCTACTTCGTATGCCTTAACTTGTGCCATTCGCAAATTCGATAAAGTTGACATTATTTTATGCGGTCGTCAAGCAATTGATGGTGACACAGCACAGGTGGGTCCGCAAGTAGCTGAAAAAATGGGTTTCCCCCAAATAACTTATGCAGAAGATATTTTAGAAGTAACAGAAAATAGTATTACAGTAAAACGTCGGTTGGAAAGAGGAGTAGAAATAGTAAAAGGTCCACTTCCTATATTAATCACTGTTAATGGTACTGCTGCCCCGTGTCGTCCACGCAATGCAAAACTTACCATGAAATATAAACACGCTGCTACACCGTCTGAAAAACAAGAAATGGGTGCTGATTATACCGATTTATATGATACCCATCCTTATCTAAATCTTACTGAATGGGGAGCAAATGATATTGAACATGATCCTCGCTGGTTAGGTTTGAACGGTTCACCAACTAAAGTAAAAAAAATTGAGAATATTGTTTTTACTGTAAAAGAAAGTAAACGTTTAACAGCTAATGATGCTGATATTGACAGTTTAATGAAGGAATTAATTAACAATCATACATTGGGATAATCTTTTATTGATTAAACTATCAAATGAAAACAATAAACTTATAATTCTTTAATAGAAAAATTGAATATGAACAATATAATTGTGTATTTGGAAATTGAAGATGGGGTAGTGAGGGATATTAGTTTGGAATTACTTACCAAAGGACGTGCTCTCGCACAACAATTAGGTTGCAAACTTGAAGCCGTAGCAATAGGATATCAATTAGATAATATTGCTAAGCAAGTTTTTCCTTATGGTGTAGACAAGTTATATGTATGTGATGACAAAAGATTTATACCTTATACTACTTTGCCTCATGCTTCAGTTTTAATTAATCTTTTCAAGCAAGAAAAGCCACAAATTGCATTATTGGGAGCCACGACAATAGGTCGCGATTTAGCGCCACGTGTTTCTTCTGCTTTATTCAGTGGCTTAACCGCTGATTGCACAGCTCTCGAAATTGGAGATTATGAAGATAAAAAAGCAGGCAAAGTATATAAAAATTTACTTTATCAGATTCGACCTGCTTTTGGTGGAAACATAGTTGCTACTATTGTTAATCCTGAATGTCGCCCACAAATGGCAACTGTGCGTGAAGGTGTTATGAAAAAAGAAATATATGATTCAAAACATACGGGCGAAATTCATAAGCTTCAAGTTGCAAAATATGTTTCTGATAAAGATTTTGTTATAGAAGTATTGGAACGTAATATTGAAAAATCAAAAATAAACTTAAAATCAGCCCCAGTTATTGTATCAGGAGGCTATGGAGTAGGAAGTGCTGAAAATTTTAAACTTCTATATGAATTAGCTGAAGCGTTGGGAGGCGAAGTGGGAGCATCACGAGCAGCAGTTGATGCTGGTTTTGCAGAACACGAACGTCAGATTGGTCAGACAGGTACCACAGTGAGACCAAAATTGTATATCGCTTGTGGAATTTCTGGACAAATTCAACATATTGCGGGAATGCAGGAAAGTGCAATGGTTATTTCAATTAACAGTGATCCAAATGCACCTATTAATAAAATTGCAGATTATGTAATTACAGGAACCATTGAAGAAGTGGTACCTAAGATGATTAAATATTATAAGAAAAATACCAAGTAAATAAGAATAGTAAAAATTTCTGAAAAAAAATTTCTCTAGTTAGTAAGAAATCAGACATCATATTAAATATATATTACTAACTAAATTTAGAGATACTTATTTTAGATTTTTTTATCGTTTAAATTAATCAAAGAGAAAAAACAATTATTATGAATTTTTTTAATGATAATCCAGCTTTAAAATTTCAACTTTCGCATCCGTTGATGCAAAAAATTGTAACATTGAAAGAACGAAATTTTATAGATAAAGATAAATATGATTATGCATCTCGCGATTTCGAGGATGCTATTGATAATTATGAGAAAATCTTGGAAATTATTGGTGAAATTGCTGGTGAAATTATTGCTTCAAATGCCGAAGAAATAGATCAAACAGGTCCAACTGTGGTTAATAACCGCGTAATTTATGCGCCAGGAACACAACAAAATCACGAAACCCTTATTCAAGCAGGTGTGTATGGAATGGCCTTACCAAGAGAATACGGAGGATTAAATTTTGCGGTAATTCCTTATGTTATGGCTGCAGAAATTGTTTCGCGTGCTGATGCTGGTTTTGCTAATATTTGGGGTTTACAAGATTGTGCTGAAACCATTAATGAATTTGCCGATGAAGATATAAAACGTGAATTTTTGCCACGTGTATGTGCTGGGCAAACTTGCTCAATGGATTTAACTGAGCCCGATGCCGGTTCCGATCTACAAGCAGTTCAACTGAAAGCTACTTATAACGAAAAAGATGGAATGTGGTATTTGAATGGAGTAAAACGCTTCATTACCAATGGCGATGCTCATATTAAGCTGGTTTTGGCTCGCTCTGAAGAAGGTACAACTGATGGCCGTGGATTATCTTTATTTGTTGTTGATAATAAGCACGATAACACAGTAAAAGTACGACGTATTGAAAATAAATTGGGAATCAAAGGCTCACCGACATGTGAATTGGTTTTCAGCAACACACCAGCTAAATTAATTGGCTCTCGTCGTTTGGGGTTAATTAAATATGTGATGTCACTAATGAATGAAGCGCGTTTGGGTATTGGGGCACAATCAGTTGGACTATCAACATCAGCTTATAATGAAGCTTTATCTTATGCAAAAGAAAGGCGACAATTTGGTAAAGCTATCATCGAATTTCCTGCAATATATGAAATGATTTCTTTGATGAAAGCTAAATTGGATGCATCACGAGCTTTGCTTTATGAAACAACAAGATTTGTAGATATTTATAAAGCTTATGAAACCATTGAAAAAGAACGCAAACTTGAACCAGAGGAAAAAAATGAATACAAAGAGTATCAAAAATTGGCAGATGCCTTCACCCCGGTAATTAAATTATTTGCCAGCGAATATGCCAATCAGAATGCTTACGATTGTGTACAAATACATGGCGGATCTGGATTTATGAAAGATTATACTTGCGAGCGATTATATCGTGATGCTCGTATCCTTACTATTTATGAAGGAACTTCTCAGCTTCAAGTTGTTGCTGCTATTCGTCATGTGACAACAGGTACCTATTTAAATCAAATTCGTTTTTACGAGCAACAACCTATTAATCCAGAATTTCATTCGTTTCGTAAAAGATTGATAACAATGACGAATTTGTTGGAAAATTCAATCAACAGGGTAACTGAAACAAAGAATCAAGAGTATATTGATTTTCATGCTCGCCGATTGGTCGAAATGGCAGGTCACATTATCATGGGGTATTTATTGATTATTGATGCTTCAAGAAATGATATGTTTCGTAAATCGGCTGAAGTTTATATTAATTATGCTGAAGTGGAAACTCGCAAACATGCAACGTTTATCAAGACTTTCGATATGGAAAACATTGATAAATATAAGGTAATTTAAATTTTTGTGAGGGGGTTATTTCAGAATTTTAAAAAAGCTTTTTATAATTTATTTCTAATCACAATGAAAGCATTGTAAGTGATTTACTTAGAATGCTTTCTTTCATATAAGAAAGAAGATATTTTTTAGTGAAGATGTAATTTTAGTTTCTATAATTTTTAGAACAATACAATTTCAAAGGCTTTTGACCACAATACATTTCTACCGGAATGGCTTTTAAAGTACCTACTTTGGTTTCAATTTCAATTTGAATCGGTATTTTTTCTTTTTGAGAAAGGTAAAACTTCAAACCATCAGAACTTTTTAACACTTTCCCTTTTTTTATTTTCGGTGTAAGTAAATAACAAATTTCTGTACCAAGTTCATTTTTTAAAACTTGATTTTTTACAAAGGTGATTTTTAAATCATCAATTTTATGACCGTTAATAGTTGGAATGGTAATGGCGTTTCCTTCTTCCATTTTATCCATATCATAAGTATTAACAAAGTAAAAGAAAACAGACAAAATATCCGTCAAATCTTTTGGAACTTTGCAGCCTCCGGTGCGTTCACTATAAATAGAATCATTTTCACGATAAAAATATACTTTATTGTAATATTGGTAAGAACGTTCTTTCGCTTTACGAAGAGCCACATAAGGCAAATGCGTAGAAGCATCTACAATACTTTCATATTTTTCATGTACGGAAAATATTTTATCGGTTAATCCATCTGTATTTCCTTCAAGTAGATAATAAATACATTTTTTATTATTATAGAGAGTATCTTTCTTTATCATAGTAGCGGTGCCGCCATTTATCAACCCTAATTTCAAATTATAAATAATTTTAATGTCGTTTTGCGAATAACCTTTTGTTAATAAAAGAGGGAAAATCATTACAAATAAAAATTTTTTTCTGAAGAAGTAGAGATTTGAATATTTCATAATTATTTTATCTTAAATTTACAAAATTTTTTATTAGGCTCTTTCTCGTTTAATTAATTTCTTCATTTACATAATACAGCATTATTAACAAATATCATACCTAAAAGTCTTTAAAAAAATTCATTTTTTTGATAGTTAATGATTTTTTATTCCGAAATTTGTCAAATAAAAAACAATATCATTATTTTGTAAGTTTGTTTATTACAATTATATAACATACAAGTTTATGTCATCATTAAGATTTAAAGCAGTAGAAGAGGCTTTTAAGAAAAAAGCTATTAATGTAGAGCCACCCTCAGCATTGGTTTCCGATTATTTTGGGAAATATGTATTTACTCGTTCAAAAATGGCAGAATATCTCTCAGATGAGACTTTGAAAGCTATTGATGAAGCTATTGATAAAGGAGTAATGCTTGATAGAAGTATTGCTGATGATGTGGCAGCCGGAATGAAAAAATGGGCTATCGAATTAGGAGCTACCCATTATACTCATTGGTTTCAGCCATTAACGGAGAAAACCGCAGAGAAACATGATTCCTTTATTGATTATGTTGAGGATAAACCATGTGAAAAAGTGATTGAAAAATTTTCAGGGAAATTATTGGCACAACAGGAACCTGATGCTTCTTCTTTTCCGAGTGGCGGTATTCGAAGTACTTTTGAAGCACGAGGTTATACTGCGTGGGATCCTTCTTCGCCTGCTTTTGTTATGGACGACACACTATGTATTCCAACCATTTTTATTTCTTATACAGGAGAATCACTTGATTACAAAGCGCCACTGTTAAAGGCATTAAATGCTGTTGACAAAGCTGCAACTGCTGTATGTCAATTGTTTAACTCAAAAGTCAAGAAAGTTAATTCATATTTGGGCTGGGAACAAGAGTATTTCTTAGTAGATGAAAACTTGTATGCTGCTCGTCCCGATTTAATGTTAACAGGACGAACCTTATTGGGGCATGAGTCGGCTAAAAATCAACAACTGGAAGACCATTATTTTGGAGCAATTCCTACACGTGTAATGGCGTATATGAAGGACCTGGAATTTGAAGCTTATAAATATGGTATTCCTTTAAAAACAAGGCATAATGAAGTTGCCCCTAATCAATTTGAACTAGCCCCCATTTATAATGAATGCAACTTGTCAGTTGATCAAAATTTACTATTGATGTCAATAATGAAAAAAGTGGCACGGCGGCATAGTTTTAGATTATTGTTGCACGAAAAACCTTTTGCTGGAATAAATGGTTCGGGCAAACATTGCAACTGGTCATTGAGTACCGATACTGGAATAGGATTGTTCACACCTGGCAAAACTCCTGAAGAGAATCTTTTGTTTATTACTTTCGTTGTCAATGTTTTAATGGCGGTTTACAAGAATAATTCGTTGATTAAAGCTTCGATCATGACTGCCCAAAATGCTCACCGACTGGGGGCAAATGAAGCACCTCCAGCCATTATATCGGTATTTTTAGGTGAACAACTTTCAAAAGTTCTGGATAAATTGGAAATAAGTGACAGCGAGGACATCATTATTGTTGACCATAAGAAAAAATTAAATTTAAAAATTCCTCATATCCCTGAGGTTTTACTGGACAATACAGATAGAAATAGGACTTCGCCTTTTGCCTTTACAGGGAATCGTTTCGAATTTAGGGCTATGGGCTCATCAGCCAATTGTTCCACAGGTATGATTGTTCTCAGCACAGCTTTAGCAGCTCAACTGCTTGATTTTAAATCAGAAGTGGATAAAAAAATGGAAGCAGGATTAGCTAAACAACAAGCAATTTTTGAAATAGTAAAAGAGTATATACAAATTTCCAAATCTATTCGTTTTGAGGGAAATAACTATTCAGAGGAGTGGAAAATTGAAGCAAAAAAAAGAGGTTTGGATTGCGAGACGAGTGTTCCTAAAATATTAAAAGCTTACCTTAAACCGCAAAGTGTACATATTTTCTCTTCTTTGGGCATTTTATCGGAAAAAGAACTTTATGCTCGTAATGAGGTAAAACAGGAAACATATACGAAAAAAATTCAGATTGAATCCAGAGTTTTAGGTGATCTTGCTGTAAATCATATTATTCCCGTTGCTATTCGGTATCAAACTTTATTGGCAGAAAATGTTTCTAAAATCAAAAATTTAACTTTTGATAACAATGGAAAAGATATTTGCAAAATGCAACTGGAATTAATTCGTGAAATCGCTCAACGAGTTAATATTATTAAAGAAAATGTAAATGAAATGATAGAAGCAAGAAAAAAGGCAAATATTATTGAAAATGAAGAAGAAAAGGCAAATGCTTATCACGACACGGTATTGCCCTATTTTGATGCAATACGTTACCATATTGACAAATTGGAAATGATTATCGATGATGAAATGTGGCCCTTGCCAAAATACAGAGAGATACTGTTTATTAGATAGAGGAAGAATGGCATAAAAAATGATGAAAAGTAAAAGGATTCTCTGATAAATGATAATAAAAAATGAGTAAGTTTACTTTTATTTTCCCTGAAAAAGTTGCATTAATTACTTGAATTTACGAATAAAAAATTGTAAAAATGTTTCACTTAATATTATAAAAAATATGGAAAACAATGATTGGAAAGAAAAAATGCAGCAATTTCAGAAAGAAATTGAAAAAGAAATTGCTGAATTGGAAGCCACAATCAAAGAATTGATGGATAGTTTGAATGAAAAGTATGGATATCAAGTGGAGAATTTAAAACAGCAGGCAAAAGCAACTCAAGCAGAAATTGACGAAAAAATTGCACAGATTCAAGCTAAAATGACTGATTCCACTGATGAAATGAAAAGAAAATATGCAGATCAAATTACAGAATTAAAACAAAAAGGAGAACTAATTCAAAAAGAAGTGGATAAAAAAATTGCAGAGCTTGGAAAGAAAATGAACGAAAATACCGATGAATTGAAAACAAAATATGAAGAGCAAATTAAAGAATTGAAAAAAATGAAAGATGATTTACTTCATAAAATGAATAATTGGAGCGAAGTAACAGAAAAAAAATTTCGAACCTTAACAGAAGTAAATGAAAAAACTTTTAAAGAAATATCGCAAACTTTAAAACAAAGTTTTTCAGAAATAAAAAATCTTTTTTCTTCTTCGCAACAAAAGGACTCTTCAGTTTAAATTTTCCAGTTTTTACTGTAAAGAGGCTGTCTCAAAAGTAGGGACAGTCTCTTTTTTTAGTTGGAAAATATCATAAAAAACAGGGAAAAAACAGGATAAACGATTTGTGTAATTGCAAAATATTTTGTATTTTTATAGCTGAATATCAATAACATGAATTATGTCGAGAGTAGTATTTAAATCAAACGAA
>Ga0208826_1001802_pt1 | contig 17078 bp, 17 predicted proteins | sample AD_UKC115_MetaG_FD_184451 | JGI IMG/M metagenome (GOLD analysis project Ga0208826, IMG submission 184451) | Active sludge microbial communities of municipal wastewater-treating anaerobic digesters from Hong Kong - AD_UKC115_MetaG (SPAdes)... | ecosystem: Engineered > Bioreactor > Anaerobic >...
GAAGCCGCGGATCACCCCGACCTCCTGCAGTCGGCGCACCCGCCCATGACAGGTCGACGGCGCGACCCCGACGATCTCGGCGAGGGCGCTGTTGGAAATGCGGGCGTCGCTGTGCAGGGTTGTGAGGATGCGGCGATCGACGTCGTCCAGAGTGGGCCGAAGATCCTTCGACGTGGACCCGCGACCCGCCGTTGACGCCGCCTGTTGTTCGGCCATGGCGGAATCCTAGTGAATCTTCTTCATAATGTTTGTGATCATGTCGCACTTTCTTCACACTTGACGGATGCATATCGGCGTTCCTACCGAAATCAAGAACAACGAATACCGGGTCGCGCTCACCCCGGCCGGCGTGGCCGAACTGACCCGGCGCGGTCACAACGTCGTCGTCCAGGCCGGTGCCGGCCTGGGCTCGGCGATCGACGACCGCGACTTCAAGGCGGCCGGTGCGGAGATCGTCAGCACCGCCGAACAGGTGTGGTCGCAGGCGGATCTGCTGCTGAAGGTCAAGGAGCCCATCGAGGCCGAGTACGCCCGGATGCGCAAGGATCAGACGCTGTTCACGTACCTGCACCTGGCCGCGTCCAGGCCGTGCACGGACGCGCTGCTCGCCTCCGGTACCACGTCGATCGCCTACGAGACGGTGCAGACCGCCGATGGCGCACTGCCACTGCTGGCCCCCATGAGCGAGGTCGCGGGCCGGCTCGCGGCCCAGGTGGGCGCCTACCACCTGATGCGGACCCAGGGCGGCCGCGGTGTCCTGATGGGCGGCGTCCCCGGTGTCGCCCCGGCCAAGGTCGTCGTGATCGGCGGCGGAATGGCCGGCGACAACGCCGCCGCCGTCGCCTGGGGCATGGGCGCTCACGTCACGGTGTTCGACCTCAACATCAACATCCTGCGCAAGATCGACGCCGAGTACGGCGGTGCCATCGAGACCCGCTATTCCGCGCGGCTGGAACTCGAGGACGCGGTCAAGCAGGCCGACCTGGTGATCGGCGCGGTCCTGGTGCCGGGCGCCAAGGCCCCCAAGCTGGTCACCAATGACACTGTCGCACATATGAAAACGGGTTCGGTGCTGGTGGACATCGCGATCGACCAGGGTGGGTGCTTCGAGGACTCGCGGCCGACCACCCACGACGACCCGACGTTCACCGTGCACGACAGCGTGTTCTACTGCGTCGCGAACATGCCGGGCTCGGTTCCGCGCACGTCCACGTTCGCCCTGACGAACGCCACCATGCCCTACGTGCTGAAGCTGGCCGACCGGGGCTGGAAGGCGGCCTGCGCCGCGAATCCCGCTCTGGCCAAAGGTCTTTCGACACACGACGGTGCGCTGCTGTCCCAGCAGGTCGCCGACGACCTCGGCCTGCCGTTCACCGACCCGGCGCCGCTGTTCGCCTGATATCCCCACAAACCTGGCCGCCATCGCCCGGTCGGCGCATTCTTGCGTCGGCCGGGCGATGAATTCCGGCCGGGCACATCGCGCCAGCGCCCTTTCTTAGAGTCTTCTCACTATTGGAGTAGGGTCTGCGGGATGACGCTCCCGCCGCTCGACGAGACCTATCGCAACGCCTGGCTGCGAATCACCGACGTCGCCGGCCAACTCGACGAGGCTCAGCTCGGGCTGACCGTGCCCGCGACACCGGAGTGGACGGTGCACGATGTCCTCGCGCACCTGGTAGGGGTGGCCGCCGACGGCGTGGGCGGACGCCTCGAAGGCGCCGGCGGTGACGACTGGACCGCACGTCAGGTCGCCGAACGCCGCGATCGATCAGTGCAGGACCTCCTCGCCGAGTGGCAGGAGTTTGCGCCGGCCGTCGCGTCGAGCCTTGCCGGACAACGGTTCACCGGCCCCAACGCGGCCGCCGATGTGATCTGTCACGAATCGGACCTGCGGGAAGCGCTGGGGCTGCGCAGCGTCGACCGGGAGCACTGGGAAGAGCCGTTCCTCTCCACGATGATGGGACTTCTCGGGGCACGGCTGAACGACGTTGCGACCGTCGCGGTCACCGACGAGCGGGACGGCACCTGGCACTGCGGGTCGGGCGAACACCAGACCGCGTTGCGCGCCACCGGCTACGAACTGTTCCGGGCGATGTTCAGCCGCCGCTCGCGGCGCCAGATCGCTGGGTGGGACTGGGCGTCGGCACCGACGGACACGATGGTCGATTGCTTCGGGGTCTTCGGCCCACGCGACGACGACCAGCCGATCCCGGCTGTGTGACCCGATCGTCAGCCGTCGACGAGCCCGCTGACGATCTCGGCGACGGATGCCGCGCGCGCCGAGCGGAATTGGGTCCCGGCCCACAGGTTCGTTCCATGCGGGTCGCCGGCGGCCACGGCGGCCCGTCGGATCGGCGAGGTCAGGTAGTGCACCTCGGGATATCCCAGCGGTGCCAGCGGGTCGAAGTGCCGGGTGAACTCGTTCTCCAGCCCTCGCGCGTACCGCCCCGAGAAGGACCGGGTGACAACGGTTTTCGTGAATCCGGGATCGCGCAGCGCCGCGCGGTGCACGGGATTTGTGCCGGCCTCGTCGGCCAGCAGGAGTGCGGTGCCGGCCTGCACCGCGGATGCCCCGGCACGCATCGCGACCGCAACGGCGCCGGCGTCGGTGAGGCCGCCGGCCGCCACCACCGGCACGTCGACGGCGGCGACCACGGCGGTCAGCAATTCGGGCAATGGCCGGCGGGACGGTTCGACGGCAGGATCCAGGGTTCCGCGATGCCCGCCGGCTTCCGGACCCTGGACCACCAGAGCATCGAAACCCGTTGCTGCCCGCGCCTCTTCGACGGTGGTGACCGTCATCGCGGTCGCGATCCCGGCGGCCCGCAGCCGGGCCGTCACCGCCGGATCGGGCAGCGCGAAGGTGAACGAGACAACCTCGGGCCGGACGTCCAGCAGCAGCTCGACCTTCGCGTCCCAGCCGTCGTCGTCCCAGCGGGGGTCACCGGGTTCGACACCGTAACGGTCGGCCAACTCTCGCAGGGCGGCCCGGTAGCGCTCGAGCTCGACCGGGTCGGCGACGCCGGCCTGCGGGACGAACAGATTCACTCCCAGCGGTCCGGAGGTGGACGACCGCGCGGCGGCGATGTTCCCCGCCAGCTGTTGCGCGTCGAGGTAGCCGCCGGGCAGGAAGCCCAAGCCGCCGGCCGAGGATACCGAGGCCGCCAATTGCGGAGTTCCCGGGCCGCCGGCCATCGGAGCGCCGAGCACCGGCACATCCAGATCGCGCAGCGCGAACAACACGAGCTAGCCCGCGACTGCCCGAAGCTGTTTGGGCAGTGAACGTTTCGACCGATACGGTCCGAGGACGGCCGCCCCGAACGGTCGGGACAGCAGTTTGCGCGCCAGTGCGTTGACCTCGTCGACCTCGACCGCGTCGATATGGGCCAGGCTCTCCGACAGTCCGCGGTGCTCACCGTAGTTGAGCTCGCTGCGGCCCAGCCGGTTCATCCGTGACGCGGAATCCTCGGTGCCCAGCACCAGCCCGCCGCGCAGCGAGCCCTTCGCAATCCGGCATTCCTGCTCGGTGATGCCTTCACGCGCAACGGTTTCCAGCACATCGAAGGTCACGGCCGACACCTCGGCGAACCGCTCCGGCAGGCAGGCCGAATACACCGACAGCGCCCCGGCGTCGGAGAACATGTCCACCGTCGAATACACGGAGTAGGCCAGTCCCCGGGATTCCCGGATCTGCTGGAACAGCCGTGAACTCAGTCCGCCGCCCAATGCGGTGTTGAGTACCGACAGGGCCCAACGGTCCTTCCAGTGCCGACCCGGGGTACGCACACCCAACAGCATGTGGGTCTGCTCGGCTTCCCGGTTCACCAGCTGCAGGGTCGGCCGGCCGGGAACCCGACCGGTCCCGCCGCGGGGACGTTGCGCCGTGGCGCCGGGAACCATGTGGCGGCCGAAATGCTCGCGCACCAGCGCGACGACCTCGTCATGGTCGATATTGCCGGCAACGGCGACCACCATGCGTTCGGGGGTGTACCGCCGGATGTGGAACGAATGCAGTTGATCGCGGGTCATCGACTCGATCGAGTCCATACTGCCGATGACGGGGCGCCCCACCGGATGTGACCCGAACATCGCCGAGAGGAACACGTCACCCAGGGCGTCCTCGGGATCGTCGTCGCGCATGGCGATTTCCTCGAGCACCACGTCGCGCTCGACCTCGACATCCGGTTCGGCACACTCCCCGCGCAGGACGACATCGGCCACCAGATCGACGGCGAGCGCCAGGTCGGCGTCGAGGACGTGCGCGTAGTAGCAGGTGTGTTCCTTGGCCGTGAAGGCGTTCAGTTCGCCGCCCACGGCGTCGATCGACTGGGCGATCTCGACGGCCGTGCGCGTCGGCGTCGACTTGAACAACAGGTGTTCGAGGAAGTGCGCCGCCCCCGCCACCGTCGGGCCCTCGTCGCGCGAACCGACACCGACCCAGACGCCGACCGAGGCGGACCGCACCGACGGAACGTACTCGGTGACAACCCGCAGACCGCCCGGCAGCAGAGTGCGCCGGACGGTCTGATCGGTTGCCGCTGAGCGATTACGCGTCGGCGGTCGCAACGTCGGCAGGAGCCGCCTCCGGAGTCTCTGCTGCGTCATCTTCGGCGACCAGCACCAGCGAGATCTTGCCGCGATTGTCGATGTCGGCGATCTCGACGCGGAGCTTGTCGCCCACCTTCGCGACATCCTCGACCTTGTTGATCCGCTTGCCGCGACCCAACTTCGAGATGTGCACCAGGCCGTCGCGACCCGGCAACAGCGACACGAACGCTCCAAAGTCAGTGGTCTTCACCACTGTGCCGAGGAACCGCTCCCCGACCTTGGGCAGCTGCGGGTTGGCGATCGCGTTGATCTTGTCGATCGCGGCCTGCGCGGCCTCGCCGTTGGAGGCGCCGACGAACACCGTGCCGTCGTCCTCGATGGAGATCGAAGCGCCGGTCTCCTCGGTGATCGAGTTGATCATCTTGCCCTTGGGGCCGATGACCTCACCGATCTTGTCCACCGGGACCTTGATGGTGGTGATACGCGGCGCGTACGGGCTCATCTCGTCGGGCGCGTCGATGGCCTCGGCCATCACCTCCAGGATGGTCGCGCGCGCATCCTTGGCCTGGGCCAGCGCGCCAGCGAGCACCGCGGACGGGATGCCGTCGAGCTTCGTGTCCAACTGGAGGGCGGTGACGAAATCCTTGGTGCCGGCGACCTTGAAGTCCATGTCGCCGAAGGCATCTTCGGCGCCCAGGATGTCGGTCAGCGCGACGAAGCGACGCTCGGTCTTGCCGTCGACTTCGACGTCGTCGGAGACCAGGCCCATCGCGATACCGGCGACCGGAGCCTTCAGCGGCACACCGGCGTTCAGCAGCGACAGGGTGGACGCACACACCGAACCCATCGAGGTGGAACCGTTGGAGCCCAACGCTTCCGAGACCTGGCGGATGGCGTACGGGAACTCCTCGACGCTCGGCAGCACCGGCATCAGGGCCCGCTCGGCCAACGCACCGTGGCCGATCTCGCGGCGCTTCGGCGAACCGACGCGACCGGTCTCACCGGTCGAATACGGCGGGAAGTTGTAGTGGTGCATGTAGCGCTTGCTGGTTTCGGGCCCGAGCGAGTCGATCTGCTGGGCCATCTTGACCATGTCGAGCGTGGTGACACCCATGATCTGGGTCTCGCCGCGCTCGAACAGGGCGCTGCCGTGCGCCCGCGGGATCACGGCGACCTCGGCGCTCAGGGCGCGGATATCGGTGATGCCGCGGCCGTCGATGCGGAAGTGGTCGGTCAGGATGCGTTGGCGGACAAGCTTCTTGGTCAGCGAACGGTAGGCCGCACCGATCTCCTTCTCGCGACCGGCATACGTATCGGCCAGGCGGTCGAGCACCTGGCCCTTGATCTCGTCGGTGCGCGCGTCGCGCTCCGCCTTGCCCGCGATGCTCAGCGCCTTGGCCAGCTCGTCGGTGGCCACCGAGGCGACCGAGTAGTAGACGTCGTCCTGGTAGTCCGGGAACACCGGGTACTCGGCGGTCGCTTTACCGGCGGCCTCGTGCAGCTCCTGCTGCGCCCGGCACAACTCGGCGATGAAGGGCTTGGCGGCTTCCAGGCCTTCGGCCACAACGGATTCCGTGGGCGCACCGGCACCGCCGGCGATCAGATCGATGACATTGTCGGTGGCCTCGGCCTCGACCATCATGATCGCGACATCGTCACCCGCGATGCGGCCCGCGACGACCATGTCGAAGACGGCCTTCTCGAGCTGCTCGACGGTGGGGAACGCGACCCACTGGTCCTCGATGAGAGCGACACGCACACCGCCGACCGGGCCGGCGAACGGCAGGCCCGAGATCTGGGTGGAGGCCGACGCGGCATTGATGGCCAGCACATCGTAGAGATCCTTGGGATCCAGGCTCAGGATGGTGACGACCACCTGGATCTCGTTGCGCAGACCGCTGACGAAGGTCGGGCGCAGCGGCCGGTCGATCAGCCGGCAGGTCAGGATCGCGTCGGTGGACGGGCGACCCTCACGGCGGAAGAACGAACCGGGAATCCGGCCCGCGGCGTACATCCGCTCCTCGACGTCGATGGTCAACGGGAAGAAGTCGAAATGATCCTTGGGAGTCTTGCTGGCGGTGGTCGCGCTCAGCAGCATGGTCTCGTCGTCGAGGTAGGCCACGACCGAACCGGCGGCCTGCCGGGCCAGCCGGCCCGTCTCGAAACGGATGGTGCGGGAGCCGAAGCGCCCGTTGTCGATGGTGGCGGTCGACTCGAACACGCCTTCGTCGATCTCGGCTACAGACATTGGTGTCCGCTAACCCTCTCTGGTATTCAACTGTTTCGCTCGCCCACATGTACGGCACGCCGTACCTAGACCCAAGATGCGGCTACGGCCGTCGATCGAAGCGGCCGGACGATGATGTGGTCCGGCAGCCACTACCGAAGACCGGCCCACAAATGGGAAGGCTCCTGCGGTGACGCGCTGGAACGGTGCGCGCGGATATACACGCACCGCACCACTGTTCGTGAGCCGACAGGCTCGAAGAACAGCCTCACTCTACACTGCGGGCTGCCGGTCCCCGGCAAACTCCATGGCCCCGTGGCGACTCAGCGGCGCAGGCCGAGACGCTCGATCAGCGAGCGGTAGCGCTCGACGTCGACCTGCGCGACGTACTTGAGCAGCCGGCGGCGGCGGCCGACCAGCAGGAGCAGGCCACGACGCGAGTGGTGGTCGTGCTTGTGCTGCTTGAGGTGCTCGGTCAGATCGGCGATGCGCTTGGTCAGCAACGCCACCTGGGCCTCGGGCGAGCCGGTGTCGGTCCCGTGCAGACCGTAGGTACCCAGGATTTCTTTTTTCTGCTCGGCGGTAAGCGCCACGAAATTCACTCCATCAATCGGTCCGCGAACTGGATTCACACAAAAAGACGGGCCGCCGCGAACCGCAGCACCGTCCTGGTCGTCGAGAAGTCTAGCAGTGATCAGCCGTGGGACAGAATCGCCCGAGCCCTGACCACGTCGCGTTCCATCGCCTTGACCAGCTCATCGACGTGGTCGAACTTCTCCTGACCGCGGATGCGGGCCACGAAGTCGACGGCCACGTGCTGACCGTAGAGATCGGCGGCGGTGTCCAGGACGAATGCCTCCACCGTGCGGGTGCGCCCCGAGAAGGTGGGATTGGTGCCGACCGAGACGGCTGCCTGATAGCGCTCCCCCGGCACCACGCTGCCCACCACCGGACCGTGTCCGAGCACCGTGAACCAGGCCGCGTAGACCCCGTCGGCGGGGATCGCCGAATGCATCGGCGGAGCGACATTGGCCGTCGGGAAACCGAGGACCCGACCACGGCCGTCACCACGGACCACCACTCCCTCGACCCGATGCGGGCGTCCCAGGGCCTCGGCGGCGGCCACCACGTCGCCGGCGTCCACGCAGGCACGGACGTACGTGGCCGAGAAGGTGACCGAATCGGACTGGTGATGCTCGGCGACCAACGACATGGATTCGACCGCGAAGCCGAACTTCTCGCCGGCCTTGCGCAGGAAGGCCACGTTCCCCGCGGCCTTCTTGCCGAACGTGAAGTTCTCGCCGACCACCACCTCGACCACGTGCAGGCGCTCGACGAGCAGCTCATGCACGTAGCGATCGGGGGTGAGCTTCATGAAGTCGGCGGTGAACGGCATCACCAGGAAAACGTCGATACCCAGGTCCTCGGCCAGCTCGGCGCGCCGCGTGAGTGTGGTCAGCTGGGCGGGATGGTTGCCCGGGAAGACGACCTCCATCGGATGCGGATCGAAGGTCATCAGCACCACCGGAACCCCGCGGGCCCGTCCGCTCTTGACGGCGTGCGCGATCAACTCGGCATGTCCGCGGTGCACACCGTCGAACACACCGATGGTCAGGACGCATCTACCCCAGTCCGTGGGGATGTCGTCCTGTCCCCGCCACCGCTGCACGGGTGTCAGCCTACGGTGCCCGGGCCGCATTGCCACCGCCAGATCCCCAGCGTGAGGTGTCCGTAGGAAGAAAAGATTGCCTAAACTTCGTTCCGTGAGTCCGCGACCGAACCCCGAAGGTGAGCTGTCGTCGGTCGCGCAGGACTATCTGAAGACCATCTGGACCGCTCAGGAGTGGTCGCACGAGAAGGTCAGCACCAAGATGCTCGCCGAACGGATCGGGGTGTCGGCCAGCACGGCGTCCGAATCGATCCGCAAACTGGCCGATCAGGGCCTCGTGCACCATGAGAAATACGGCGCGGTGACACTGAGCGAAACGGGCCGCTCCGCCGCCCTGGCGATGGTGCGCCGACACCGTCTGCTCGAGACGTTCCTGGTCAACGAGCTCGGCTACAGCTGGGATGAAGTGCACGACGAGGCCGAGATCCTCGAGCACGCGGTGTCCGACCGGATGCTCGACCGGATGGATGCCAAGTTGGGTTACCCGACCCGGGATCCGCACGGCGATCCCATCCCGGCCGCCGACGGCCGGGTGCCGACTCCCCCGGCCCGCCAGCTCTCCGACTGTGCGGACGGCGAGAGCGGCACGGTGGCACGCATCTCCGATGCGGACCCGGAGATGCTCCGGTACTTCGACAGCGTGGGCATCAGCCTGGACTCGCGGGTGCAGGTGCTGGCCCGCCGCGACTTCGCCGGGATGATCTCGGTCCGGATCGAGAACGCCGGCGAGCCGGCCACCGTCGAACTGGGAAGCCCCGCCGCTCAGGCAATCTGGATCGTCGCGAGCTGACCCGACGGCCGTACCTCCGCCGCGGAATCGGCACCGGGAAATCGGCGCAAGGTTTGTTCCGATTTGGGTACCCGCTACATCGACGTGAGGGACGCGAGGAAGGTCCGGACATGCATCAGCTGACTGCCGCATCGGCAGCATTGTGCGCAGTGGCGGCCGCCGTCGTGGCGCCCACGGCCCGACCGGCCGTCGCGGCCGCCGAGCCGTGCCCCGCCGTCGAGGTGATCTTCGCGCGCGGCACCACCGAGCCAGCCGGTGTCGGGTTCACCGGGCAGACGTTCGTCGATGCCCTCGAGGCCCGCCTACCCGGCAAGGCCGTCGACGTCTATCCGGTGAACTATCCCGCTTCGCTGGACTTCCCGCGCGCCGCCGATGGGGTGGCCGATGCGGCCGCCAGGATCCAGGCCCTCGCGTCGTCGTGCCCCGCGACCAAGATCGTGCTCGGCGGCTTCTCGCAGGGCGCGGCGGTAGCGGCCTATACCACCGCCGACACCGTTCCCACGGGATTCGAACTCCCGACCGGCATCTCCGGACCCATGTCGGCGGACGTGGCCCAGCACGTCGCCGCCGTCGCACTGTTCGGCAAGCCCAGCGCGCAGTTCGTGCAGATGCTCGACCTCGATGCGCCGCCGATCACCATCGGGCATCTGTACGCGGCGAAGACGATCGAACTGTGTGCGCCCGCAGACCCGGTCTGCTCCCCCGCCGGCAACGACCAATCCGCGCACAATTCGTACACCGCCAACGGGATGACCGATCAGGCGGCCGATTTCGCGGCCCGCGCAGTGACCGCGTCCGCCTGACCCTGGGTCACGGCCTCGGTTCGAGGCCGGCGTCGGACGGCTGAACGGCGACCGGTCTCACCCCGTCCGGTCCCGCGCCAATTGGCCCTCGAGCAGTTTTCCCGTCTCGTTGCGCGGCAGCGTGGGCACGAAGACGACATCGCGAGGAACCTTGTGCCGCGCCAGATTCGCGCGCACAAAGGTTCTGAGGTCGTCCGCCTCGAGATCAGTGTCCGGTGCGGTGACGACGAACGCGCGCAACCGTTTTCCGAACTCCGCATCATCGACGCCGATCACTGCGACGTCCAGCACACCCGGATGCCCGATGAGCAGGTTCTCCACTTCGAGCGGAAAGACATTCTCGCCGCCGGAGACGATCATCTCGTCGTCGCGGCCGTCGACGAACCACAACCCGTCGGCGTCGAAGTGGCCGGTGTCCCATTGGACATGTGTGCCTGCCGCTCAATGCCTCACCGCAGGAACACTATTGCCGCGGACACGAAGTGTTGCGGCGACGACGCCGCCTCACCGCGCCGTCCCGGCCGTGCTCGACAACGCCACCAACGCCGCGGCAACCTCGTCGAGCGCCCGGTCCGCCTGACCCAGCAGGCCCGCACCGGAGTGAAAGCCATGCGGCATCTTCGCGCGCTCGCGGTATTGCACGGTGACCCCGGCATTTCTCGCCTTGTCGACCAACTGTTGCGACTGCTCCAGCAACGTGTCGTTACCGGCGGCGTCGACGACAAGTGGCGGCAACCCGGCAAGATCTGCAAGAAGCGGGGACAGCGCGGGGTGCGCCCGATCGTCGGCATCCAGATACGCGTCGCAGAAACGGCGCAACAGGTCGGGCGTCAGCATCGGTTCACGGCCGTCGCGCGGGACCCGGTGCATGGCTTCGAGCGTCCAATCGATTGCGGGACAGAGCAACCCGATCGCGGCGGGCAACGGCAAGCCGCGCTGCACAGCCGCCACACCGAGCGCCAGCGCCAGTCCCCCGCCGGCGGAATCACCGGCCACGAACACCTTCTCGTCGTTCTGTGCGCGCTCCAGTACTGCCAGATAGGCCCCCAGCGAATCCTCGAATGCAGCCGGGAACCGGTGCTCCGGCGCCAGCCGGTAGTCGGGCACATAGGTCACTGCCCGCAGCGCAAACGCGAGTCGTCCGGCCAGCGCACGATGACTCCGTGGCGACCCGACGGTGTAACCACCACCGTGTACGTACAGCAGTACCCGGTTCCCGGGTTGCTCAGGAGCCAGAACTTCGGTGGGTACGCCACCGAGATCGTCACGCGTGACGGTCAATTCGCGCGGTGCGCCAGGCCAGGTGAACGCAAGATCGAGCGCCCGGCGCTGCAAGGTCCACGGCGATTGCGGCAGGAAGATGAGGCGCCCGAGCGGGCGGACCACAGAACGTAGGACCACCGGTGCGACGGTGACCGACATCAGCGCGACACCTTCTCACCGTCGATCGGACGCACATGCCGAAGTTCGTATCGGTCCAGCGCGGGTGGCTCGCCCAGACGCTCACCATAGCGCGCCGGGGTCCACGGCCAGAGCTCGGGCAGGCCGTCGGCGCCGAGGTACCAGCTGGTGCAACCCGTGGTCCAGACGGTGCCAGGCATCGCCGCGCGCATCTCGGCATAGAACGCATCTGTGGCCGCCTGGGTCGGCGCGACCGAATCGAACTGTCCGGCGCGCCAGCGATCGATCCAGCCGAGAATGTGGTCGGCCTGGGTCTCGGCGACGGCGATCAGCGAATAGTTGCCCAATGGGCTGTGCGGGCCCATCAGCATGAACATGTTCGGGAAATTCGGCATGGCCACGCCAAGGTAGGCCTTGGGTCCCTCAGCCCATGCCTCGTCGACGCTGACGCCGTCGCACCCAGTCAGGCGCATCGGGCGCATATAGGCGTGCGCGTCGAAACCGGTGGCCAGGGCGATGACATCGACCTCGTGCAGTACACCGTCGGCCGTGACGATGCCGCGCGGCTCGACGTGATCGATGGCCTCGGTGACCAGATCCACGTTGTCGCGTTGCAGCGCCCGGTAGAAGCCGTCCGAGAGGATCAGGCGACGACACATCGGCTCGTAGTCAGGTGTGAGCTTGCGACGCAATTCGGGGTCGCGCACCGTGCGCAGGTTGGCCCGGCACAGGTTGCCGAGAAGCGTTCGCTGCCAGCCCGGTTCCACCATGGCCCGCAACAGGATCTCGTAGACCACTTGGTAGGTACGGTAGGCAAGGCGGCCCGACGCCGGCAAGTGCCTTCGCAGCACATCGGTCCGCCGCGAGTACGGCAGGTTGGGGAACGGAACAACCCACTGCGGGCTGCGCTGGAACATCTCGAGCCGCGCCGAGGTCTGTGCCAGCCCGCATACGATCTGCACGCCGGTCGACCCGGTACCGATGACAGCGACCCGCTCACCCGTCGTCGGCACCGAATGGTCCCATCGGGCCGAGTGCATCACCGGGCCGCGAAAATCGTTGAGGCCATTGATGTCAGGGTAACGCGGTTCCCGCAGGATCCCGGTCGCCGAGATCAGGAAGTCAACCTCCTGCTGCTCGCCGCCAGCGGTCCGGATCCGCCACTTGTGTTCGGCGAACGCGGCCTCGACGACCTCCGTATCGAACCGGATCAGGCCGCGCAGCCCGAAGTCGTCGGCAACCTGGGTGAAATAGGACTGGATCTCCGCTCCCGGCGAGAAGAAGCGGGTCCACGTCGGGTTCGGGAAGAACGTGTACTGGTAGAACCGGGAGGCGACGTCGCAACTCAGTCCGGGGTACGTGTTGTCCCGCCACGTTCCGCCAACCTCGGACGCCTTCTCGTAGACCGTGACGTCACTGATTCCCGCCCTCAGCAACGTGATCGCCATGCACATTCCAGACATGCCTGCCCCGATGATCGCAACCGACGGCGTGCGCCTGCGGCTATCGGTACTCATGACCGGCCCCTTCTGCGTGCAGCACAGGAAGTGCATCGGCTTGCCGAATGATGTTGGCGAGATTACGATTTCGCGCGACCAGCCGATCGTCCACACCCAGCACGGTGCGCAAGCTCGGCAGCAGGCGAACGTATCGGGGGGCAAATACCCGGCTCTTCCGGTGCGCAATGCCGGCGACCATGACCGAACCGGCCTGTGCGACCGGCGCGGGACGGCCGAATAACCCAGGCAACTTGGCCAGCGCGGCCCCGAATCCCGTGCTGGGAACGACATCACGCACCATCCCGGTGTCGATCAAACCGAAGTAGGCCAGCCCCACCCGAACATCCTTGTCGGCCAGTTCTATTCGCAGTGTCCGTCCGAACGCCTCGACTCCGGTCTTCGTCGCACCGTAACCCGCAGCAGTCGGACTGGGGATCAGCGCCATGATCGAGGACACCATCAAGACATAGCCTCGCAGCGCAGTGACGTACGGCAGTGCAGCACGTGAGCACCGGCCGCCGTCAACTGTCGGGCAGTTTCGGCGCCAATTCCGTTGGCGGAACCCGTAACTAGGACGACATTGCCGGACAGATCAAGCGCACGCCGGGACAGCGGTGACCTCGTTGCCATGCGACCACGTTAAGGGGGGCCGGAGCGGGCTCGGAATGTGCGAATCGGTCAGGTATTTGATACAACCGGACATCGCGTACGCGCTATCGCCCATGCAGCCTACTGGGCGGATGGCCCCGCCAACGCTTGAATGCATGGGTGAACGCCGCGGTTTCGGAGTAGCCCAGCCGACGTGCGACCTCTTCGACCGTGAGGTTGTTTCCGAGTAGCTCGACGGCGAGCGTCTCGCGGACCTCGTCCACCAGCGCACGAAAACTGGTGTGTTCCGCGGCAAGTTGTCGGTGCAGCGTCCGTTCGGCCACCGCGAGTTCACGCGCCACCTGCCCCATCGACGGCATCCGGGCAGGATCCTCCAACAGTCTGCTGCGTAGCGTCGCCGCCATTCCCCCGCGGTGGCGACGACGTTCGAGCAACTCCTCGCATTGCGCGATACAACTGGCCGCCGTGTCGGGGTCCGCGGCGGGCATCGGTTGATCCAGCAGCTCGTGCGGGATGGTTATCGACGAGAGCGAGGCACCCTCGTCGACGGTGACCTCCAGTCCAGTTTCGCCCAACAGCTCCAGCGGCAGATACGCCAGCTCCAGCGGCAGATCCGCCAGCCCCAGCTCGACTGTCAGATCCGCGTCGAAGACGCCGGCAACGAGCAGCGGAGCGATCTGGCTGATGGCCACAAGATCGCGTACCACCAGAAATCGCCGGACATCCGCGGGAATCTGGACGGTATCGAGTTCCAGGACGAGACCGTCCTCGGATTCACGTGTGGAGATGTCCAGAAACGTCGAACTCAAGGCGGCGAAACGACGGCCGATGGTGATTGCATCACGCACGGTCGGGCTGGTGAGGAATGCATATCCGAGGATCCCCGTGCTGACGAGGCTGTACCGCAGCCCGGTTTCCACGCCGAGACTGGTGGGTTCGTCGACCTCATGCAACAGGTTGCGCGCGATCGTCAGCTCTTGGGTGGCCTGAACCTCGGTCGACGGATCGGCGACCTGTGCGACGGTCAGCCCCGTTCCAGCCAGAACCGTTGCGGCGTCGAGCCCGTGCGCCTCGGCCGTCTCCAGCAGATGACGACTTGCGATCGGCGAACGCGGGAAGTCCCAACTCGCACCATTGCGAGCACCCGCAGTGACCATGCGTCTGAAAATATCAAATACCGGTCCGGTTCCCACATTCCGATTCGCACCGCGGATTCATAACGTGACGTCATGATCTTGGGACGTCTGCGCCGCTCGAATCCACGGAAACTGAACGGCAAGGTTGTGGTGATCACCGGCGCCGCGGCCGGCATCGGCGAAGCCACCGCCCGGCTCCTGGTCGCCGACGGCGCCCAGGTCGCCCTGATCGATCGCGACGAGGACGGGGTGCGCGCCGTGGCCGAATCGCTGGGCTCGCGCGCCGAAGCATTCGTCGCCGATGTCTGCGACGCAGCCGCGCTCGAACGTACGATGGCCGAGGTGATCAACCGGTTCGGCGGCATCGACGTGCTGATTGCCAACGCCGGAATCATCGGTCCCGTAAAGACTTTCGCCGCGGTCGACCCGGACGCGTTCGAGCGGGTGATCGAGGTGAACATCCTTGGTGTGTCCCGCACCGTTCGTGCCGCGCTGCCGTCGATCCTGAACCGAAAAGGCTACGTCCTGGTCATCGCGTCAGCCGCCGCCGCGATTCCGACGCCGACCATCGCCGCGTACGGCGTGAGCAAGGCCGGGGCCGAAGCCTTCGGCCGGTCGCTGCGGATGGAACTCACCGAAACCGGCGCCACCGCCGGCGTCGCCTATTTCGGACTGATCGACACGGGAATGGTGCGCAACGACCTCCTGGACGGCACCGGACTCGAAGTGGTCCTGGCGCCACTACCCAAGTGGTTCCGCAAGCCGGCGCCGGTTGACGACGCGGCCCGCGCCCTCGTCCGTGGGATCACGGCGCGGGCACGTTGGGTGTACGCGCCGGGTTACCTGCCGGTGCTGCTGGCGTTGCGAACGACCATCGCTCTGGCGGAACCACTACTGGCCCGCAGTACCCGGCTGCGCGCGGCGATTCGACAGGCCGACGCCGCCACTGGATAATGAACAGGCGCGCCGAACATTGAATGCGTTGCACCAGAACAGTTTTCGCGCGCGGCCTAGAGCGTCGGCTCCAGATCGGCATCCGAGGCGTACACCCCGAGCAGGTCGCGCGCGGAGACAATGCCCACCGTGGCCGCGCCGTCCTCCACCAGAATGTGGCGAATGTGGCGGTCGGTCATTTTCATCGCCACAGTGTCGACGGTGTCACTGGCCTCGCACCACACCAGATCCTTGCTGGCCACCTCTGCCGCCGACACCCGTGACGGATCGCGGCCGGCGGCCACGATCAGGGCGACGTCACGTTCACTCAGCAGTGCGGCCGGACGGTCGTCCTCGCCGACAATGACGGCACCGACGCCAGCCTTGATGATCGCCTGAGCGGCCGCCAGCACCGTCGCGTCGACAGAAATTCGCACGACTGGATCCCCGATGAGGTCGGACACCGCGATCGACCCGGCTGCAGGCACATCGATACCACTCATGCCTTCCATGTTCTCACCGCCGCCGGTCGGGAGTTAGGGACTTCGGTCTTCTGTCGGTGGCATTGGTCCTCCGTCCTACGCCGTCGAGAATCCGCCGATCACCTACGACGCGCACCCCACGCTCACTTCGCGGTGTCCTTCCCGCTGCCACTGTCGCTGTCCTTGTCGGTGTGCGTAACGCTGGCGGTGCCTGCGCTGTCGGCATCCTCGCTGCCCGCGGTGTCCGCGCTCTCAGCGCTGTCGGCCTGCTTGGCACTGGCGGTGCCGGGATCGGCGCTCTTGTCATCATCGGCAGTTTGACCGCGCGTCGCCGTCGAGTCGCTGTCGGTGTCGATGTCGGTGTCGGCATCGGCGCCGTTGGATTCATCGGCACTCGCGCTGGTAGCCGCCAGCGTCGCCTCGGTGGCATCCGCGGCGCCGGTGCCCGTCTCCGCCGCGTCAGTAGCACTGGTATCCACATCGTTGTTCGAAGTCGACACCGCAGCCAACGATTCCGTGCTCGTCGACAACGTGTCGACCGTCGACTCATCCGTATGGAGGGGATCCGGGTTCAGCCCGAGGGACTTCCACAATTCGTAGAACGAAGAGGCCAACGAGCTCGGGTTGACGCCGATATTGACGAGATCGTCCGAGAGGGTGGGATTGCTGAAGTCCCAGAATGACGACGATTTCCACAGTTTGTTGCTGTTGTCGACATTGTCCTGCGTGGGCACGTTGGCGATGCCGTCCTCGTAGGACTGCAGCCAGGACTCGAGGGTCTCGTTGCCCGGCCAGAGATCGGAGATCGCCTGCACGATCGTCGGAATCGAATCGGCCTGGGAGGCACAGGAACCCACGCACAGCGGACTGCCGGGCGTGAACGGGTCGAACGCGACGATGATGCCTGCGAGGGCGGTCTGGAGAGTCCTGCCGATCTCGCCCAGATCGGGAAGCTCGATCGCGTTCTCCGAGGGATCCTCC
>Ga0208826_1001803_pt1 | contig 17078 bp, 17 predicted proteins | sample AD_UKC115_MetaG_FD_184451 | JGI IMG/M metagenome (GOLD analysis project Ga0208826, IMG submission 184451) | Active sludge microbial communities of municipal wastewater-treating anaerobic digesters from Hong Kong - AD_UKC115_MetaG (SPAdes)... | ecosystem: Engineered > Bioreactor > Anaerobic >...
CGATACGGCGATAGCGTTTGCCGACATTGCGCGTGATCAAGGCGATCAGTGGCGCCAGCACGAACAGCACCCCGGTCAGACGCGCGTTGAGCCACAGCATCATCGCCGTGTAACCGATCGCGGTCAGCGAATGCAGAACGAGGATTTTCAGCGAATCGGTGCAAGCGCTGGCGACCTGCTCTACGGTGAAAGTCAGGCGCGAAATCATTTGCCCGGAAGTTTCCGCACCGTATTGCGCCGTGGGCAAGCGCAGGTAGTGGGCGAAGGTCTCGTTGCGCAGGCGATGCACCACACCGCGGGCAACTCGCGCCATGCCGTAGTCGGTCAGGTACCCACCGATCGCGCGCGACGCGAACAGGGCGATGATCGCGAACGGCATCCAGAAAATCCAGAACGCATCGTGTTCGGCAAATACCGAATCGATGATGGTCTTGAGGAATTTCAGGAAGGTCGCCGAGCAGGCTGCGTCGAGCGCCATGCCAAACATCGCCAACACGACGACGCGACGTGATGGCGCGAGATAACCGAGCAGTCGCCGATAAGTTCGCATCGGCGAGGATTTCGGCGTCGCGTTCACCGAGGCGATGGCGCGTCGCTGGCCGCGTCTTTGCTGCGCGTCGTCGCGATCGACAAATGCGTGAAGCCGAGTTGGCCGAGCGCATCCATCGCGGTGACGACGGCCTGATGCCGGGTCGCGGCATCCGCGCGCAACACCACCTGACGATCGCGATTGTCGCCGGCGATGCGTGCGATGGCTTCCTTCAACGTATCGAGCGCCGGATTGAGCACTTCGTTGTTGTCGACGAAGTAACGTCCGTCGGCATCGACCATCACGATCAGCGCATCGCGCTGCGCTTCGCTCGCCGATTCGGAAGCTTCTGGCAAGGTCACCTTCATCGCCGAGTGCTGGATGAAGGTCGTGGTCATGACGAAGAACATCAACAGAGTCAACAGCACGTCGATCAACGAAATCACGTTGATCTCGAAATCGTCCTGCCGGGCCGAGCCAAGCCGCATCTCAGGCGGTTTCCGCTGTGCCGCGCGAGCGTGGCGCACGCATGGGCGTGTCGACATGCGCGGAGAGTTCGTCCATCAGCCCGAGCGTATCCTTCTCCATGTCGACGACATAGTCCGCGACCAGACCGCGAAAGTAGCGATGAAAAAAATACGCCGGGATCGCCACGCACAAGCCGGCGGCCGTGCATACCAACGCCTCGCCGATACCGCCGGCCATCTTCAGCGGATCGCCGACGCCGGACACCATGACGGCGAAGAACATCCGGATCAGGCCAAACACGGTACCCAACAGGCCCAACAGCGGTGAAATCAGAGCAATGGTGCCGAGCGTATTGAGGAAGCGTTCCAGGCGATGCACGACGTGGCGCCCCGTGTCTTCGACGCGCTCTTTCATGATTTCGCGCGAACGCAAACGCGTGCTCAGTGCGGCGGCCAGAATTTCACCAAGGGGGGAATTCTCTCGCAACGCCTGCACGTGTGCGGGGTCGAGCTTGTGCCCGCGCGCCCACTCACGCACTTGCGTGGCCAGCCCCGGCGGCACGACGGCGGAACGACGCAGTGTCCAGAAGCGCTCGAAAATGATCGCGATCGCAATCGCCGAGCAAATCAGGATGGGCACCATCGCCCAACCGCCAGCCATCAGGATTTCCAACACGCAGCCGCCCTCTCGTCACGTCGAACTTGCCGCAAATCATACCAGCGAATTGCGTACGCGATTCGCATCAGAGGAGGCGGGTGCGTTGTCACCGATTTCGCCTCTTCCCGTAAGCGCACGATTCACTCGCGCCAGTACGGATGACGATCGATGCGCCCGCGTTCGATCGTCCGCACCGCCGCCGCGGGCGAAAAGCGCAGAGCGATGAAGCCGCTTTCAGGTGTATCCAACAACGGTACGCCGGCGTGTCGGTAACGCGCAACGATGGCCGGGTTCGGATGATTGAAATGATTGCGATAGCCCGACGAAACCAGGGCAAGCTGTGGCCGCAGCGCGTCGATGAATGACGCGCTCGATGAGGTCTTGCTGCCATGGTGCGGCACGGTCACGACGGTGTGCGCGGCGCGGGCACCGAGCGCGGCAACCACCTCGCCCTCGACTGCCGTGGTGATATCCCCGGTCAATACCAGAGCATCATCCCCCGTGCGCACTTCGAGAACGCAGCAGCGATCATTGTCCTTGGTCACCAGCGGCACATGCGGGTGAACGACGCGAAACGTCACCCCATTCCATTGCCAGACTTCACCGGCAAGACATTGTGCAGCGGGCATGGGCAGCCGCTCCGGCTCTCCGCTGGACACGGCCGCGTGCGGAAAGGCGGCGAGCACCGCCGCCGCGCCGCCGGCGTGGTCGTTGTCGCCGTGACTGACGATCAGTCGATCGATTTGATCAACGCCACGCGCGCGCAATGCCGGCACCACCGCCACCTCCCCCAGATCGAAACCCGAAGGAAACCGCGCACCAGCATCGTAGACGAGCGCGTGATCGCGCGTACGCACCACCACCGACAATCCCTGCCCCACGTCGAGCAGCAATGCTTCAAATTCGCCCTCCGCAAGCTCGCTGCGTGCCGGCACGAGCAGCGGCAGAAACAAGGCGATGCCGACGATGCGCAGGGGAAACCCGCGCGGCATCAACAGCCACGCCGCGCCGAGCATGGCGAGGACAAGGGCCCACGCACTCGGCTCGGGGAAATACCACATCGCCCCCGGCCAGGAGGCCATGCGTTCGAGCGCCCACCACAGCCACTGCAACGCAACGCCGGCAAGCTTGAGCAGCGGCACGCCCAACATGGGCACGCTGGATTGCAACACGGCACCGGACACGCCCAGCGGCAGCACGATGAAACACACCACCGGTACGGCGAGCAAATTCGCGATGGGCCCGATCAGGGAACTTTGCCCGAAAAACCAGATCGTCAGCGGCAGCAGACCGATCGTCGCCACCCCTTGCGCACTGATCATATCGTGCCACCACCGATGCCGCTGGCCACGCCCGCCAAGACAGAACATCAACCACGCGACGCCCATGAAGGACAACCAGAATCCGGCACTGAGCACGCACAACGGATCGAGCGCGAGCAGCGCTATCACGGCAAACGCAAGGCCGTGCACGGGCGCGCGCGCGCGCCGTACGAGATTCGCCGCAAGCAACACCCCAATCATGAACAGTGCGCGGCGCGTGGGCAAACCCAGACCCGAAATCGCTGCATAGGCCAACGCAAAAGTCAGGCTGGCGATGGCTTCGATGCGCGGCGCAGGCCAGCGCAGGGTGAGCCGCGGCATCCGTTTCCACACGCCGCGCACGAGCAGCACGCCGAAGCCGGCGAACAGCGCGATATGCAATCCGGAAATCGCGATCAAATGCGGAATGCCGGTACTGCGCGCCACATTCCATTCGCGTTCGTCCATGGCCTGTTGATCGCCGAACGCCAGCGCACGCAATACGTCGCTTTGCGGGCCAGCGCCGAGCGTTGCGGCGATGCCGAGCGAAATGCGCTGGCGAAAACCGTCCGCACAGAATGTTCGCGTGCCGATCGCTGCGTTGATCGCATCTTCGCGCACGTACCCCGTGGCGACGATGCCTTCGCTCAGAGCGTAGCGCTCGAAATCGAACGCGCCCGGATCGACCAGACCACGCGGGCGCTTCAGCCGTACGTGCAACCGCCATTGCGTACAAGGCGCAATCGTTGGCGCCGTGTCGTACCAATTCAGTCGCAGCTTGCCCGAAACTGGTACCGGATCGCCATCGCGTTCAGCGTTGTGGATAAGCAAATCGAAACGCGCCGAGCCATCCTGCTCCCGCGGCAGGCCAAGCACCGATCCGGTGACGATCACGTCCACGCCTTCGAGCGCGACCGGCAGGCGCGCGGACAAGGCCGCATCGGCTCGCCACATCGTCCACACCGCGCCAAGCAGGATAAATCCAAGCCAACGACCTCGACCGCGGAGAAGCAGGGTTCCGACCGCCAAAAGCGCAACGCACGCCATGACCTCGCGCGAGGGCAAGACCGTCAACGCCTGCACGGCGACCGCGCCGGTCAACAGCGCGATGGCGGCGGGAACGCTGAAGACAGCGTCGAGCGGAAATCGTCCTGACTGAATTCGCACGCCATCCTCCCTGCCGGAAAACCCCGATCTCCGACGCGATGCGATAACTGCCCACCCGGATCAGGGGTTATGCATCGTCTCGACCAAGCCGCCGCCCTGCAACTCCAACACACGATCCATGCGCCGCGCGAGCGTGCGGTCGTGCGTGACGAGCACGAAGCTGGTGCCTATTTCACGATTGAGTTCGAGCATCAGCGCGTACACCTGCGCCGCATTTTTTTCATCGAGATTGCCCGTCGGTTCGTCGCCGAGCACGCAGGCAGGCCGTGTTACGAGTGCGCGCGCAACTGCGCAGCGTTGGCGCTCGCCCCCCGACAACTCACCTGGCTTGTGAGCGGTACGATGCGCGAGCCCGACACGTTCGAGCAACTCAAGCGCGCGCCGCTTCGCTTCCGCGACTCGGGTGCCGCGAATCAGCAACGGCATCGCCACGTTCTCGATCGCGGTGAACTCAGGCAACAAGTGGTGAAACTGGTAGATGAAGCCGAGCGAGCGATTGCGCACCTCGCCGCGTTCGCGATCGGACAGCGTCGACATCGCACGCCCTTCGACCTCGACTTCGCCCGAACTCAAGGTGTCGAGCCCTCCCAGGATATGCAGCAGCGTGCTCTTGCCCGTGCCCGAGGCACCGACGATCGCAAGCGTCGACGCACGCGCCAGCTCGAAGCTCACGTTGCTCAGCACCGGTGTGTGCAGCCGGCCTTCGGCATAGGTCTTGGAGACGTTGCGCGCGCGCAGGACGATGTCGCTGTTCATTGCATCACTCATAGCGCAACGCCGCCGCGGGCTGAGTGCGCGCCGCGCGCCACGCTGGATAGAGTGTCGCGAGCAGGCAAAAAATCCATGCGATTGCCGCAACCCAACCCACATCGCCCCAATGCAGATCGGAAGGCACTTCGTTGATGTAGTAGATGTCGGCGGGAAGTATCTCGAAATGAAAGGTGTGCTCGACCCATTTCGCAAGACCCGGAATGTACCACGCCAGCAACACGCCACCGATCAGGCCGAGAAAAATGCCGAAACTGCCGACGATCACGCCCTGCACCGTGAAAATTCCCATCACCTTGTTCGGCGAGATGCCCAGCGTGCGCAGGATGGCGATATCCGCCTGCTTGTCGGTGACGAGCATGATCAAGGTCGAGACGAGGTTGAACGCGGCCACGCCGACGATCAGCGAGAGGATGATGAACATCACCGTTTTTTCCATCTTCACCGCGCTGAAGAAGTTCTGGTGACTCTGCTCCCACGTCGTGATGCGAAAATACTGGCCAAGCGAATCGCGCAACCCGGAAGCGATTTTCCAGGCATCGAACATGTCGTCGAACTTCAAGCGAATTCCACCCGCGCCATCGGCACGCAATAACGTGATTGCATCGTCCAGATTCATCAAGGCCACGCCCGTGTCGTACTCGGCGAAACCGACGGAAAAAATTCCGACGATTTCACAATTTTTCGAACGTGGCACTGCGCCGATGGGCGTGGCGCTGAATTCGGGCACCATCACCGACACCTTGTCGCCGACACGCACGCCAAGCTGCATCGCCAGTTCGTTGCCGAGAATCACGTTGAAGCTGCCCGGCTTCAGATCGGCGAGCGAGCCCTTGATCAACTTGTCGCCGATATTCGAGACTTTCGGCTCCTGATCCGGGACAAGGCCGTGGACCACGGCGGCGCTCGTGCGCCGCCCGCGCAGTAGCGCCTGCGCGTCGAGATACGGCGCCGCGCCGACCACATGCGGGCTTGCATCGACTTGTTTGATTGTTTCGCGCCAGTCGGCAATGCCGCCGTCGACGCTTTCGATGGATGCGTGCGCGACCATGCCGAGAATGCGTTCCTGCATGTCGCCTTGAAAACCGTTCATTACGCTCATCACCGCGATCAAGGCCATCACGCCGACCGCGATGCCGAGCATCGACACGAGCGAGATGAACGAGATGAAGTGGTTGCGGCGTTTGGCCCGCGTGTAACGCAGGCCGATGAACAGTGGCAGCGGATGGAACATGGGCGGGGAAATCCGTTCGCGGGTTTATCAAAGCCCGACCTCGGGCCGCGACCATTGTACGTGGTGCGCAGGCAGGCCGGCAGTTCGATCCATCGGCGGGCCGCCAAGTTCCCATTCCCATCGGGTCGGGTTTTGTTTGTCGCGACCGCCCCGATCGCCCGGTATCGACGTGCGATGCCGGTAACTCTACGCAAGCCCGGCGATGTGCACCTTGTGCTTCGGGTCCGATTTCGGCCCGGGGACCATGTTCGCGCGCATCTGCTTGAGTTCGGCGGTATCGTGGAAATCGACATACGGCGTCAGGTCGAGATTGTCCGGGACCTTGCTCAATTTTTCATCGCCGATCACCTTGATGTACTTCTCCATGAATTCGTTGTACGCATCCCACTGAATGCCCTCCGCGCGCACCGCCGCCTGTTCGGCATGCAGGGCGATCTGATGCGAAGTGAGGTAGTGCATGCCGAGCAGTTGAATCAACGATTTTTCGACCGCCTCGTGCACGATCAGGAATCGATCGGTGAACACACGTCGACCGCGATAGACGAAACTCTTCGGCATGTGCCGATCGATGAAAATGGTGTGGCCGTCGAGGCTGTAGCCGGCGAGATACGGAATGTCGTAACTGCGCTCGAGGCGCACGCGCGCGACGATGGAGCGCATGGCTTTCTCCATCATCTCCTTGCCGATCACCCATTGTGGCCAGTGCGATTTGTCCTTCTTCGTTGCCGGCGCGAGCGCCTTCGCGAATTTGGGGTGCCGTTGTGTGCCGTGCATGGTCGCCTCCTTTGCTGTCGATGTCCGAATCCTAGCTGAATTGCCGTTGGATTTTCCCAAGTCGACGACACGTCAGCCGCGGCGCGCCCTGAAGAACGCCCGCAGCATCGCGCCCGCTTCGTCGCCGAGCAGGCCTCCCATCACGCCAACCCGATGATTGTGCAACGGCGAAAGCAATGTATCGAAAACGCTGCCCGCAGCACCGGTTTTCGGATCGGCGGCGGCATACACCACGCGCGCCACGCGCGCGTGCACGATCGCCCCGGCGCACATTGCGCAAGGTTCAAGGGTCACGTACAGGGTCGACCCAGGCAGGCGGTAATTGCCCGCCCGCCCTCCCGCGCCGCGCAGCGCGACGATCTCGGCATGCGCGCTCGCATCATGGTCGCCGATACTGCGATTCCACCCCTCGCCAATGACCTCACCGTCGCGCACGAGCACGGCACCGACCGGCACTTCTTCATGCGCATCCCGCGCATGCGCGGCGAGTTCAAGTGCGCGTCGCATCCAGCCTTCGTCATTTGCGTCGAACACGTTCGACGTAGAGAGAATGTCGGCATCCATGTCGACATGATCGCGTGCCGCCAGCTCGGCGTCAAAGCGCTGGAAAGCGCCATCGCAATTCCTTTGGTTTGACCTGGATCAGAGCACCCGCCGTTCGACGTTGGCATGCTCGCCGCATGAATACCGCAACCCCAATGACTGCCGCACAATTCGATGCCGATTTGATTGCGCGTTACGACACACCCGGGCCACGTTACACCTCGTACCCGACGGCGCCGAATTTCCGCGACGACTTCGGTGAAGGCGCGCTGCGCGACATCATTCGCGCCTCCAACGACGACCCGGTGCCGCGCAGCCTGTCGCTCTACATCCATGTTCCATTCTGCGAAAGCCCCTGCTTTTATTGTGGTTGCACGCGTGTGATCACGCGCGACCACAACAAAGCCACGCTGTATCTCGACCGACTCTATCGCGAAATAGAACGCATCGCCCCGTTGTTCGACCGCGACCGGCCTCTGGTTCAACTGCATTTTGGCGGTGGCACGCCGAACTTTCTCGACGACCGCGAGATGAGCGAACTACTCGAATCGCTGGCGCGAAATTTTTCGTTCAGTCGCGATTCCGAACGTGAATTCGGCATCGAACTCGATCCACGTTGGTGTTCGGCGGACTATGTGCGCATGCTCGGTCGGCACGGTTTCAATCGTGTTTCCGTCGGCGTCCAGGATTTCGATCCCGACGTCCAGGCGGCAGTCAACCGCATTCAATCGGTCGAACAAACGCGCGTCGTGCTCGATACGGCAAAAGAGAGCGGCTTTCGCTCGACCAGCATCGATCTGATCTACGGCCTGCCGAAGCAAACGCCGGAAAAGTTCCGTCGCACACTGGACAAAGTCATCGCGCTTGCGCCGGACCGAGTCGCGGCCTACGCCTACGCGCACTTGCCGGAGCGCTTCAAGGCACAACGCCGCATTCATGCCGCCGACCTTCCAAGCGCTGCTACACGCCTGGATCTGCTTGCCCTCACCGTCGAAACCCTGACCGCCGCAGGCTACCGTTATATCGGCATGGATCATTTTGCCCGCCCCACCGACGATTTGGCGCGCGCACAGGATGCAGGCACCCTGCAACGCAACTTTCAAGGCTACTCGACCTGCGCGGACTGCGACATGATCGGGCTTGGCATGAGTTCGATTTCGCGTATCGGCGCCAGCTTCAGCCAGAACGCACGCGACCTTCCGAACTACTACGCCGCACTCGATGAAGGCCGCCTTCCGGTCGTACGCGGCATCAGGGTGGACGACGACGACATCCTCCGTGCCGATGCGATCCAGCAATTGATGTGTCACGGCCAGCTCGATATCCGCGCGTTCGAACTGCGCCATCGCACCGATTTCGCCGTGTATTTCGCAGCCGAACTGGTGCGTTTGCGCGAACTGGAGAAAGACGGCCTGATATCCGTGGACTCCGCACACCTCACCGTGAGCCCGCGCGGTCGTTACCTGTTGCGCAATATCGCGATGTGCTTCGATGCGCATCTGCAACGACAAGCCGGCGCCGCCGTGCGTTACTCGCGCACCCTCTGACGCACGCGCCCGAAAACCGCGCCCGCAAAACCTCGCAACTGCGGCGGCAAGCTCGAAACCAGGGCTTGCCCGAAGCTGGCTTGCTCCCACGCCGAGCCGAAAGCCGCATCGAAACGAACGCGAATGCCGCTGTGGCCGTCATCCCGCTATCATGCCGCCTTCGCCCTTTCGCTTCGCGCCATGCCCCGCCTGTATCTGCAACGCTATTTGATCGCCGGCCTGCTCACGTTCGTCCCGCTGTGGCTGACTTGGACCGTTTTTGCCTTCATCGTCAGCCTGCTCTCGCACGTCGGCGCGCCGATCGTTTCCGCCACATTCGCCTTGATCAGCGCGATCTTCCCGGCCGCCGCGGAATGGCTCGGTCAGGAATGGTTTCGCTCCATCGTCGCTCTGCTTGGCACGATTGTGGCGCTCTATCTGCTTGGATTCGCCGCCAGCCGCGTGCTGGGTCAACGTCTGCTTGGCGCGTTCGAGCGACTGATCGAGCGCATTCCACTGGTGCAGACCATCTACGGCGGCACCAAAAAATTGATGACGATGATGCGCAACAAACCCGGCGGTACGCAGCGCGTCGTGTTCATCGGCTTTCCTTCGCCGGCGTTGAAAACGATCGGCTTCGTCACGCGCACCTTCGTCGACGGAGCGGGACGCGAAATGGCGGCCGTCTACGTGCCGACGACACCGAACCCCACCGGCGGCTATCTCGAAGTGGCGCCGGTCGATGACTTGATCGCAACCGACTGGAGCGTCGATCAAGCCATGGCGTTCATTCTTTCCGGCGGCGCCGCCGGGCCCGATAAACTTCCCGACATTTCCAGCATGCGTGCGCAGCCGTGAACAACGGCATTCATTCGGCCATTCCGCCATCGCCAATGACGCGCAGGCCGATTCTCTCCGCATGACTTTTCGCACTACCGTCTTCATCCGCATCACCCCAATATCAGTCGTTCACCCCAGTCAGGATCGTTCATCATGTCGTTCTGTTCGCGAACCTCTCTCGCTCTCGGCGTCGCACTCGCCATCGCCAGCACAACGTATGCCGCCTCGCCGGCACACAGCGGCCTCGACCCGACATCGTTCGATACCCACTATCGCCCCTGCGATGACTTCTACCATTATGTCAACGCAAATTGGATCGCTGCCAATCCGATTCCGGGCGATCGCACGCGCTGGGGCACGTTCGACGAGTTGCGCGAAGCCAGCCTCAACGCACAGCGCGCATTGATCCAATCGCCAGTCGTCGCCCAAGCCGCCAAGGGCACGATCGAGCAGAAACTCGGCGACTTCTATGCAAGCGGAATGGACGAAGCGGCGATCGAAAAAGCCGGAATCTCTCCTCTCGAACACGAACTGACCGATATTTCCGCGATCAAGACCGTCGCCGATCTCGCAAAATACCTGGGCTCGGCGCATGCACGTGGAATCGATGGTTTCTTCGGCTTCGGCGCCGCCCCGGATTTCAAGAATTCGAGCATGATGATCGCCTATGCCAACGAGGGTGGCCTTGGCCTGCCGGAACGCGCGTACTATCTCGAAGACAAACCGGATTACGTGAAAATCCGCAGCGACTACGTTGCCCACATCGAAAACACGCTCGCTCTCGCCGGGGTAAACCCCGCGGAAGCCAAACGCGATGCACAATGGATCCTGGCCCTGGAAACACGCGACGCCAAAGCTTCTCTGTCGCCGATCGAAGCACGGGATCCAGCCAATCAGTACCACTACGTCAGCGTCGCCGATGCCGACAATGTCACCCCGCATTTTTCATGGGCTGTGTTTTTCGCCGCCCAGGGATTGACGGACATTCAAGGCTTCTCGCTCTCGCAACCGGCCTGGTTCATCGAGTTCGACAAAATGCTGACCGAAGTGCCCATCGAGCACTGGAAAGCCTATCTGCGCTATCACGCCATCGACGACGCATCACCCTATCTCGCGCACGCCTTCGTCGAAGAGCATTTCGATTTCAGTGCGCACAAGTTGCGAGGACAGAAGGAAATGGAGCCGCGCTGGAAGCGCGTGCTCGCTGCGGTAAACGGCCATATGGGGCAGGCGATGGGCCAGCTTTACGTGAAGGATCACTTCCCGCCCGAAGCGAAAAAAAGCGCCGATGACCTCGTCGCCAACTTGCGCATCGCCTTGCAGGCGCGGATCGAGAAACTCGACTGGATGAGTGCCACGACGCGTGCCAAGGCACTGGAAAAACTGGCGACGTTCAAGCCGAAGATCGGCTATCCGGACAAATGGCGCGACTGGAGCGGTCTATCGATCGCGCGTGCCGGTTATCTCGACAACGCGCGCGCGGCCAACAAGTTCAACCACGACTGGCGCATGGCCCGCATCGGCAAGTCGGTGGATAAAACCGAATGGGGCATGACGCCACAGACGGTGAATGCTTCGTACTCGCCGCTGAAGAACGAGATCACCTTCCCCGCTGCGATCCTGCAGCCGCCCTACTTCGACGCCAAGGCCGACGACGCGCTCAACTACGGCGGCATCGGTGCCGTGATCGGGCATGAAATCACCCACGGTTTCGACGACAAGGGCAGTCAGTTCGATGCACAAGGCAACAACCGCAACTGGTGGACCGATGAAGATCGCAAACAATTCACCGCGCGCGCAGACAAGCTCGTCGCCCAGTTCGATGGCTACGTAGCGCTGGAAGATCTGCACGTGAAAGGCAAGCTAACCCTCGGTGAAAATATCGCCGACCTCGGTGGTTTGAACATCGCCTACGATGCGATGCAAATGGCGCTGAAGAAAAATCCGACCGAAGCGAAGTCGAGAATCGACGGACTCACGCAAAACCAGCGTTTCTTCCTCAACTTTGCACAGTTGTGGCGCTCGAACGTGCTGCCTGCCTCGGCCAAGGTCAGCCTCAACACCGACCCGCACGCACCAGGCCGATTCCGCGCGATCGCCGCGCCATCGAACATGCCGGCCTTCGCGCAGACGTTCTCTTGCAAGGCGGGCGATGCCATGGTGCGCGATGGCGATACGCAAGTGCGTATCTGGTAGTGCAGCGCTCCTGTCGGCCTGACCCGCGCGGCACGGCAACGCAAGCGACGAGAAGCGCCTTCCGCCATCGTCAGGCCACAAAAAAGGGCGCGGATTCCGCGCCCTTTTCATTGCCATTGATGAAATCGAATTACTTGACCGAGAACGTGATCGACGAAATCGGCTTGCCGTCGGAGACGACTTCGAGCGTGTAATTGCCAATCGGCCAACCCGATGCCTTGGTCAATTTATCGTCGATGACACCCGTGCTCGGTTCGGCAATCGTTTTGGCGTTGTCGGCGACGGTCTGACCATCCTGATATTTCCAACGCATGCTGATCGCCGCGTTCGGCACGGTCGTCGTCACGCCCACCGCCGCGTAGAACGTGTCCTTGGTGCCGAAAACACCGACCGGCGTGGCGATCTTGCCGTCGGCCGTCACGGCATTGCCGAGCATGACCGAATCGACGCGCACGGGCACCGCCGGAGGCATTGGTACAGTCGCCTCGGTCGATGAGGATGGCGCTGCTGCGGCGGGGGCCGGAGTTGCAGCAGGCGCCGGTGCCGAAGCAGGTGCCGGCGGCGCAGCCGGTTTGCTGCAAGCGGCCAGCGCCACGACGCCGGCCAGTGCGAGCGTCAACGAAATACGGTTGCTGAGTTTGTTCATGTCTATCCTTTTTATCGATGAGATCACGTTTGCGGCGCAGGTTGCGCTCAAACCGTCGCCTTGCCCGAAGCGGGAGCGGCGGGAATCGTAAGTACCTGCCCTGGATGAATGATGTCTGGATTCTTGATCTTGTCGGTGTTGGCGTCGAATATTTTCTTCCACTGATTTGCGTCGCCGTAGAAGTGCTTGGCGATTTTCGACAAGCTGTCGCCACCGACGACCGTGTAGGTCTGACTGACTGGATTCGCGCTTGCCGTTGAGGCGGTGACAGGGTTCGGCGTCAGATGCGCGGTCACTTCACTTTTGACGTCGGAAAAATCGGCTTTGGGATCGCTGCTCATTTTCGGTGCTTCCTCCATTCGATTGACGATGCGGCAAGGGCCTCGCAACCCGTAGCGTGTCCGCCTTGCGCAATTTATTTTGCCATCATTCGCGCGATGAAACGTGAAGTTTTCGCATCCGCGCTCGACGTTCCCTGACGGAACGCCCATGCGCCTCATTCCTCACGACGACTTCGCGCTTGGGCAAGCCAGTAGCGAAGCAGGACAAATCCTGCCGCAGCACCACCGAGGTGGGCGAAGTGCGCGACGCCTTCCTGCGTCCCGGTCACGCCGAGCACCAATTCGATGGCCATATAGCCGATCACGGCGATCGGCGCCGGAATCGGCACCGGGAAAAATAACATGACGATACGCGCACGCGGGTAGATCATGGCGTAGGCAAGCAGCAAGCCGAATACACCGCCGGAAGCACCGAGCGTGGGGTAAAAATCGCCTGGTTTGAACCAATGGATCGTAGCGAGTTGAGCGAATGCGGCGCCGATGACGCAGACTGTGTAGAAAACAATCTGACGGCGCGGACCGAGCGCTTGTTCCACCGGCCCACCAAACATCCATAACGCGAGCATATTGAAAGCGATGTGGGCAAAGCCGCCGTGCAGGAAGGCATAGCTGACGGGTTGCCACGGCTCGAAGGCGACGCGCAGCACGCCACCGCCGCTCATGTCGAACAGACGCGAACCGTCGATCGGCCACAAAGCGAAGTACGCGATCAGCCAGTCGCCAGCGACTTGCTGCAAAAGAAACATCGCGACATTGGCAATCAGCAAGGCGCGCGTGACCGCAGGAATGGTCTGCATCGGCATTCGTCGTATCCCTTGTTTGCTTCAAAAGCGCCAGATTTCGGCATCGACATCACGTTGCCAGCCGAATTGCGCAAGATCGACGCGACCCGCCTTGACCACGACCCCCTCGCCGATCAGTCGCGCGCGTTGTTCGCGAAACGCGCGACTGCCTGGGGCAAACGCGAAGCGGCCATCGGCGCGCAGCACGCGATGCCACGGCAGTTCGACCTCGGCCTCACCGAGCACGCGCCCGACCCAACGTGCATGCCGCGGCAAACCCGCACGGGCGGCAATCTCGCTGTAGCTTGCGACACGCCCCGATGGAATCGCACAGATCGCGCGCACGATCGCCGCATGCTCTGGCTTTACGCTCAGGCAGCCGGCTTTTTTCGTAGTCGATCGCGTTTTGACCATAGGCTCCACTTCGCCGCTGCCGCACGTTAGCATAGGCACTGAATCAGCGGAGAAAATTCGATGCACTCGTTTGAAGAAATTCGCGCGCATATCGCAAGCTACCATTCGCTGCGCATCAACGACCCTTACCTGATCTGTTTCGATCTTGCCCTCGAACATGGCAAGCGGCATCAGGGTTTGTATCTGGCCGAGCTCAACGACGAAACCGGGCGTGCCTATTTGCGCATCTCGACGCCCATCGGGCCACTGACCGGGCTGGACGCAAAACACTGCTTGCGCTTCAACTGGGAGCAACGCGTAGGGTTTCTCGCGGTCAGCGACCTCGATGGATCGCCCTATTTGCACTTGTGCGAAAACCGCCCTTATGAATTGCTCGACGCAAAAGAAATCGAGGGTCTGATTCGCGAACTGGGCCCGCTCGGCGACCGACTCGAACAAGCATTGTCGTTGGGTGGCGATACGCTCTGATCGCTCGTCATCGAAGAACCGAGGCGGCATCAATCAAGCGCTGCCGAGTGCACCGGAAATGCCCGCTCTTGCATCAGATCGCGAAGAACGCGCGCGCATTGTCGGCGCAGATGCGTTGTTTGTCGGCCGCGGTCAGCGCCGCGTGGCCGTGCACGCCCGCACCGATATCCTGCTCGCCGAGCGGAAACGGTGCGTCGGAGCCGAGCATCACGCGATCCGCGCCCATCACATCGACCAGCAGTTGCAGTGAGCGCGGATCGAACACGGCCGAGTCGACGTGGAAGCGCGTGACATAGCTCGATGGCAGATGCGGGCAATCCTCGCGCACGATGTCGCGATGTCGCCAGGCGTTGTCGGCACGACCGAGCAAAAAGGCGAAGCCTCCGCCGCCATGGGCAAAGCACAGACGCAGGGTCGCAGGCAATCGCTCGAACGCCCCCGACAGGATCAGCGAAAGAATGCCGAGCTGCGTTTCCGCCGGCATCGCTACCAGCCACGGCAACATCCACTTCTTCATGCGTCCGTCGCGCATCATGTCCCACGGATGCACGAGCACGGGGATGTTTTCGTGGGCGCAATGCGCGAGAAATGCAACGAGATCGTCGTGATCGAGATCGCGCTCGGCGACATGGTTGCCGATCTGCACGCCGACGTGGCCGCAGACTTTGGCGCGGCTCGCTTCGCGACAAGCGGCGTCGCGGTCCTGCAGCGGTACTTGCGCGAGTACCTTGAGCCGCTGGGGCGCGGCCTGGGTCATTTCGATGGCGCGATCGTTCATGCGTTGCGTCCACGGCAAGGCGCGCTCGATCGGCTGCTCGTAGCCGAACATCACCGGCGTTGCGCACATCACCTGCACGTCCACGCCCTTCTCGTCGAGATAATCGATGCGCCGTGCGGCATCCCACAGCACATCATCGACCGGGCGAAACGGCTTGTCGCCGACCATGATCTGCCCGCTGCGCCCCTCGACATGCAGCCACGGCGCGCGCTGCGGGCACAACTTGGCCGCTTCGTGCTGCGCGATGCGCGGAAAAAAATGTGAGTGGATGTCGATCTTCATCGTTGCCCTCGCGCTTGCGGCGCATAGGCCACGGCCTTGATCTCGATGCGCAGATGCGGATGCGGCAACTGATGCACCGCGACCGTAGTGCGCGCGGGCCCGGTTTCGTCGAAGTATTGCGCGTACACCGCGTTGTAGCCGCCGAAGTCGTTCATGTCGACGAGGAACGTCGAAATTTCCACGATGTCGGCGAGCGTCGCCTTCTCGCAGGCAAGGATATCGCGGATGTTTTCGATCACCACGCGCGTCTGCTCGCGGATATCCAGCGTCGTCGTGCCCATGGTGTCGGCACTGGCGCCGGCGATCGAGTTGTCGGGCCGGCGCGAACTCGTACCCGAGACGAACAGGAAATCGCCGGCGCGCTTGACGTGCGGGAAGCGCCCGCGCGGCGTGGCCTTGCCGGGTACCACGGTGGCACGTTGATCGTTCATTGGCAGCTCACGGGTTGATGCACACGGTCGTCAGTTCGGAATAGAAGTCGAGCGAATGGCGGCCGCCTTCGCGGCCCAGGCCCGACAGCCCCACGCCGCCGAACGGCGTGCGCAGGTCGCGCAGAAACCAGGTGTTGACCCAGACCATGCCGACGCGCAACCGACGCGACAGCGTGTGCGCGCGCTTGAGATCGCGCGTCCACAGCGCCGCGCACAGGCCGTAGTCGGAATCGTTGACGCGGCGAACGACTTCGTCGTCGGCATCGAACGGCGAGACATGGCAGACCGGGCCGAAGACTTCCTCGCGCACGCAACGCGCATCGTCGCCAAGCCCCGTCCAGATCGTCGGTTGGACATAGGCGCCGCCATCGCGCGCATCGCCGAAAGCGGGCACGCCCCCACCGCAGACGAGCGTCGCGCCCTCGTCACGCGCGAGCGCGAAGTAGCCGAGCACTTTGTCGCGATGCGCGCGGGAAATCAGCGGCCCCATGTCGACGCCATCCTCGTCCGGGTAGCCGATCTTGAGTTTCTCCGCCCCCGCTTTCAATGCCGCAACGAAACGCTCGAAGATCGGCCGCTCGACATAAACGCGCTCCGAGCACAAACAAACCTGGCCCGAGTTGGTGAAACTCGACCGCAGCACACCGGCGACGGCTTGGTCGAAATCCGCATCGGCAAACACCACCGCTGCATTCTTTCCGCCCAGCTCGAACGATACCTCGCGCACGCCCTCGGCTGCGGCCCGCATGATCGTAGCGCCAGTGCGCGATTCGCCGGTAAACGTGATGGCATCGACAGCGGCATGACGGGTGAGAAATTCGCCAGCGGAATCGGGGCCGAAGCCGTGCACGAGATTGAAAGCGCCCGCGGGCAGTCCGGCTTCGTCGATCACCTCGGCAAGCAGACTCGCGCTCGACGGCGTTTCCTCGGATG
>Ga0208826_1001806_pt1 | contig 17039 bp, 10 predicted proteins | sample AD_UKC115_MetaG_FD_184451 | JGI IMG/M metagenome (GOLD analysis project Ga0208826, IMG submission 184451) | Active sludge microbial communities of municipal wastewater-treating anaerobic digesters from Hong Kong - AD_UKC115_MetaG (SPAdes)... | ecosystem: Engineered > Bioreactor > Anaerobic >...
TCGGATTTAGAAAAGTTTAGGCTCTTCGAGATCTATATCTATCCAAATTTACCCCCGAGTAAGTATAAAGAATGGGACGCCAGGCGGGCTAAAGTCAAAGACAAGTTTTAGTGGACTCGATGAAGAGGATAATGGTCTATCAAAATCAGACCAAAAGTGGTCGCAAAATAAGGTGTGTTTCCTTAGAATAAGATAGGAGGAAGCACAGATGAAAAAGCGGAAGGCTTATGATGACCAGTTCAAAGCCAGGGTGGCGCTGGAGGCGGTCAAAGGGGAGAAGACCATTTCTGAGATAGCCACACAGTTTGAGGTACATCCCAATCAGATAATGAAGTGGAAGAAGCAGCTTTTAGAGAACGTAGGGGGTGTATTTTCGAGGAAGCAAGGGCCGGAGGTAGAAGAGATGAAGGAGTTGATAGATAAGCTGTACAAGAAGATTGGGGAGCAGGACATAGAGCTTGAGGTTTTAAAAAAAAGTACAGGCAACTTCAGAACCTGTAAAGAAGGATATGGTGGAGAGGGAGAACAAGAGGTTGAGTATTCGGAGGCAGTGTGAGCTTCTGGCACTTAACCGTTCTTCCCTTTACTATGAGCGAGCGGGGCTGTCGGAAGAGGAACAGAGGATTCTGGAGGAGATGGATAAGATTTACCTGGATTTCCCGAGCTATGGGAGCCCGAGGATGGGTCAGGAGCTGAGGCGACGGGGATATAGAGTTGGGCGGCTGCGGGTAAGGAAGCTGATGAGACTTCTGGGGGTAGAGGCGATTTATCCCCGAAAGAGATTGAATATCCCAGCCACAGGGCATCAGATTTATCCTTATTTACTTCGTGAGGTAGAGATAGACCGGCCAAACAAGGTCTGGGCAGCTGATATTACCTATATCAGGTTGAAATGTGGGTTTGTTTATTTAGTGGCAGTGATGGATGTCTTCAGTCGTTATATTATTTCCTGGCGGCTAGCCAATACGTTGGGGCCTGGCTTTTGCTGTGAGGCCTTAAAGGAGGCTTTGGAGAGTGGTAGCCCGGAATACTTCAACACTGACCAGGGAGCCCAGTTTACGAGCACTGAGTTTCTTTCTATACTCCAGAGGAAAGAGATAAAGATCAGCCTGGATGGGAAGGGCCGGGTGATTGATAATATCTTCATTGAGAGGTTCTGGCGGACACTAAAGTATGAGGAAGTCTATACCAAATGCTATGAGACGGTAGCTGAGTGCAGAGCCAGTATCGGGGAGTTTATCGTAAATATAATGAAGAGAGGTTACATCAGAGCCTGGGGTACATGATACGCCCTTCGAGGCTTATTATCAGCTACCAACGAGTATGGCATGTTAAAGGAAACACACCTTAAAAGAAGGCTACGTTTGGTCTTGACTACTAGACCATCTCAATAACCTCTTCTTCTCCTAAAATCTATTTCTTCAGAACATTCCCTATTTTAGTTATTTCTCCTTTTATTTCATTTAATCTATAGGCTATCTCACCACTTACAGCTAAGGTATTACGAGCAGATTTGATATCAATTACCGTTTCTTCCTTAACATTCTTGCCAAAAAAGGAATAACTGCAAGTAATCTTAAATATCGAGGGCAATTTTGGCATGTCTGTCTTATCCTGATCATCAGCAAAAAATAATTGATATTGAGCTATGTCTATATGGTATTCAGTTTCTGGGGGTATAGATTTTGCTCCTTCCCTAAATAACGGAAAGTCCTTTATATTTCTTTCTTGCTTGCCATACTGAAAAATATCATGGTCAATTTCAAATCTAACATTTATTGCAGACGTCTTCCCCACGTTCTTTATCAATAAACAAGCAATGGCTCCTAATCGATTATAAGTCCTTATTTGTATGTAGGGTCTCCTCTGCGCCTCACTTTCCTCTTGGGTCGCCTTTATTAATTTTTCGTTTGATTGAGCAATTCGTCTAGTCCAGGCAGCATAAAAGCCAGTAATAATTACAAGCACAAAGGACACGAAAGCGAGTAATAAGTTCGAATATTCGTTCAAAAACTTAATAATACTTTCCATGAAAGACTACTGCTGATTATATGCATTATTGTAATATAATATTAACATATCAAAGTCAACGCATGGTCTTTTCTGATTTTGGCTGCGGTTCGGTCATAGGAAATTTCCGATTTATTCGTCTTATTAGGTGTAAAAGCCCCATCGGTCCCTAAAAAGTCGGCGAGGTTATCCTTTTTGGATATTGGCACCCTATCCAGCGATAACTGAGGTGCTCCCCAACCCTGTGCCCCTAACTCAACCTTCAATTCAACTTTGACCTTAGCCAGAAGGAAAAAGATTTTCGTATAGATTTTCTCATGAAGCAACGAATCAGTTTCGCGTAGATTTTAACTGACGCAATTCGTCAATTTGACAAGTTTTTGCTCTTTGCTTTATCATAGCGAATAATAAGATGAGACAAGACAAGGGCCGTGAATACTCATTCAGCGAGCACCACAGAAATGCAATTTCCCATTATTCTATCGAATACATATCTAAGATCCGAGAGCATCCCGGTGAACTCTGTTATTCCCTTGAACCTGAGAAAAGGTGTAATAAAAAAGTGATCCGTTGAACGTGTGTCTACACGACAAAAATAATGGAATTAATAGCATGAGGATTTAGTTGCTAGCGACAGTCATTATTTTATTTATATCTTGAGCATATGAAAACCTGCAAAGGAGAATCGGATGGGAGTTCTAACAAGCTGTAAGCCTCGTAAAGAAGTTCTCAAAGGTGATCTGGACGATGCCATATTTGCTGCCGATTTTGGGGATCTGATTGCCGGCAAAGCACCTAAAGTCTATGGCGATGCCAAGACGTTCTTCCAGAATACATACCCTGCTAAACAGCTCTGTAAAGTGATAGAGGCTGTTTTTGAACGCCTCGCAGAGCCAAAAGAAGGTGGCGCCACTCTTCGGCTTAGCACGGGCTTCGGCGGTGGGAAAACCCATACTCTAATGGCCCTATGGCACCTTGCCAAGAATATTACTAACCTATCTATGGGAACTGAACTACTTCCTGCTGCTGGGAGGCCAAAGTCAATCAACATTGCTGCTGTTGATCTCGGGAAAGCCGGCACCCCAATTTTCTCTCAACACGGGAGGATTAACGTTCACAGTCTGTGGGGGGAGATTGCCTACCAATTAGGCGGTGAAAGAGCACTCAAGTCGCTTGGGCAAGCAGACCATGCTGAACTTCAACCAACTGAGGCACTAATATCCAAATGGTTCCCGACTGGCCCTGTTCTCATCCTCCTTGATGAGATTGTTGTCTATATGGCAGCCCTTTCAGAGCAAGGACAAGGGAATCTGCTTGCCTTCCTGAATAAATTAGCTGCAGTTGTCTCCAAGCGGCCTCAGACAGTTCTGGTCGTGACCGACCCAGCTGACCAGAGAGCCTACGCGACACAAGCCCAGAAGTTAAATGATGCCAGGATGGCTGCCGCGATCAAACTGGATGACGTCTTTGGGAGAAAGATGGCGGATTTCGATCCAATTGGAAACGAGGCTGCTAAGGTGATAGTGACTCGGCTCTTCGAAAAGGTTGACGACACCGCTGCGCAAGCAGCATCTGCCATATATCACTCGCTTTATGAGCGCGTGCTGAGAGAATCTCCGGGTTGCTTACCACCGGTAGCTGCTTCTGCCGAGTACTCTAAGAAGATTGTCGAATGTTATCCTTTTCATCCGCGGCTATTAGAAACAGCTCAAGGGCGGTTAGGAGCTCTTCAAGAGTTCAATAAGAGTCGTGGGACTTTGCGCTTTTTTGCTCGAATTTTGCGCACGATTTGGGAATCCCGCCAGGATCTGGAACTTATAAAAAATGGAGATATTGACTGGTCAAGCCCTCGCCTTCAAGCTGATTTGCTTCATCGATTAAACCGCGATAATTTTAAAGCGGTGATAGAGGCTGATCTCGAGAAACACGCAGTTGAGCTTGACGGTCGTGTTCAGAGGGGAATACATCTCCGGGTAGCCTCGGCTCTTCTACTTGAAAGCATCCCTATGCAATCTAACAGCGGACTTGATCCAGCCGAGCTTACGCTGGCGGTACTCAATCCTGATGAGGCTGGGCCAGAGCCATCGGAGGCATTGGACCGTTTAGTTGGGATATGCTGGCACACCTATCCCATGGCCGGTGGGCGCGGTTGGCAATTCCGGTACGAACCAAATATCATCAAGCAGATTGAGGAACGGATGAACGATATCTCGATGGAAGATGCCAAAAGCCGCGTGCTGGCAGAGGCTCAAAGCTATTTTCAGGGACCAGCCTTCCGCCTTTCCGCCTGGCCCATCAATGCCCGCCAAGTGCCTGAATCTCCCGACCTCCAACTGGCGCTTTGTGAAACAGACCAACTCGCAAAGGTTATTTGTACGTATTCGGATGATTCCGATCCTTTAGCGCCTATTCCACGCCGTTTTCGGAATGCTATCTTGGCGGTGACGGCAACGCCTTCGGCCTTAGATGACGCTATCAAGAAGTCTCAGCGATTGATGGCTGCTGAATCTATTGAAAAGGAATATAAATCAGGCGAATCTGGGAAACTCATTCGGGATCAGCTTCAAAGGATTAAGCCCGAACTCCAAAAGCAGTTTAAGATTCAGACTTGCCGGGCTTTTAACCGTGTAGTTTTTGCCGGCGGTGCATCTTATCCTATTGAAGAAAAATATCAGGTTTCTGACGAACAAATCCTGCAGCGAGCTCAGGGTCAGTCATGTCTCAGAAGATACCTTGAAGATAAATCGCTTATCTACCTTCCCGGTGAGAATCTCGATGTCGGACGCTTTGTAAAGGACATTCTTCCAGGCACAACACCCTTGGCGGAACAGCCTGGAGTCTATACAGCGCGCGCAGTGCATGAACGCTTTCTGTCTGCTCCAGGATTGCGTCTTATTCCCGACGCTGGAATCGTCAGGCAGACAATATTGAAAGCTGTGGCTGAAGGAAAATTAGTTGTTAGACTCCCCGATGGCCGGACCTATGATAGAAACGGCTGCGTTGAGGGGCTGCCAGGTCATCGGCGAAGAATCCCTGGTGTGCTTACAACTCTTTCATTGGATGATTCAGTCCTCCTCACCACTCCGGGTAGTCAAGCAGCTTTAGAATGGACCAAAGAAGATAAGATCGTAAAAGATGAACGTACGGGTCAAAGAATAGATGAGGCTCCAGTTGCCGGAAAGGTAATCGCATCAACATGGGCTAAAGCTATCGAGTATACGAAACAAAGACCATTGCTAAAACTGGAGCTTATTGCTCCTTCACCAGCTGAAGCCAGTTTATTGATATCCGTTGCCCAACCTCTTGGTGCCGAAACAATCGTTCTATCAGTTGACGTTAGTGGTTACTTGAAAGATACAGGCTGGGCAAACTTCAAAGTTGAAGAAGTAAAGCCTACTCATGCTCTGAAGCCACTGGATATTGCCCAAAGGATATGTACTGCTATGAAAGAAGAGTATACCTATGAAGCCCGGCTTGAATTGGGCTTCGGTGAATCAGGAAGGATGGGGTTAGAAACACAGCTCCAAAAGGTGTCCGAAGAAGCCCCCGAGAATATAAAGATAAATGCCTATTTCGATAAGCCCCACGGAGGTAGCTCATGAACATCCGTTGCGCCTCTTTCGCTCTCCGTATTGTTCGTCGCCGCGATGGGGATGCAGCCATCCTTTACCGGAGGCGCCTCACTGGAAAGGGAGATGAACGTCTTGATCGCGTGGCTGCCATCTCGCCTCTTGCATTTTCCTCTTCTCAAGCTCTCCTCCGCGCCGCAGTCAGAGCAATCGCTGGTCCAAGCGCTAAGCTTAGTTATGGACCGTATCACCCCCTTGATTCAGATTGGGGAGCACGTGTGGCTGCTTTCGCTCTCCTAGCCCGAGGGCTCCGCCGAGCTGATGGGCTGCATCGGGCGGCAACTTACCTCCAGCATGCAGACGGCACTGAGGCTGCCTGGTGGCTTGGCCTCATGGAAAGACCAGGAGGAAAAAGGGCTGTCCGTGCCCTAAGGATCTTGTTGGAAGCAGTAAAATGAAAAAAGTCAGTCGATTAACAAAAGTTATCGTGGCTATTTCCTCAGCGCTGTCGATGATAATTGAACCGACTCTAATTTCGAAAGGGTGCAAATGAATCCACCTCGCGTCTTAATAGAAGAATGGCTACCCGCCGCTGCGATCGGGGTTGAATGTATGCGCGAGAGGAGTACTGGACTTAACCCACCTAATGCAAGACTTCATGTTTGGTGGGCCCGGCGGCCACTTTGCGCTTCAAGGGCTGCGGTCTTAGGTTCGCTCCTCCCTGCTGACTTCCCTCGAGACGTTTTTGAGAGATTATTGGGATTTTGGGGATCTTCAGCCCAGATCGTTGACGCTCAAAAAATCTTGGATTCTGCAAAAATTGCAGGCGTAAGAGTAGATAATCCCCATGGTGAAAGGGCTTTCAAGAGACCAATTCAATACGGCGATTTAGAAAAAGCACATCAGGCCACAAAAAAGATATGGGGCGAGGGGATTGTCATCATGGATCCCATGGCCGGCGGCGGTTCAATTCCGCTTGAATCTGCAAGGCTGGGATTCCATACTATAGCAAACGAGTACAATCCAGTAGCTTGTTCAATTTTAGAAGCTACTGTTGACTATCCATTTAGATTTGGTGAAAAGCTAGCTGAAAACGCAAGACTATGGGGCGATGAGCTAAGAAAAAGGTTTAATACGCGCATGCAAAGATTTTATCCGAAGACAGGAATTGTCCCTCCTCTCTGTTATATCTTTGCCCGGACAGTGCCTGACCCGGATCATCCCGACTGGCATACCCCTCTCGTGCCTGATTGGCATCTCCTGAAACCCAAAGGCGAAAAAAGCCGCATTGTAGCAGAGCCAGTAGTTGATAAGGATAGAGGCACATGGAAAATCCAGGTCCGAGAGGTCGGCAAAAGAGCTGGGCAACTGAGAGACGTTCCTAAGCCGACGTATAGCGGGGGCAAGGGCATTTCTATTTTCAGTGGGAGCCAAATTCCGGCCGATTATATCAAGGCTAAAGCCCAAGCCGGTGAAATGAGGAGTGCACTCTATGCCATTGCCGTGAAGACACCACAGGGGCTTCGCTTCTATCCCCCCGAAGCAACAGATCTTAGGGCGCTCGAAGAGGCTGAAAGAGAGCTTGCAAAGGTTATTGGCAATTGGGGAAAAAACAATGTCATTCCTAACGAAAAGATCCCTAAAGGCGACAAAACAGGAGAGCCATTGGCAAGGGGGATTAGAAACTGGTCTGACATGTTTTCCCCGCGTCAGCTTTTGGCCATGGGGACTTTGGTCGAGGAACTCAGGAACCTACGTCCCGAAATCATTAAGGCAGAAGGAAAAGATTTGGGAGAGGCTGTAGTCCATTTGCTGGCTTTTGTAATAAATAAGTTTCTAAATCGAAACTGTAACCAAACGAGATTTGAACCTTCACATGCTGTCATTGTTGGAAAAATGGATAGGCACGATTATGCCTTCAAATCTACTTTTGCCGAGATGGCACCGTGCAACTCCGGCTCGGGGTTAGATTGGGCTATTGATAATGTTCTTGAAGCATATGAAGATATTTCAAATTTCTCAAAATATAAGAATGCACGCTCCGTCGAGGTCACTCTGGGTTCGGCAACAAACCTTTCTAATATTTCGGATAAGAGCATAACTGCAATCATCGTCGATCCTCCATATGCAGATAATGTTCAATATGCCGAACTTGCCAACTTTTTCTACGTATGGTTAAAGCGGACTCAGGGACACCGCCGCCCTGAGTGGTTCTCAACATATCTATGTGACCAAGATCAGGAGGCGGTCGAGAATATTAGCCGCCATAGGAATTCGTCTGGAAAAATGAAAGACGCCAAAGCCGAGGCCCATGCCTTCTATCAGAATATGATGACAGAATGCTTTAAAGAATTCAGACGTATTCTCCGAGACGACGGCGTCTTGACTGTCATGTTTACCCACAAAAAGCAGGAAGCCTGGGAAGCTCTTTTTGACTCTTTGATTCGGGCGGGCTTTTGCATAACTGCCACCTGGCCTATAAAAACAGAAAGCGAGCATTCGCTTCATCAGGCAAAAAAGAACGCCGCACAGAGCACAGTCCTTCTTGTGACAAGAAAACGTCAGGCGGGGGCTGGCATAGGTTATTTTGACAGCGCCATGAGAGAAGAAATTCGAAGAAAAGCACGTCTGAGTGCCGAGCGTCTGCAAAAGGAAGGCTTAAATCCAGTTGATCAGCTTGTTGGATCGTTCGGGCCAGCAATGGAAGTTTATAGCCGGTTTGATTCGGTAAAGACAGACACCGGTATCCCGATCGCTGTAGGGAAGGCAATAGATGAAGCTTCTGAAGCAGTAAGCTCTTGGCGAATAGATCAGCTCGCAGCTAAGGGCCTGGAAGGGGTAGAGCCTGAGGGCAAATTCTACCTCCTGTGCTGGGATGTTTTAGGAGCCGCAGAATTCCGTTTTAACGAGGCAAAATTGCTTGGCCATGCTGTTGGCATGGATGTGGATCAGCTCATGGCAGCAGGTTTAATTGAAAAAACTGGTGAAAAAATCACAATACTTCCTGTGGCGAAAAGGCGGAGGTCTAAAGCTTTAGAGCAAGATGAAATTGAGCAGACCCTTTTTGGACCTGTGACCAAGGAGAAAAAACGCAGTAAAGAGGATACTCTCAAAGTTCATCCAAACGATCCGGTTTTCAGAACAGCCCTTGACGCCTGCCACGCGCTCGCCCTGCGCTTCACAGAGGCGGGAAGCCCGGCTGCGGGGATCGGTTCCGCTAAAGCCCTGGTTAGACAGCAAAGATGGACGAAAGATGGGCCTGTGTCCAGGCTCATGGAAGCGCTGGTCCGAGCAACACCTGAGGCACTTCGATTCGAAGCAGGGAAAAGGTCGGCTGCTGCTGAGTATCCCGAATTTCGTGCCTGGCAGGCGCTGCTTGAGCCTCTTTTTGGAATTACGCCGCCAGAGTGGAAGCGGAAAGCTGAACCACAGCCCGGGCTGTTTTCAGATGAAGAAACAGATGAAGATTATGAAGCCGAGGAGAACGAGGACGAAGAGAAGGAAGAGGAGGAAAACTAATTTGGGGACAGATGGGCAAAATGATAAAAATTCAGAAAAATAAAGGGAGCTCTCGTATATCGGGGTTAAGATCCCATTCATGGAAACGATTCCTCAGGGGACCCGATTCATCACTTCTAGAAGATCTTTATGTCCCCGCCCTCAAGGAAGCAGTTAAATATGATCGCTGTTGCTCATATTTTTCGAGTACTGTTCTGGCTGCAGCAGCACGAGGTTTCGCTGGGCTTATTGAACGATTGGAAGCTCAAGGCAATAAAGTATCAAAACCTGCTGTCCGTTTAGTCGTCAACGAAGTCCTTGCTGAAGAAGATGTTCGGGCTATGCTCGAGACTGGAAACTATAGGCAATTAGAAAAGGCACTCAAGCGACGGCTCAAGACCCCTAAAGACGTTTTGGAAAAGCAGCGTCTTGCAATGCTCGGTTGGCTAGTAAAGAAAGGGTTGCTCGAGGTAAGGGTTGGAGTATTGCGTCGTGGGGAAGGCATAGTCCACGCTAAATTCGGTGTAATAACTGACGAGCGGGGCGATTCCATCGTGTTCAGCGGAAGCGGAAACGAGTCAGCTTCAGGACTCATGGCTAACTACGAGAATCTCGAAGTTTCAACCTCCTGGGAAGATCCAGATAGGCATGAGCATTACTCGAATGAGTTTGATATGCTTTGGAAGGATGGTCATCCAGACGTTCATACCGTAACCCTACCGGAGGCTGTAAGATTACGGCTAATTAAATTTGCTCCGGCTGAACCCCCAACAAAGGAACCAAGCAACGCTATTATAAGGCAGAAAGCATTTATGACCTGGCAATTTATAGCTGAGGCGCCTTATTTAGAACATGGGGATCTGGCCTGCGATGATACGGCTATGGTAAGCCTATGGCCACACCAAAAATGGGTTGTATCAGATACAGCTACTGCCTGGCCAGGCGGACGTTTACTCTGTGATGAAGTTGGAATGGGGAAGACAATTGAGGCCATATGCATTTTACGACGATTACTCGCAGGCAGGGGCGTCACCAGAGCGCTTCTTCTTTTACCGGCAAGCATAGTTAAGCAGTGGCAAGGTGAGTTACGCGAAAAAGGCGGCATCATTGCGCCACGGCTGGAGGGGCAGAGCACGCTTGTCTGGCCAGATGACCGAGTCGAGAGAGTTGAAGACCTTGCTGCTGCCTTAAACAAGGATATATTACTCATGAGTCGGGAAACTGCCAGGACTGAAAATAATTTATCTATTCTCATGGAAGCGAAACCTTGGGACCTTGTCATTCTCGACGAAGCCCACGCAGCAAGGCGTCGCAAACAAATAGAGGGTGAATTCAACAGTGGAACGCTCCTTTTTAGTCTTCTCCGTCAGCTCCAGCTCAGAGCCAAAGCCCATGGATTCTTGCTCCTAAGTGCGACACCCATGCAAACCCACCCATGGGAACCTTGGGACCTGCTTACCGTCTTGGGAGAAGGCGGTGCTTGGATAGCAGAATTTGACGACATCCGGCATTATTATGGCGCAATAGCTGGAGTCGTCAAAGGGCGATGCGATAGCTATTTGGCTAGAAGGGCTGCTAAGTTGCTGGCAGCGGATCCCGATGTAACTCCCTTCCCAGGAGCGCAAGGCACTACTCTCGACCAAAAAACCTTAGCCCGTCACCTCTGTTCAGTTCCTGTTTCCAGCCGTGCTAACGTTGTAGAATGGATGAGACACTCGTCGCCGCTTGGACGAGCTATGCACAGAAATACCCGTGAAACTCTTAAAGAATATTTCAAACAGGGCAGAATTGAAAATCCTCCGCCACTAAGGTCTATTGAAGATATTATCTTCGATTATGAGAAGGTGGCGGAGCGCCGCGTTTACGAATCGATTAGAGCTTATATTGACAAGCGTTATTCCGAACTGGAACGGGAAAAACCTGGCAAAGGATTCGTCATGACTGTCTATAGGCGCCGGGCGTCCAGTTCTCCTCAAGCGCTCGAGAGAAGCTTGAACCGTCGATTGAAAGGGTTACGTAGGGTTATAGAGCTAAAAGCATACGATTCCGAAATTGGAGAAGACGAGGAGTTGAGCTCTCGAGACTTAGATGATGCGGGTATTCCCGAGGAAAAGATCTCAGCAGCATTTCCGACAGATCCCCAGATTGCTAAGGCTGAAGCAGAAGAAGTGCAGAGACTTCTGGATGAATTGCGTTCGTTACACGGGATCGATAGCAAAAGGGACCGATTCTATGACGTTATCAGGCAAGTAATTGAAGATGGCCGAACAGTACTGATTTTCACCGAATACTTCGATACGATGGAGTATATCCGGGACAACCTGCTTGATCTTTTCAGACAGTCGGTCGGATGCTTTAGCGGCGAAGGAGGACAGATCTGGGATGGTTCAAATTGGCAGAAGGTAACGAAAGATGTCATCACTGATAAGCTCCAAGCCGGTGAGATTAAAGCACTCGTCTGCACAGATGCTGCAAGCGAGGGACTCAATCTTCAAGCCGCAGGTGCCGTAATCAATTATGATCTTCCATGGAATCCGTCAAAAGTTGAGCAAAGAATAGGCCGAATTGACCGTATTGGGCAAAAGCTCGGAGAGATAAAAATAATCAATTTTTTTCTCAAGGACAGTGTAGATGAGCGTGTTTACCAGGCTTTGCGAGAAAGAATAGGTCTTTTTGAACGTTTTGTTGGCGCTATGCAGCCTGTATTATCAAGGGCAAGGAAAATGTTGCTTGAGCAAGAACCGCCAAACGTCACTGCTTTAGAAGAGCAGGCTTCGTCCGTTGAAGATGATTTCTTGGCCTCGGAAACTTATATGAGCAGCCATGCAGTCCCAGAAACCCCTGAGGCAAAATCCCCTCTTAATAAGGACCAGATAGAAAAAGCATTGGTATATTTGAGTGAAGACATTGGCTTTAAGGTTACCAAAGATAAGGGCGGTAAGATTATCGGAATTAGGACCCCTGACTCGCATCGCCTCAAATGTACTTTTGATACGTCTGCCCTCGAAGCAGATAACCATTTATTACCACTCAATCCTTTCGGAAATATTACCAATATGATTGTGAACCATTTATCAAGACCAGGGGAGAATCTGCCGTTAATCGTGGCATCCCACCAAGAAGGCAGCTTCCGTTCATCAGTGGTGTTCTGGATCGAAGGTAAGGCTATCCGAGACATTGAGAACTTTGAGGAAATTGATAAAAAATTGGAGAGCTGGAGTGGAAACTATCCTGATCCCAACCTTTGGGTTGAGGCTCAAGAAAAAGCAAGAAGGAGGGCCAAAAGGAACGTTGAAAACATGATAAAGAGGGCAAAAGGAATAGAAGAGAAGGGACTGAAACGTCAAATAGAGGCAGCCAGAATTAGACTCCTGAAAGAGCTCGGGAGGTATCTCGTATGCGTTAATCAGGACATCGGTGACTTAAACCAAGTCCTTTCCGATCAGATGAAAAGAGATATAGCCAGTGCGCAACGACTAAACAAATGCCTTCAAAAGCTTGGTGGGTATCCTGATTGGCCAGAAACAATAATCGAAGAGTTAAGAGAGTTTCTGGATGGCTTAACCCCCAATGAGCGGAGCGCCCGCCTGCTGGGCAGCCAGCTCGATGCTGCCCTGGATGATCCCAGGTGGGTGGCTGCCGATAGAGTAGCCATACGAAAATCTAACCAATAAGTGTATCTGGTATTTGGTAAAGCAAATATTTTTTATACATTGAAATACGGAGAAGACAAAGATGAAAATCACGCCAAGCCAGTTGACAATTTCTCAACTCTTTAATATTGAGAACGAACAATTTTTTATTCCTGCCTATCAAAGACGCTATGCATGGGGGGATAAACAAATCGTTCAGCTACTCGAAGATATTAAGATGCTCAATGATAATGATCAACACTTTTTGGGCACGATCCTCCTGTTAACAGAGACACACACAGCAAATATTAATAGGCTGGAAGTAGTCGACGGACAGCAGAGAATAATATCGCTATCTTTATTGTTTGAAGCGATAAAAGACAGATTTGTGGAATTACAAAATGGAGACATGACTCGCAAGATTGAAGGGTATTTGTTTTGCCAAGGTCTGGATGGCGAGAGGAAGAATAAAATAGTATTAGGAGATCTTGATGAGCCAGATTACGGGAAAGTGCTTCAACTCAAGAACGGCTCACCTACTGAAGAGGAAACCAAAATTAAGAATCAGAAGCTTCTGAATGCTTATAAAAAATTCGCCAGTTGGGTATCAGAGTATTCGATCCAAGAACTCAACAAGTTTTGCTTCAAGTTGTTTAATAGTATAATTATCATACGTCTTGATACGGAAAAAGCAAAAGATGCCTATAAGCTCTTTGAGACAATAAACAATCGAGGGTTACGCCTCAGCCCAACTGATATCATAAAGAATTTCCTTCTTGGGCATGCTTCTTTAGTAGGAGATAGTGAACTAAACAGCGTAAGAAGCAACTGGATGCGAGTGATAGTAAGCCTCGATGGAATAGATACTGATGATTTCTTTAGACACTACCTGATGTATAAATTAAGGCGAAAGATCTCGTTTGCTAAGCTAGCAGGAGAATTCAAACGTTATTACTTAACGACGGTTAAAGAAGCTGAGTTATTACCCGAGTATAGACATTCCGCAGATATTCCAGATTATGTGAACGATTATGAAGTGCAGGAGGATAAGAATGATAATCAGGAGCAGGAATCATCCGAATCTAAAGAAATACCTAATAATATAGATAGCAAGATAGGGATATGTGATTATGCCAGCATGTTGGCAAATTACGCTCAAACTTATGCAAAAATAGTCAATGGAGAGTTTGATAATGAACCTATTAATCGTCATCTCCAGAACTTAAAGAGAATTGAATCTACTCCCACTTACCCTTTCCTACTTGGCTTATTCAGCCATGAAGTAGAGAAAGATAAAATCATTGAACTGCTTAAAAAAATTGAGTCGTTTATTCTAAGGCGACATATTTGCGAGTATCGGACTGCGGAGCTCGATGATTTATTCCCGCGTCTCGTTTCGATAATGGGAAAAAATGGATATGAACAGGTTTCTGAAGAGCTAAAAAAACATTGTCCAAGTGATGCAGAATTTAAGGAGAAGTTTGCAACCTATAATCATAAAAGAAGCGAAAACAGGGCCAAATATATTCTAGAACAGATCGAATATTATCTTATTAGGGATAAGGGTGAATATGTATTGAAGTCGGGTAATGATGTCCATTTAGAGCATATTATTCCTCAGACCATCTCAACCAAGAAATCCTTAAAAGAGTTTGGCGATTGGATAACATACTTAGGAGAAGATGCTCAAGAGAAACATCACGATTATGTCGACAGGATCGGAAATTATACTCTGTTGGCTAAGGAGCTGAATTTAAAGGCTTCAAATAATCCATTCCTTGCAAAGAAAAGAGAATATAAGGATTCTAATATAAGAATGACCAAAGAAATTTGCCATGATTACAGAACTTTCAGGTATAAACAGGTAAAGGAAAGGTCTCAGAAACTTTCGGAAATAGCTGTGAAAATATGGAGTCTTTGAGAGCTCCCTTGTGAAGGTTCTCCTCAACTTGAAAAGCAGATCAAGAAGGAAATAAATATGAGCAGCAAGACGTTCGAAATAGGTCAGGGCTTATTTGGGTTTAAGCTCAGTAAAAAATGTCATATTTTAGATTCAGTCTCTGTTTAAAACTTAGCTTTTTATATAGGAGAACATGAGTGGTAAACAAGGAAGCGGCTTTGGCGCTCTTAGCAAGTTTCCAGGCCGAGCATGATTTCGCAGATCAGCCACCTTCTGATGTTATTGAGTTTGCTAAATGTCTTGGGTGGGAAGCAGAAAAAGAAGAAGTAACCGGATCATTGGCCCCATGGAATGGCGAAAGTCTTATTGGCGAGTTTTTAGAGAAATTGGAGCTCGATTGGGACATCTCGGGTAGGCATGACAATGATGTAGCAACACGGCACTTAGATCGGGTTGGTCTAGCCCTAAAATATAACTATGCTTGGGCTATTGTCTCCAGTATGTTGTTTCTGAGGTCAGACTTACCAACAGAACTGCTTCTTGAATCGTCAAACGATTTGGAGTGTTCTGTCTTGTTATCTAAGGAGCGTTATTTCAAGCAAGCTTTTCAAGTGCTCAGAAATTATTGCGAGATTTGCGTTTCAATAATGTATTTCGGGAGAAATAGAAAAAAATATAATGAATGGTTAAGCGATCCAGAGAAATGGTTTTTTCCGAATTACCATGAGATGCTAGATGAACTTGGCAAGAATTTAGAGAATAGAGAAATAGGTTATCTTAATAATTGCTATTCTAAGCTAAACCATTCAGTTCATTCAAAGAGAAAGCGATTGAATATGAATCTCCATAGGTTAGAAAGGGCAAGTGGTGATTTTTATTTAAGCGATACCGTTGAATGGGCTAAACAGTTTATTAGAATCGTAAGATTTATGACCAACTTATATATTAGAAAGTTCTTCGAATAGCGATAGCCATAGCTAGCCAAAAAGCCAACTTTTGGCAAAGCTATCATCTCCCACCCTATTAGTTTGGTCTTCTTATAGTTGTCATTATCGTATAAATTATATATACTTTTTTACAAATGTATAGAGATTATGCGTATGCTATATGCCCAAAAGAGCACAACAACTCATAGACTTTATCAAGAATAAAGGGGGGATAGCCAGTTTTTCTGCTATCCTTAAGGCTGGGTTTCACCCTGATTCACTTATCGCCCTTGAAAAAGAAGGGAAGGTTGAAAAGATAGCCAGGGGACTTTATAGGCTGTCTGGCTACGAATTCGGTGAATATCCAGACTTTCTTATGGCCGCTCTTCAGGCGCCCAGAGGAGTAATCTGTCTTTTATCGGCCCTTTGCTTTCATGAGGTAACAGTTGAAATTCCTAAATGTGTGGACATAGCTATACCCAGGGGAACGCATGCTTATAGAATCAAATATCCACCTGTAAGATTTTATCGTTTTAGCCCGGAATCATGGAAAGCTGGAATCGAAGAACATAAAATAGAAGGCCATCAAATCAAAATTTATAATCTTGCTAAGACAATTGCTGATTGTTTTAAATTTCGCAATAAAATCGGGATGAATGTTGTCCAGGAATCTCTTAAAATAGCTGTTACTAAAAAGAATATAAAGCCAAATGAGATAATGCGCTATGCCAGAATTTGCCGGGTTGATAATATTATAAAACCATTGTTGCAGTTCATGCTGTAGAAGGAGAGATGTCTAACTTGCACCGGAAAGGCTGTCTGATGCCGCCAGAAAGCTAGAAGACTTCCTAATAGAACCGCTTGAAGCAATTAAGAATGATTATAAATTTGACAAGGTCTGGAAGCGGCCGGGACCCTGGCCAAAGGAGCCACAGGATAAAAAACAACCTAATTATTAAGTAGCTAATCAGCCATTCTTCCTTGACAAGTGATAGCTGCCGGCTTATTTTATTAACTGAACGGTTAGTTAACAGGGGCAAAGAAGCATGCACCCCAGAGAAAACGGAGCTACCAAAGAGAAAATCATCGAAACGTCAACTGAGCTTTTCTCGATGAAGGGGTTCGATTCTACCCGCATCGAGGAAATTGCTAAAGCGGCTGGCGTCAATAAAGCCCTGATTTACTACTACTTCAAAAGCAAAGAGGATCTACTCGACCAGATTGTTCATTCCCTTATGGATAAAGCTGCTTCCCTGGCCATGGATTTTGTCCACTTCAACATCGTCCAGCTTATAGATGAGGAGCGTCTGGAGATTGCCAGAGACCGGCTGCGTTTTAAAGATAAGGCGGCCGTTGATCAGTTTGTCAAGAATTCTCAGCTCTACTATCAACGCCTCCTGGATTTTGTACTTGAATATAAATCTATTTTTCGTATATTAATGTTAGAGTCGTTAAAGCACGGCAAGCATCACAAGAGCATTTTCCACCTGCTTGACCATCTGAC
>Ga0208826_1001807_pt1 | contig 17038 bp, 17 predicted proteins | sample AD_UKC115_MetaG_FD_184451 | JGI IMG/M metagenome (GOLD analysis project Ga0208826, IMG submission 184451) | Active sludge microbial communities of municipal wastewater-treating anaerobic digesters from Hong Kong - AD_UKC115_MetaG (SPAdes)... | ecosystem: Engineered > Bioreactor > Anaerobic >...
AGAACAACATTAAAAATTCTTTTTATTTTACCAATTGGCTCCATGAAACAACAGTAGCTTTATACTCTTCTTTTATTTTATTCATTTCAGGTTCGGTTTCAAATGCAGCAACATTTCCGCCCATTGGGCTTTTTAATAAATTGCTTTGTAGTAATAAAGCTGTTTTTATATTTATTAATTGATGGCTGTTTGAAGAAAAATTAGCTACATATACATCTTGCACTTCATTTTCTTCTATCATTTTTGTTTTTAGAAAAGAAAGCATACAATGCATATCATCAAACTTATATTTTTTATTTTTTGTTGTAACTATTTCGCTACCAAATTTAGCATCACTCACCATCATTTTACAAAAAGAACATTGATCTTTACCTACAACAATTGGCTCGGGCTGAGAGTTGCAACTAAACAAGAAAAACGTTGTTATTATAATAAAAACTTTTTTTACAAATTGCATTACAATTTTTGTTTTGCTTTTTTAAATTCTGTAAACACACATAGCATTAGCAATGCACCTACGCCAATAAAAATCCATCCGCCAATATCAGGAATTGAATAAGCACCAAAATTAAGTAATTGCTTAAAGCCTATTAATGGTGGCTGGTATGCCATTCCAGGTACTTTTATAGGAGCATCTGAACTTAAGTTGTGACCATAATCGTATTCCCATTTCCAAAAATCTACCATAGCAATTATTCCAAACAAAACAAAAAGTATAAAACCTATATTTAAAAATTTTCTTTTGTTTACAATTGCAATAAGAATTAATAACGCTATAAAAAATCCAATTATATATGGTAGTATTGTAAATTCTATAAAGTTTTCGTTATGCAAAGTTTGCATTCCTATATAATGATTTAAGCCGTTTACAATATCTACATTTCCTTTTAAACCGTTTGCATGAATGCTTAAACTTAACCCTTCAGGATATTGTGGTGCATCTAATTCAATTCTCCATATTGGAGTAAATAAAACTGCTATTAACCCTAAACTACATATTAAAATTAATAAGCGATTAATAGGTTTTAGTTTATTTTTCATATAAAAAAATTAAAAAAAGTGAGGGAACGATTCTTTTTCAAAAACCGTTCACGCTCACTTTAGCATTAAAATTTATTTTTTTTGAGCAGAATCGGTTTTGGGCATGTTTTTACCTGTGCTAAATAATAGCGGCACATTGCTGCCTGCAGGTGAAACACGTACATAACCTTGCATTTCTTGGTGTAATGCACTACAGAAATCTGTACAATAAATAGGAATGATACCTACTTTATCTGCTGTCCATTTTAATGTTCTGGTTTCTCCGGGCATAATTAATAATTCTGCATTAGGAGCACCTTTTACACCAAAGCCATGTGGTATATCCCAATCTTGTTCTAAGTTGGTAACATGAAAATAAACTTCGTCTCCTACTTTAATACCTTCAATATTATCGGGTACAAAGTGAGAGCGTATTGCTGTCATATAAACATGTACTTTGTTTCCTTCACGTACTACTTTACTTGCACCCTCTCCTTTGGTTACATACGGGTTTTTATTTTCATCTATTTTAAAGAATTTTAAAGAATTATTCTTAATTAAATCTGCCGATACTGCTTGTGCATAGTGTGGCTCGCCAATTGTTGGAAAGTCTAATATCAACTGCATTTTATCTCCACTAATATCATACAATTGTGCACTTTGGTTAAGCTCTGGGCCTGTAGGTAGGTAACGGTCTTTTGTAATTTTGTTATACGCAATTACATATTTTGCATTTGGTTTTTTAGTATCTCCACCCGGAATACATAAATGACCTACACTATAAAAAGTTGGTTGTCTATCAATTACTTTTAAATCTTTAATATTCCATTTTACAATTTCAGATGAAACAAAGAATGAAGTGATAGCGTTTCCTTTTCCATCAAACTCTGTGTGTAATGGTCCTAAGCCTGGTTTTTGAACTTCGCCATATAAAGCAGATTCGTATTTAATAACAGGAATACCGTTATAATCTCCTATATAATCTTTTTTAGCAATAGCAGCTTGTATTTTATCGAAACTAAATACAGGAATTAATGCAGCCAACTTTCCGCTTCCTACAATGTATTCACCTGTAGGATCAACATCGCAACCATGCGGAGATTTAGGGCAAGGAATAAAGTAGCAGATATCTTTTAATTCTTTAACATCTAAAACTGTTACTTCATTTTTTGTTTCAGATTTTGCTGTTTGTGTAGCTTCATCATAAACATTGTGAACATATTTTGCAGGGATTTTTTTGCCTTTTCCTGCTTTTAAATATTCTTCAGCTTTTTTCCAATTTACAGCCATAATAAAATCTTTATCTCTTTGAGAAGCATTTACTTCTAACAAAGTATTGGCTTGTTCTGTGTTGTAGCATGAGAAGAAAAACCATCCGTGAGATTTTCCTTTACCTGCATGGCTTAAATCAAAATCAACCGGAGGGCAGTTTAATTGAAAAGCAATATCCATTCCACCATGTTCTTTATCAACTTTAATAAAACTTATAGTGCCTTGAAAGTTTTGTTTGTAAGAATTAATAGGAACATCTCCATTTGCATTATCTGGCGGAACACTAAAACGTGTGCCTGCAACTACATACTCTGTATTTTCTGTAATGAAAGGAGAACTATGGTTGCCTGCACTATTTGGTAATTCAAGAATTTCTGCAGTATTGAAAGTTTTTAAATCTATCCTTGCTACACGTGGTGTGTTGTTGGCATTGGCAAAAATCCATCTACCATCAATTTCTCCATTTGTTTGAGATAAAGCTAAATGGTGTTGATCATCCCAAGGAATAGAACCATGTGATGTGTTTAACATAGGTTTTGTTTCTTCACTATAACCATAGCCACTTTGAGGATCATTAGAAAAAACAGGGATAACTCTTAACAAACGGCCACTAGGTAATCCGTACACACTAACTTGCCCGCTAAAACCGCCAGATACAAAATTGTAAAACTCATCATAACGTCCGGGTGCAACATAAGCTTTTTCTGCAGCACCTGCATTAACAGCATTGCCGGCATTTTTAGGTTTACAACTATTCATTGCAAACAAAGCCGCTGCTGAAAGTGCAACTAAACTAAAATTTATTTTTTTCATATTGATTGTGTTGATTTTTTTTATGCAGAGGGTTCTTAATTTTATTTTACGCCATCATTTTTACGCATAAACTCGTATATATTTCTGGCATCATCATCAGTTAAATTTTGGTTAGGCATACGCACTAAACAAATTTCAAGCATGGCTTGTGCTTTAGGGTCTTTATCAATCATTTCATCTGTGTTAGTAGAAAAGTTCATAATCCATTCTGCAGAGTGGCGGCTTGTAACACCTTTCCAACCCGGGCCAACTAATTTTTCATCAGTTAATTTGTGGCAACTGCTACATTTAACATTATAAACTTTTTCTCCGGCACTGGCTTTAGCAGCATCTAAAGTAGCAGGAATATCAACTTTTGTAAACTTACCTGAACCACGTTTAGGGTCGTAAGAAGGATTACCGTTATCGGTTTTTGTTTCAGCAGTTGAAGCTGTTGGTGCTGTAGTAGCAGAAGGTGCACTACTATTACCTCCTCCGCAAGATAATAGTGTAATAGTTAGAAACATGATTACTGTTGAAAACATTGCAAATTTCAATTTCATATGTGTAGTGTTTGTTTGAATAATAATGCAAGATTATGAACGAAAAAAAAAGTGAATTATGCGTATAGTCATAAACCATATTATATTAAATATTGGACTCACATTTACTGTTTTAAAAATAAAGAATATAGTTGAACTATTTGCATTTTTTAAATAACTTTTTATTAAAGTATTATTTTTGCATTACACATAGCTTTATGATGATAGATATTGATATATTATTAGCATGGGGAGCTACTTATAAAAAAATAAATGCTGAAGAAATTATTTTTAATGAAAATACAGTATGTAATTTTTATTTTCAGTTAGTTGAAGGAAGTGTAAGATGGATTAATATAAATGATGAAGGAAAAGAATTTATTCAAATGATTATTGAACCCAATGAGTGTTTTGGAGAATTGCCGTTGTTTGATGATCAGGTACATGTTGCCACAGCTATAGCCAATACAGAATCTACCATTATTCGTTTACACAAAGCAACTTTTCATCAACTTATAATAGAAAGGCCCGATATACATTTTAAATTTTCGAAACTATTAGCAGAAAGAGTTCGTTATAAATTTCTTATTCTTAAAGAGTTAGCAAGCAATGCACCAGAACACAGAATTTTATTTTTATTAAATCATTTTAAAAAACATAATAAAAATATTTGCCCCGATTGTAACCAACTGCAACTTACACGCCAACAAATTGCAGATATGACGGGGCTTAGAGTTGAAACCGTTATTAGAGCTATGAGGCAAATGCACGATAAAGGCGAGCTAACAATTAAAAAAGGAAAAGTATATTGTTAATTTTTATTTTTTATGTATGACTAAAATCATACAACAAAAATTGAGTGATTTTTAATTTTGCAAAAAAAATATTCATGTCTATTACGCTTAATAAATGGTTAAAAATTGCATTTATAAATTTATTAATAGTTTCAGTACTTGGTGCAATACTTCGTTACAAAATAGCATTCTCTCTTCCGTTTATTGAACAAAAAAAAATACTGCATGCACACTCTCATTTTGCTTTTGCTGGCTGGATAACGCAAGCATTAATGTTTTTACTTATTAAACAATTAAAACACATTTCTTTTGAAAAAGTTTTAGCAAAATACAAACCACTTTTATGGGCTAATTTATTAGCGGCTTATGGTATGTTATTTACTTTTCCGTGGGAAGGTTATGGTTTATACTCTATATTGTTTTCAACATTATCTGTATTTGTTTCTTATTGGTTTGCTATTGTTTTTTGGAAAGATTTAAACAAACAAGCACAACCCAAAATAGCATATAAATGGTTTAAAGTAGCCGTTGTATTAAATGCTATTTCATCAATTGGTGCATTTAGTTTAGGTTATTTAATGGTAAGCAAAATAATGGTACCCAAATTTTATTTATTGGCTATTTATTTTTTCTTACACTTTCAATACAATGGCTGGTTCTTTTTTGCATGTATGGGTTTATTAATGCTAATGATGGAAGATTTAATATCAGATAAAAAGAAATTATTGCAAGTATTTTATTTTTTCTTAATTGCTGCCGTTCCTGCATATTTCTTATCGGTATTATGGTTAAACATTCCTTTTATACTTTATTTAATTGTATTAATAACCGCCATACTGCAACTTGTGGGGTGGTTTTACATTATTAAAATAATTAGAAAAAATAAAAATATATTTTCAAAAATAAATTCAACAAGTAAGGTTCTTTTTATACTTAGTGCAGTTGCCTTATCTATTAAATTACTATTACAAGCATTTTCAACAATACCATCATTAAGTCAATTAGCATTTGGTTTCAGACCTATTATTATTGGTTATTTGCATTTAGTTTTATTAGGTGTTATTACAATTTTTTTATTGGCATATATAGCTGCTTTTGAAATAACTTTTATTTCGCAAACATTAAAAAAAGGAATTATTGTTTTTGTTGCAGGAATTATTTTAAACGAATTAATATTAATGCTGCAAGGTTCTGCAGATCTTGGTTATGTAAGTATTCCGTACTTAAATGAATTATTATTTGTAGTTGCTATTATTTTATTTGCAGGATTGGCTATTATTAATTTTTCCTTTTCTCGAAAAAACAAATTGCAGTAAAATGATTTGAATCACAAAATTTTTCTACAACACATTGCACCTTTACATAAGTTTTATAGAAAATAATTCTTCACCAAAAAATAAAATTTATGGAAGTTGCTTTAGAAAATATTTTAAATGTAACAGAGCTTGAACCCCGTTTAAAACATCCTACCATTTTTGCTCGTTTTGATGAATTGCAAGAAGGACAAACCCTTACCATTCATAACGACCACGACCCCAAACCCTTATACTACCAATTACTTGGAGAGAGAGGAAATATATTTAATTGGGAATATATTGAACAAGGCCCGCATTGGTGGAAAATAAATATTACTAAACGTGTTATAGGTGAAAACGAAGAAACATTAGGGCAAATTGCTGCAAAAGATTTACACAAAGCACAAATATTTAAAAAATATGGTTTAGACTTTTGTTGTGGTGGTAAAAAAACAGTTAAAGAAGCTTGTGCAGAAAAAGGAATTGATGCTACCAAAGTAGAACAAGAATTGCAAAATGCAGATAAAAATAATTTTACTTCAAGGCCCATACCTTATAACGATTGGAGTTTAGATTTTTTGGCTGATTATATTGTAAATACGCATCACACTTATGTTCGCAACAATTTACCTGATATTAGAACTTATGCTCAAAAAGTTTTAAGAGTGCATGGCGGCCATCATCCTGAATTACAAAGAGTTTATGAATTAGTAGAAACAGTTAATGCAGAATTATCATCTCATCTTGTAAAAGAAGAAAAAATATTATTTCCATACATTAAACAAATAGCGGCCGCAAAAAACGGAACAAAAAATTTAGATACTAATCCATTTGGTTCAGTGCAGCATCCTATTAACATGATGGAAATGGAACATGAAATTGCAGGTAATGCAATGGATGAAATAAGGCATGTTACTAATAATTATACTTTGCCTGAAGATGCATGTGCAAGCTACAGTTTACTATACCGCATGTTAGATGAATTTGAAGACGATTTACATATTCATATTCATTTAGAAAATAATATTCTTTTCCCAAAAGCAGCTGCCTTAGAAAAAGAATTAGCACACTAACATTATAACAAACCTGAGATAACCCCCTATATAAAGAATGGCAGCCAATCTGCCATTCTTTTGCGTAAAATGCATAAACGTTTTGGATGTATATACAAATTAAAAATAAATATATTTATGAGTACTGTTATAAATGCCAATTCCAAAATTGCTACAATATTAAAAGCACATCCCAATGCGTTAGAGGTAATTATAAGTATATCACCTAAATTTAATAAACTGCGTAATCCGTTATTACGAAAAATAATGGCTGCCAGAACTTCTATACATATGGCAAGTAAAGTTGCAGGTTGCAGTATAACAGATTTTTATACAAAATTGCGTCCGTTAGGTTTTATAATTGATGAAACAAGTAGTGCAGAAAATGAAGTACCTGCACAAACTTCTGCACCAAACTTTATGCAAAACATAAACAATTTACAGGTTGATGTATTAGATGTAAGACCTATAATTGAAGGCGGTGAAGATCCTTTTAAAATTATAATGAAAAAAATTAAAGAGCTACCCAATCAAACTATCTTAAAACTAATAAATACATTTGAACCTACACCACTTATAAATATTTTAAGCAAACAAGGTTTTGAATATTTTGTAGAAAAAGAAAATGAAAATTTAATTAATACATTCTTTTATAAAAAAAATGAACCACAAAAAATAGAAGAAACCAAACCTGAAGTAAATAATGATTGGAATGAAGTTTTAAAACAATTTGAAAACAATTTAATTACAATAGATGTTAGATATTTAGAAATGCCAAAACCTATGATGACAATATTAGAAGAATTAGAAAAATTACCAGTCAACGCAGCATTATTTGTGTATCATAAACGTATTCCCGTTTTTTTGTTGCCAGAATTAAAAGAAAGAAATATGGATTACCGCATAAAAGAAATAAAAGATAATGAAGTGCATTTACTAATTTTTCATGCAAAAAATTAAATTGAATGTTTATTACTTCAACAAATAATACAAACACTAAAACTACAACATGGAAAGTAGTGTTACCGTTTTATTTATATGCAGCAGTTTCATTTTTAGCAGCGACTATTTTATTATTTCTTTCATGTAATAAATTTTTAATACATTATTTTCAACCCAATATACTTGCTATAACACATATTATGGCATTAGGTTGGGGCACTATGATTATTTTAGGAGCCAGCCATCAATTAGTGCCTGTAATTGTTGAAGGAAAATTATACAGCAACAAATTAGCTTATGCAAGTTTTATTTTAGCTGCCATTGGAATTCCTTTACTGGTACATGCTTTTTATGTTTTTAATTTTGGATGGATAGCACAATTAGGTGGAAGTTTAATAATACTTGCTATTGTTTGTTATCTTATTAATTTAGGTAAAAGTATTTCACAAAGCAACAGTCAAAATATACATGCCATATTTGTTTTTACTGCTTCGTTATGGTTATTAGTTGCAACCTTTTTAGGATTGGTATTGGTATTTAATTTTTCTACATTTTTTATGCAGCAAAATTCTGTTTACTATTTACCATTACATGCTCATATAGGAATTGTAGGTTGGTTTTTATTGTTAATAATTGGTGTTGGTGCAAGGTTAATTCCTATGTTTTTAATTTCGAAATATGTAAACGAAAAATTGTTGAAAGCAATTTATTATCTTATTAATTTTTCACTCATCAGCTTTATAATATTTTTTTACATCCCCGTATTATGGAAATATTTTCTCGTCTCTTATATTGCTTTATTAGCAGGCATTATTTTGTTTATAATTTATTGTAGAAAAGCTTATACAAAACGTATTCGCAAAGCAGTAGATGAACAAATGAAAATTTCTTTACTATCTGCCGCAATAATGTTAATTCCTTTATTGTTGTTGGCTGTTATTATTTTTCTTTTCACTTATTCAACTCAAACAAATAATATAATACTTGCTTATGGTTTTTTAATTTTCTTTGGATGGATAACTGCCATTATTTTAGGAATGACTTTTAAAACACTTCCGTTTATTGTGTGGAACAAAGTATATCATATACAAAGTGCAAGCGGTAAAACACCCAATCCAAAAGATTTATTCAATAACAAATTATTTACAGCAATGAGCATTTGTTATATTGTAGGAATAGTTTTTTTTGTTGTAGGAATATTATCTGCAATAATAATTTTACTGCAAATTGGTGCTGCATTACTTATTGCAACAGCTTTTTTATACAATTACAATGTAATAAAAATTTTATTGCACAAACCTGTTAAGTTATGAATGTAATTACCAATAATAATTTAAAATGCACAACGGCACTTGCTTTGCTGCATAATGTATATGACCCTGAAATTGGATTAAACGTTGTGGATTTAGGATTAATTTATCAGATAGATTTTGATGAAGATAATACAACCATTATTTGTAGCATGACGCTTACTACACAATTTTGCCCAATGGGCGAAAGCATTACAGATAATGTTAAAAACATGCTGCAATCTGGTTTTACAGGTTACACCATAAATGTAAACTTAACTTTTAATCCACCTTGGAATTATGAAATGATTTCTGAAGAAGGGAAAGTTTTTTTAGGGAGATAATTTATAAACTTAAAAACCCTTACGTAGCAAGGGTTTTAGAGGTATTTAGCGGAGAGAGAGGGATTCGAACCCCCGGACCTGTTACAGTCAACGGTTTTCAAGACCGCCGCATTCGACCGCTCTGCCATCTCTCCGTGTGCAAAATAATAGTGTAAGTACATATCTTCCAAAAACAATTACAATAAGTTTTGTTTTTCCTCTTTTTATCTTAACTTTCTACTATAAACTTTTGCTTATGAAAAAAGTAGCTCATATACTTTCAAGAAAAGGTAATGCAGTAATAAGTGTATCTCCGCAAAGTACCGTATTAGCTGTATTACAGCTAATGGCCGATAAAAATATTGGCTCTGTTGTAGTTATGGATAACAACCAATACAAAGGTGTAATTACAGAAAGAGATTATGCACGAAAAATAATTTTATTAGGAAAAACTTCTGGTGAAACTAATGCAGCAGAAATTATGAGTACCGGCTTACCAAGAGTTACACCCGATTCTTCTATTGAAGCTTGTATGCATATTATGAGCGATAACAATATTAGATATTTGCCCGTGTTTGATAATACAGATGCTATATGCGGTATTATTTCCATTTTAGATGTAGTTACCGAAGCTATACATTCACAAAAAGAAACCATTGATCTTTTACACAGTTATATACAAACAAGCTAATTGGTTTATCCAACTTACAGCATTGTATATTTGTAAATAATGCGGCACTTAAAAGTTATTAATAAATATTTTTGGCGTTATAAAACAAGATTAATTTTAGGAATTGTTTTTATTGTTCTCTCTAACTATTTCAAAATATTATCGCCACAAGTATCTGGCTATGTTATAGATAAAGTAGAACGTTCTATTAGTTCTATTAATGCATCTACAGTAAATACTGCACATCATCAAAAAAGTTATAACATTCTTGTAAAGCAATTAATTAATGTTGCAGAAGAATCTACTATTTCCTTTAATAAAAGTATTATTCTTTGTGCCGTTACATTGTTAGTATTAGCATTGTTAAGTGGTTTCTTTATGTTTTTAATGCGTCAAACAATTATTGTAATGAGTAGGTATATTGAGTTTGACCAAAAGAATGAAGTATTTAAACATTATCAAAAATTAGATTCTAACTTTTACAAAACACATAGCACCGGAGATTTAATGAATAGAATTACGGAAGATATAAGTCGTGTAAGAATGTACACAGGTCCAGCAGTTATGTATCTAATTAATCTTGCCGCAACTATTGGTTTTAGTTTATTTTTTATGTTAAGAGAAAATTGGCGACTTACGCTGTATGTATTGGCACCACTGCCTTTGCTGGCAATAACCATTTATACGGTTAATACGGTAATAAATAAAAAAAGCGAAAAAATTCAAGCCTTATTATCCGATTTAACTTCTGTTGCACAAGAATCTTATTCAGGTATAAGAGTTATAAAATCTTTTGTACAAGAAAAAGCAATGTTGGGCTTCTTTAATAAAAATAGTGAAACATATAAAAAAAATGCAATAAGCTTAGCTAAGGTAGAAGCCGTTTATTTTCCTTCAATGGCATTATTAATTGGGCTTAGCACCTTATTAACTATTGCAATTGGCGGATGGTATGCAGTACATCATCAATACAATGTAACAGCCGGCACTATTACCGAATTTGTTATTTATATAAACATGCTCACATTTCCCGTAAGTGCAATTGGGTGGACGGCAAGCATGATACAAAGAGCAGCTGCTTCTCAAAAAAGATTAAATGAATTTTTACAAACAGAACCTACAATAAAAGATGATGCTAATGCAACAACAACTTCTTTAAAAGGAAATATAGTTTTTGATAATGTTAGTTTAACTTATTCAAACACAGGAATTACTGCTTTACAAAATATTAATTTACATATTAAGGCGGGAGAAAAAGTTTTATTATTAGGAAGAACAGGTAGCGGAAAATCTACACTGGCACAGCTTTTATTGCGTTTTTACAATCCTACAAAAGGGAATATTTTTATTGATGGAAAAAATATTCAACACATTACTTTAAATAACCTTCGCACACAAATAAGTTTTGTACCGCAAGATGTTTTTTTGTTTAGCGATACAGTAAGCAACAATATTTCTTTCAGCAACACAAAAGAAACCACTACAGAAAGCATTACTGCATCTGCAAAATTTGCAAGTGTAGATGCAGAGATAAAAAATTTTACTAATGGTTACCAAACAACTATTGGCGAAAGAGGCGTTACGCTTAGTGGCGGGCAAAAACAAAGAATATCTATTGCCAGAGCTTTACATAAAAACCCTGAAATTGTTGTGTTTGATGATTGTTTAAGTGCCGTTGATGCAAAAACAGAAACAGAAATTATAAATAATTTATATCAGTTTCTTTATAATAAAACAGCAATTATTATTACACATAGAATTTTTTCATCATTTAAGTTTGATAAAATTATTGTATTAGAAGAAGGCATGATAGCCGAAACAGGAACACATGAAACACTTATACAAAAAGGCGGTTTTTATGCAGAGTTGTATAGGTTACAAATGCAAGGCATTTCCACATCTGAAATAACTCAATAGCTATTTTTATAAAAATTTATTTTCAATAACTTGAAATAAATTACTCAAATTTTGGCAATTCATAAACAATCCTATATTTGTTGCACTTTTAAAACTTTTAACTTCAAAAACATAGAAAGTGGCTTACGAGAATAACGAAAAAAAGATAGAAAGTGTTTATAGCAAACGTATTAGAGCAGGCAAAAGAAGAACTTATTTTTTTGATGTACGTGCAACACGCGGAAACGATTATTATTTAACTATTACAGAAAGCCGGACCACCGTTGATGATAATGGTTACGATAGGCACAAAATATTTTTGTACAAAGAAGATTTTAATAAATTTATTAAAGCTTTAAATGAAGCCGTTGATTATGTAAAAACAGATTTAATGCCCGATTTTGATTTTGACGCATTTAATCATGAATATAATGAGGACGGAAACGGCTACACACCCGAAGTTGTAGAGAATACCGAAGTACCAGCTGTGGCTGATGCTGCACCTGCTGTTGTGGCTGAATCTGTATCTGCAACAAATGTTGCCGATAACGGAGCATCAGAACAAGTTGATAAATGGTAATTAATACCATAAACAACATCATTACACAAACCAATTGCTTATATAAAATCTCGCGAAATTTGGCGAGATTTTTATTTGTTGTGAGTTATAAAATAATTCCACATTATTTTATACACTTCTTCTTTTAAATCTTTTGCAGAAATATTTACAGAACTTACCGGCGGTAAAAAATGAATTTCTAATTTTTTAGGCAGCAAATAAAAAAATTTATCTATTGGCATTGCTTTATTGGTATTTAAAATAATAGTGGGAATGATAGAAGTTTTTGTTTCAACAGCCAACTTAAAAGCACCATCATAAAAACTTTTTAAAGGTAAATTGGTTCTGTTTCTTGTCCCTTCAGGGTAAATGCTCATGTGCATTCCTTTCTGCAATACTTTCTTCATTATATCAAAACTTTTACGGCGGCTGGCATCACTTTTTCTGTTTACTAAAACAGAACCGCGGGCATAATACCAACCAAACAGCGGAATTTTTGCAAATGAATCTTTAGCAATAGTTTTATTAGGGCCCGGAATAAACGGGCAAGAAAGTGGAATATCTAACAAAGCATTGTGGTTGCAGGTAACAATATAGACTTCATTAGGTTGAAAGTTTTCTGTTCCTTTTACTTTAATTGTGCAGCCAATAAGTGTAAGCCAAGTCTTCATCCACAATTTAGAAATTTTTATAAAGTATGCTTGACCTTTTTTTTCTTCCATTAAATAAGAAACCATAGAGGGAAAGAAAGCAAGCAGGAATGTTATAAAAAAACTTACAATTCCCCACAAAGCCCAAATGCGGGCAAATATTTCTTTAAAAATTTTCATATTATAATTTCCAATCAATTGGCTGTATGCCTTGTTTAATAAGTAATTCGTTTGTTCTGCTAAAATGTTTGCAACCAAAAAAACCTTTATCTGCACTAAATGGCGATGGGTGTGCTGCTTTTAAAGCATAGTGTTTTAATTCATCAATTAATATTTGTTTTTCTTGTGCAAATCTTCCCCAAAGTAAAAAAACAATTCCTTTTTTCTCGTCAGAAATTTTTTTTATAACTGCATCTGTAAAATTCATCCAACCAATTTTTGAGTGGCTGGCAGGCTCATTTGCACGAACCGTTAATACCGCATTTAATAACAAAACTCCTTGTTTAGCCCAAGCAGTTAAGTTGCCTGTTTTTGGTATTTCCATTCCAATATCTTTATTTAATTCTTTGAAAATATTAATTAATGATGGTGGGGGTTTAATTTCTTCAGGAACGCTAAAACTCAACCCCATTGCCTGATTAGGGCCATGATAAGGATCTTGCCCCAGTATTACTACCTTAACATTATTAAAAGGTGTTTGCTTAAAAGCATTAAAGATTAATTTGCCCGATGGATATATGATAGCATTGGTAGAACGTTCTGTTTTTAAATGCGAAACAATTTGTAAAAAATAAGGTTTAGTAAATTCGGATTGTAGTTTTTCTTTCCAAGAATCTTCAATTTGAACATTCATTATTTTAAGTTTGGATGCAAACTAATTAAAATTTACTTTTGCCGCCATTAATAAATGGTCCGGTAGCTCAGTTGAATAGAGCAACAGCCTTCTAAGCTGTGGGTCATTGGTTTGAATCCAATCCGGATCACGTTTTAGCCTCGCAAATTTTGTGGGGCTTTTTTGTTGCAATGCTTTTCTTTACTTTGCTGCCCAAATACATATTGTGTTATGACGAATAATTTAACGATTGACTTAAACAATATTTCTTTTCAAGAAATTAAAAATTCAATTCAACAAAAAACATTCATTTCAATTTCAGCAGAAGCAGAAAAAAAAATAAATGATTGCAGAAATTATTTAAACGAAAAAATTCGCTCAAGTAATCAATTATTTTATGGTATAAATACGGGCTTTGGTTTTTTACAAAATGTGCAAATAGATAATAACCAAATAGAACAATTACAATATAATCTTTTAATGTCTCATGCTTGTGGCATGGGCGATGAAGTGCCAGAGGTGATTGTGCAATTAATGTTGTTGCTTAAAATAAAATCTTTAAGCTATGGCCACAGTGGCGTACAAACCGCTACAGTAAAGCGTTTGGCAGAAATGTACAATAATAAAATATTACCTGTTGTATTTACGCAAGGCTCATTAGGAGCATCGGGAGATTTAGCTCCGTTAAGCCATTTAAGTTTACCATTAATTGGTATGGGGCAAGTAAATTTTGAAGAGAAGAAACAAAACACTCAAAACGTTTTACAGCAACTAAACTGGCAAACCATTCATTTACAAAGTAAAGAAGGATTGGCATTAATAAATGGTACACAATTTATGAGTGCTTATGGAATGTACTGTTTAGCTAAAGCAGAACATTTAATAAAAATGGCTCAGTTAATTGCAGCATTATCTATGGATGCATTTAATTGCACAGCCGAGCCTTTAAATTATTTAATACACACCATAAGGCCACATGCAGGGCAAATTAATGTAGCCAAAACAATAAAAAAATATTTAGAAGGAAGTGAAATTAATAACAGCAAAAATAAAGCAGTACAAGACCCTTACAGTTTTCGTTGCATACCGCAAGTGCATGGTGCAACGCAAGATGTATGGCAGCAAGTATTAAATATTTTTATGATAGAAATAAATGCTGTAACGGATAATCCGAATATTTTTCCTGATGAAGATGTAATTGTTAGTGGCGGAAATTTTCATGGGCAACCATTGGCTATGCATTTAGATTTTTTAAGTATTGCCATGAGTGAATTAGGTAATATTAGTGAACGAAGAACTTATCAATTAATTAGCGGGCAAAGAGGTTTACCATTATTTCTTGTAAAAAATGCAGGGCTAAATAGTGGTTTTATGATTCCGCAATACACTGCCGCAGGCATTGTAAGTGAAAACAAACAATTAAGTACACCTGCAAGTGTAGATAGTATTTCATCATCAAACAATCAAGAAGACCATGTAAGTATGGGTGCCAATGCAGCAACAAAATGTTTACGTGTAATAAATAATGTTGAAAAAATTTTAGCAATAGAATTACTTACGGCAGCACAAGCGTTAGATTTTAGAAAGCCATTAAAAAGCTCTGTAATTATAGAAAACTTACATAGCTCTTTTAGAAAAGAGATTTCTTTTAATGAAGAAGACAGAATATTACATAACGATATGCAGCAAGCTGTTTCATTTATTCAAGCATACAATTTAATTTAACTTAATTTCATAATATAAATTTTTGCACATCAATTGTATCTCCTATTTTCGGCACATAAATAAAAAACTCTTTATGAAGAAAAAACTATTACTTATTGCAACCTCATTTGTATTTACTGTGTGTATTTATGCCCAGCCCGTACAACAAAAAGTTTCTGATAAATTAACTATTACTTTTCCCGGAAAACCTGAAGAACAAAAACCCGCAGGAGATACCGGTCCTGCAATTTATTCTTATTCAAAAGATAGCTCAACATCTTATATGGCAATGAGTTATGATTTATCTCCGATGGGTTTAACAGCAGATGCTGTTGCAAGTATGGGAGATGGATTATGGGATCAAATGAAAACAGGAATGACTGCACAATTAGGCGGTGCTACCATTACTAAAGATGAAAAAGTTAATTATAAAGGTGTTGATGCACATTTTTTAGAAATTGATGGTACATCATCAACAGCTCCTCAATTAAAGGGTAAAAAAGCATTTGTGTATGTACTTTTTTTAGGAGCTAATTTACATCAGGTAGCTTTTTATTCTGTAAAAAAAGATGCAAAAATAGATGATGGAAAAGATTTTTTTGATAGTGCTGTAATTGCTAAATAAAGTTTTCAAGATAACAAAATGCAAAATCCCTTTTAATTATTTGAAAGGGATTTTTGTATTAGCGAATTAATACTGTAGTGCCTTTTAGTGAAATTTGTTTACCTGTATCTTTATCTGTATATATTAAAAACCACACATAAGTTCCGCTTGGTTGTGCAATACCTTTATAAGTTCCATCCCATTTATTTAACCAATTAGTTGTTTGAAAAATTATTTGTCCGTAACGGTTAAATACTCTAAAATCTAAATTAGTTGCTTTGTATGCGTTTAATGGATACAAGTAATCGTTCAGCCCATCTCCGTTTGGTGTAAAAGCACTGGGTACTGCTATATAACAATTAGGAATTATATTAATAAGATGATAAGTAGTGTCGCTACAAGCAGCATCGGTAACAACTAAACGTACCGGGAATTCTTTTATGGTTGTAACCATAGGATATTGCTGTGCCGGTGGGTTTTGCAATGTGCTTGTTTGCCCGTTTCCAAAATCCCAATTCCAATTTAAAATATTGCCAATGCTTACATCTTTAAACACACTTGTATCATTAGGGCAACTATAATCGGGCCCTGCAATTATTGCTTTTAAATTTATTAATGGTAAAGTGTAAGTAACACTTGCAGTATCGGTACACTGCCCATTACTAACAAATAAGTTTACTGTTTTTGTGCCGTAATTGGTATAAGGATATATGATAGAAGTGTTTTGCGTAGTTTTAGTTATAGTTCCATCAATTGTCCACAACCATTGGTTTACACCATAATTTCCGTTGTGAGTAAATTG
>Ga0208826_1001808_pt1 | contig 17021 bp, 15 predicted proteins | sample AD_UKC115_MetaG_FD_184451 | JGI IMG/M metagenome (GOLD analysis project Ga0208826, IMG submission 184451) | Active sludge microbial communities of municipal wastewater-treating anaerobic digesters from Hong Kong - AD_UKC115_MetaG (SPAdes)... | ecosystem: Engineered > Bioreactor > Anaerobic >...
GCGCCGGTGTGGCCCTGGCCGAGCTGGACTGGGCCGCCCTGCACCAGCGCCGCCAGCAGTTGCCGGCCCTGAGCCACCGGCGCTTGAAATGAACACCCCCAGTCTCCACTCGCTGCGCGATGTTGCGCCCACCCCCAAGGGGGCATCGCCTGTGGCCGGGGGGACCCCGGCCACGGCGATCACGGGCGTAGCCTGCTCCGCGGCCTTTGGCGTCCTTGGGTTTCATCGGCTGCGGGTGACGCGCAGCGCCATGGACAACTGAGATGAGCGCCGCGGCACCCGCCGAGCGCCCGGCACGCGGGCTGCGCGCGCGCCTGATCGCGCTGGCGGCGCTGTGGCGGCGCTGGCGCCTGTGGGCGGTGCTGGGGCTGGTGGTGGCGGGCCTGCTGGGCGTGCTGGTCTGGCTGGCGCGCAACCACGAGATCGACGAAGTGCAGCGCGCGCTGGATCGCGAAAGCAACGGCGCGCTGCTGACCTTGCGCCAGGGGCTGGCGCGCCGCCAGCAAGACCTGCACGGTCTGGCCAGCACGCAGACCCAGGTGGACGCCTGGGCGCCTGCCGCGCTGGCCTTGCTGGACCGTCACCGCGACTGGTTGCGGCTGGAGTGGCGCGACGCCAGCCTGCGCCTGCTGGCCGCGGCCGACAGCCCTTACTACCCGCCGTTTGTCACCGACGATGCGGGCCCGCAGTCGCAGCAGGCGCAGCGCATTCGCGAGACCTGCGCCAGCGCGCAGCGCTTTGACGGAGCGGCCTATTCCGACAGCCATTTCGTGCAGCGCCCCGGCGGCGTCGGCGAGGAGGTGATGCAGCTGTGCCTGCCCATTGGCACGGCCGCGCGCCGCAGCGGATTCTTGCTGGCCACCTATTCGCTTGGCGGCATGCTCGATGCCATGCTGGCGCCGGCCTACACGCAGCGCCAGAGCGTGGCCTTCACCGAGCTGGACGGCACGCGTCTGGCCATTCAGGGCACGACGCGCCGCCCCGGGCGGTTGTTCACGTCCCAGCAGGTGCTGGACTTGCCGGGCACGACCCTGGTGCTGCGCCTGGAAGGCGGGCGCCAGGCCCCCGACACCCTACCCAACGTGATGACGGCGCTGGTCACGGGCCTGTCCATCGCGCTGGTCACCGTGCTGATCCTGCTGGCGCGCGACTTCCGGCGGCGCCAGCAGGCCGAGGCCGAGCTGGGCGAGGCGCTAGCCTTTCGCAAGGCGATGGAAAACTCGCTCGTGACCGGTCTGCGCGCGCGCGATCTGCAGGGGCGCATCACCTACGTCAACCCGGCGTTTTGCGACATGGTGGGCTTTGCGCCGCACGAGCTGATCGGCCAGGCGCTGCCCGCCCCGTACTGGCCGCCCGAGCACGCGCAGGAGTACGGCGAACGCCAGGCGGTGCGCCTGTCGGGCATGGCGCCGCCGCGCGAGGGGCTGGAGTCGCTGTTCATGCGCAAGGACGGCACGCGCATTCCGGTGCTCATCATCGAGGCCCCGCTGATCGGTGCGGCCGGCAAGCAAACCGGCTGGATGGGCGCGGTGCTGGACCTGACGGCGCAGCGCCGTGCCGAGGAGCACTCGCGCGCCAGCCAGGATCGCCTGGCCGCCAGTGCGCGCCTGGCCACGGTGGGCGAGATGGCCTCGCTGATGAGCCACGAGCTGAACCAGCCGCTGGCGGCCATCTCCAGCTACGCCAACGGCTCGCTCAATCTGCTGGATGGCGAACGTGCGCCGAGCGCGACCATGGCCGACGTGCGCGTGGCGCTGGCACGCATTGCCGAGCAGGCCGGCCGCGCCGGCAAGGTCATCAACAGCGTGCACGACCTGGTGCGCCGGCGCGCCAGCCAGCGCCAGGCGGTGGCGCCGGCGGCACTGCTGGAGGCGGTGCTGCCGCTGATTCATCTGCAGGCGCGCAAGCTGGATGTGCGCGTGCAGCTGGACTGCCCGGCCACGCTGCCCGTCGTGTGGTGCGAACCCACCGTGATCGAGCAGGTGCTGCTGAACCTGGCGCGCAACGCCATGCAGGCCATGGCCGACAGCGCCGCGCCGCGCCTGTTGCGCCTGACGGTGCAGCCCGCGCTGGCGCCCGCCGGGGCGCGCGGCGTGCTGCGATTTGCCGTGGCCGACACCGGCGCCGGCATCAGCGAGGAGGTGGCGCGCCAGCTCTTCACGCCTTTTTTCACCACCAAGGCCGAGGGCATGGGCCTGGGCCTGTCGCTGTGCCGCACCGGCATCGAGCAGCATGGCGGCACGCTCGAGCATGCGCCAGCCCTGCCGCGCGGCACGGTGTTCAGCTTCACCCTGACGGTGGCCGATGCGGTGGCGCATGCGCCGCCAGCAGCGCCTGATGAAAGGCCAGCGCCGCGCGCGCCGGCTGCGGCGAGCGGCGCAGCACGCTGACGAAGTCGCAGGCGTAGTGCAGCTTGCCCGGCGACACGGCGCGCATCCGCCCGCGCTGCACGAAGGCCTCGGCGTAGTGCTCGGGCAGAAAACCGACAAAGCGCCCCGACAGGATCAGCGTGGCAATCGCCTCCTGGTCGAAGGCGGTGGCCCCGCGCTGCAGGTGGCGCTCGTGCGCCAGTGCCATGTTGGGCGAGTGAAAGCCCAGGCCGGCAAAGTCCGATCGGGCCCGCAGCGCTTTCCAGTCCAGTGTGGGGCGCTCTTGATTGAATAGCGCATGGCCGACGCCGGCATACAGGCGCATGGTCTCGCCGAACAGCCGGTCGTAGCGCAGGCTGCCCGAGCTGCGATGCGCCGGGATCACGCCCACGGCAAAGCTGCCATCCAGCACGCCGCGCTCGATGGCCTGCATGGTGCCCACGTGCAGCTCCAGCGCCACGTCGGGCGCCTGCGCGGCAAACGCGGCAATCGCAGCGTGGATGCGCGCCGCCGGGTTGCTGGCCGTCTTGTCGAACAGCGCAACGGCCAGCTTGCCGCCCATGCGGTCGTGAATGTCGTCCACGCTGGCGCGAAAGCCATCGACGGCGGCCAGCAGCCGCAGCGTCTCGTCGTACACGCGCTGGCCCTCGGCCGTCAGCGCAAAGCCGGCGCGCCCGCGCCGGCACAGCGTCAGGCCCAGGCGCGTTTCCAGATCCTTCACGTGGCGGCTGACGGCGCTGATGCCGATGTTCAGCTCCAGCTCGGCCGCGGCCATGCCGCCGCACTCGACCACCGCCTTGAACACCTGCAGCAGGCGCAGGTCCATGTCCGACAGCTGCCCCAGCAAGGCGCGGGCGCGGGGTGGGCGGGTGTTTGGTTGCGACATTTGTCAAGCAAGCTTGAATATTTGCTTATTTGACGGATTAAAACACCGGCCGACAATGGCGTCTTTGGTCCCATTCGACCGACCCCCCCCCGAGGAGAACGCCATGAGCGCCATCGTCAGTCCCAGCACCGCAACCAGCCCCGTGCGCGCCGACGCCGCCTGGCTGGACGCGCACTGGATGCCGTTTACCGGCAACCGCCAGTTCAAGCGCGACCCGCGCATGGTGGTGGAGGGCCAGGGCGCCTACTACACCGACAGCGAAGGCCGCAAGATCTTCGACGGCCTGTCGGGCCTGTGGTGCAGCGGCCTGGGCCATGGCCGGCGCGAGATTGCCGAGGCCGTGGGCCAGCAGGCCGCGCGGCTGGACTATTCGCCCGGCTTTCAGTTCGGCCACCCGCTGTCCTTCGAGCTGGCCAACACCCTCAAGCACCTGACGCCCGCCGGGCTGGACTACGTGTTCTTCACCAGCAGCGGCTCGGAGGCGGCCGACACCGCGCTGAAGATGGCGCGCGCCTACTGGCGCATCAAGGGCCAGGGCGGACGCACGCGCCTGATCGGGCGCGAGAAGGGCTATCACGGCGTCAACTTCGGCGGCATCTCGGTGGGTGGCATGGCGGGCAACCGCAAGGTCTACGGCCAGGGCATCGAGGCCGACCACCTGCCGCACACGCAACCGCCCATGGGCAGCTTCATCAAGGGCCAGCCGATCGAAGGCGGCGTGGCGCTGGCCGACCGCCTGCTGGACCTGATCGCCCTGCACGACGCCAGCAACATCGCCGCCGTCATCGTCGAGCCCTTCAGCGGCTCGGCCGGCGTGGTCATCCCGCCCGTGGGCTACCTGCAGCGCCTGCGCGAGATCTGCACCCAGCACGGCATCCTGCTGATCTTCGACGAGGTCATCACCGGCTTTGGCCGCTGCGGCGCCATGACGGGCGCCGAGGCCTTCGGCGTGGTGCCCGACATCATGACCTTTGCCAAGCAGGTCACCAACGGCATGCAGCCGCTGGGCGGCGTGATTGCCAGCAAGGAAATCTACGACAGCTTCATGGCCGCCGGCGGGCCCGAGTACATGCTGGAGTTCGCCCACGGCTACACCTACAGCGCCCACCCCGTGGCCTGCGCGGCCGGCATCGCGGCGCTGGATTTGCTGGAGCGCGAGGACGGCGTGGGCCGCGCCAAGGCGCTGGCGCCGCACTTTGCCGACGCCGTGCATGGCCTGAAGGGTGCCAGGCACGTGCTGGACATCCGCAGCTACGGCCTGGCCGCCGGCCTGACCATTGCGCCCGTGCCCGGCGAGCCGGCCAAGCGACCCTACGAAGTCGCCATGGCCTGCTGGAAGAAGGGCTTTTATGTGCGCTACGGCGGCGACACCATCCAGATGGCGCCGCCCTTCATCGCCACGCCGGCCGAGATCGACCGCCTGGTGAGCGCCCTGGGGGATGCGCTGGCGGAGGTGGCCTGAGAGATTGAACAGCCGGACGCAGAGGACGCAAAGGATTCGCAAAAGACGCAGAAGAAACCATTTTGATTTCTCTTTTGCGTCCTCTGCGTAATCCTTGCGTCCTCTGCGTCCGGTATTCATTATCGTTTCAATAGCTGCTTGCGCTTGATGGACGGGCGCTAAAGGCATATTTCATTCATAAAACCATGCAACACGACAAGAACGTCACCGCCACCGTCGGCCACCTGATCGACGGCAAGATCATTCATGAGAACGGCCGCACGCAGCCGGTGTTCAACCCCGCCACGGGGGCCTCGTCCACCAGCGTCGAGCTGGCCGGCGCCGCCACGGTGCAGGCGGCCATTGCCTCGGCCGAAAACGCCTTTCCGGCCTGGCGCAATACGCCGCCACTCAAGCGCGCGCGGGTCATGAGCAAACTTAAGGTGCTGCTGGAAGAGCACGCCGACGAGATTGCCGCGCTGATCACCGCCGAGCACGGCAAGGTGCTGGCCGACGCCCACGGCGAGCTGCAGCGCGGCATCGAGAACATCGAATACGCCAGCTACGCGCCCGAGCTGCTCAAGGGCGAGCACAGCCGCAACGCCGGCCCCGGCATCGACTCCTGGGCCGAGCACCAGCCGCTGGGCGTGGTCGCGGGCATCACGCCCTTCAACTTTCCGGCCATGGTGCCGCTGTGGATGTGGCCCATGGCCGTGGTGTGCGGCAACTGCTTCATCCTCAAGCCCAGCGAGCGCGATCCCTCGTCGGCTCTGCGCATCGCCCAGCTGGCGCTGGAGGCCGGTCTGCCGCCCGGCGTGCTCAACGTCGTCAACGGCGACAAGGCCGCCGTCGATGCGCTGCTGCAGGATGCGCGCGTCAAGGCCGTCAGCTTTGTCGGCTCCACCCCCATTGCCGAAGCCATTTACGCCGAAGGCTGCAAGCAGGGCAAGCGCGTGCAGGCCCTGGGCGGCGCCAAGAATCATGCGGTGGTGATGCCCGACGCCGACATTGGCAATGCCGTCAGCGCCATGATGGGCGCGGCCTATGGCAGCTGCGGCGAGCGCTGCATGGCCGTGCCGCTGATCGTCGCCGTGGGCAACGAAACGGCCGACAAAATGATCGCCGGCTTGAAGACTGAAATTGCCAAAATGAAGGTCGGCCCCGGCAGTGACAACGCCAACGACATGGGCCCGCTGGTGACCAAGCCGCACTTCGAGAAGGTCAAGGCCTACGTGGACAGCGGCGTGGCCGAGGGCGCCAAACTGCTGGTGGATGGCCGCAGCCTGAAAGTGAAGGGCCACGAAGAGGGCTACTTCCTTGGCCCCTGCCTGTTCGACGACGTGCGCCCCGGCATGAAGATCTACCAGGAAGAAATCTTCGGCCCCGTGCTGGGCATCGTCCGCGCGCATTCGCTGGATGAAGCCATGCAGCTCATCAACGATCACGAATACGGCAACGGCACCTGCATCTTCACCCGCGACGGCGAGGCCGCGCGCCACTTCACCGACCACATCCAGGTCGGCATGGTGGGCGTCAACGTGCCCTTGCCCGTGCCCGTGGCCTACCACTCCTTCGGCGGCTGGAAACGCAGCCTGTTCGGCGACCTGCACGCCTACGGCCCGGATGCCGTGCGCTTTTACACCAAGCGCAAGACCATCACCCAGCGCTGGCCCTCGGCGGGGGTGCGCGAGGGGGCGGTGTTCAGTTTTCCGAGTAATCGTTGATGCTGGCGCGGCGAGTGCGGGCCGCGTAAGATCGCGCAGCCAGTGCATGATTGCTGAAGTGGACGGCGCACCACGTTTCACCGGAAAAATGAAATGACCACCATCACCCCGCTTGACCCCCGAGTGTCAGAGTTTGACACCCAGGAGGATGCCGACCGCTACGACCGCTGGTTTCGTGCCAAGGTGCAGGAGGCCATCGACAGCAAGGTGCCGAGCCTGCCGCACGACGAGGCCATGACGCGCGTGGATGAATTGCTGCAACAAAGGAGGCGGCAGGGTGCTGGTGGTCGAGTGGTCTGACGAGGCCCAGCTTGATCTGGCTGAAATCCAGTTCTACATAGAGCAGCACGATCCGCAGGCCGCACTGGCGCTTCGCTCGCTCATCGAGTCAGGGGCGGAGCGCTTGCCGCTGATGCCCTTCGCGTTTCGACCCGGACGGGTGCCAAACACGCGCGAGTACGTGGTGCATCCCAACTACATCGTGATCTATCGTGTGGCGGTCACCTCAATTCGGGTGCTGCGTGTGTTGCACGCCCGACAGCTGTACCCGTGAATGGCCGGTAGATTCGATGCTTTGTGTGGAGCAATATGGCGAAATACACATTTCTTGTTCTTGCCCAAGAGGTCTTGCTCCGACATGACAAAGCCATGAGTTCCCAGGAAATCTGGGATGACGCCGTGGCGCACGGCGATGACAAAAAACTGAGCAGTCAAGGTCAAACGCCTTGGGCCAGCTTGAATGCGCGACTTTTGGTGGACTATCGGGACAATCCTTCTTCGCCGTTTGATCGCGTCAGCACACAGCCCGCTCGATACACCATCAAGGACAAACCGAAAAGTCAGGCCGCGGTGAACCTGTCCAACAAAGACCTTGTCTCGGATGCGTTGAGTCCCGATTTGGATGCAACGGAATCTATTCAGAGTCTCGTTCCGGTGAAGACTACGAAATATGCGTACGAGGAACGAGATCTTCATCCCTTTGTGGTCCGACTGGTTCGCACCCATTTTGGTGGTGCGTATTGCAAGACAATTTTTCATGAGGTGTCTTCAAAGAAAGATTTTGCTGAATGGTTGCACCCGGATCTGGTTGGGTTTTGGTTCCCTTTTGACAATTACAGCAAGGAACTCCTTGCCTTGTCCGGTGGCGGCCTATCCATTGCCAAGTTTTACTCGTTCGAATTGAAGCGCGAGCTCAACTTTGGCAACTTGCGCAAGAGCTTTTTTCAGGCCGTATCCAATTCGTCATGGGCGCATGAGGGGTATCTCGTAGCGGCCAACGTCGATGAATCGGAAGAACATCAGGCGGAGCTCTCACGCCTTTCTGGATCCTTCGGAATCGGTGTGATCAACTTGAACCTCGACGATCCGCAAGCTGCGGGCCAGGTTCTGTTTCCAGCCCGAACCAAGGAATCAATCGACTGGGATGGTGCCAACAAGCTGGCAAAGGTCAATCCCGATTTCCGAAAATTTTTGACTGATGTTCGCATCGATATTTCGCATGCACTCCCTCATCCGACGGAGTTCGATCCCTTACCGACACTTGATGAACTGGCAACGCTTTGGGCCGGCTGGAATAAGAAGGCAACGAGTTGAAGGGTTGGGTGAATGGGATGTCCAACGACGTGAGGCATTTCGGAGTTGAGGCCGCTTCCTTTATCGCGCAGCAGCAGGACCCGCATCCGACAAAAAAACCACCATGCAACGCCGAAACTTCACGCGCCAACTGACCCGCACCACCATCGGCGTCGCGGCCATGATTTCGCTGACTGGCGCCTGGGCCCAGGGCGATGCGGCGCGCCCCATTCATGTGGTGGTTGGTTTTCCGGCCGGTGGCGGCACGGACGTGTTTGCCCGGGCCGTGGCGCAGGGCCTGGCGCTGGAGCTGGGCCAGCCGACGGTGGTGGACAACAAGCCCGGCGCCGGCGGTGTGCTGGCCAGCCAGTCGCTGCGCCAGGCCGCGCCCGACGGCTACACGCTGCTCGCCGGCTCCACCAGCACGCAGGTCATCGCGCCGCTGCTGTATGCCAGGGCGCCCTATCAGCCGAGCGACTTCACGCCGATCGCGCACATCGCGCGGGTCGGCATCGTGCTGGTGGCGCACCCATCGGCGCCGTTTGATGACGTGGCGGGCCTGGTGCGATATGCGCGCGCCCACCCGGGGCAGCTCAACTACGCCAGCGGCGGCAACGGGGTGACCAACCACCTGGCGATGGAGCTGCTCAAGAGCCGCGCCGGGGTGCACCTGGTGCACATCCCCTACCGCGGCTCGGCCCCGGCGCTGGCCGACGTGATCGGCGGGCAGGTGTCGCTGATGTTCGACTCGGTGGCCTCCAGCGGGCCGCAGATTCGCGCGGGCAAGGTCAAGGCGCTGGGCATCGCCGGCCCGGCGCGGCTGGAGGCCTTGCCGGGCGTGCCCACGCTGGCCGAAAGCGGTTTGGCGCCCTTGAAGGATTTCGACGTGACCGGATGGGTGGCGCTGTACGGGCCCAAGGGCTTGGCGCCGGCCACGGTGCAGCGCCTGGAAGCGGCGACGGCGCGGGTCCTAGCCAACGCCGACATCGCCGAGCGTTTTGCGCTCCAGGGCGCCAGTCCGCATTTCCTGGACAGCGCGGCGCTGGCTGCCTACGAGCGCAGCGAGAGCGCCAAATGGGCGCAGGCGGTGCAGCACAGCGGCGCGCGCCTGGACTGATCAGGGCGGCGCGGGCTCGCTTGAAAACCGATACACGATGCGCCCGCAGCGCCACTGCCCCGGGCGCAGCACGGTGCTGGGAAAGTGCGGGTGGTTCGGCGCGTCGGGATAGCCTTGCGGCTCCAGGCACACCCCGGTGCGCGGGCCGTACGCCGCGCCGCCTTTGCCGATGCCCTGCAAGTGGTTGCCGCTGTACAGCTGCAGGGCGGGCTCGGTGCTCCACACGTCCATCACGCGTCCGCTGCCGGGGTGGTGCAGCGTGGCGGCGTGCTGCAGCGCGCCCGGATCGCCGGCGCGCAGCACCAGGGTGTGGTCGTAGCCGCCGACCTTCATCAGTTCGTGCGTGTCGTCGATGCGCGCGCCGATGGGCGTGGGCCTGCGAAAGTCCAGCGGCGTTCCGGCCACGTCCTCGATGCGGCCGGTGGGGATGGCGGTGGCGTCCACGTCCAGGTACTGGTCGGCGTCGATCTGCAGGACGTGATCGAGGGTCGTGCAATCACCCCGACCGCTCAGGTTGAAGAACGCGTGCGAGGTGAAGTTGGCGATCGTCGGCTGGTCCGCAGCCACGCCGGCGTAGTCGATGACGAGGGCGTTGTCGTCCGTCACGTGGTAGCGCACGCGCAGCGACAGCGTGCCGGGGTAACCGTCTTCGCCATCGGCAAAGACCAGGGTCATTTCGACGCTTGAAGCGGAGGTCTGACGGGCCTCGAAAACCCGAAAGCGCGAGCCTTTGATGCCGCCGTGCAGATGATGCGGGCCGTCGTTGCGGGTCAGCTGGTGCACTTGGCCATCCAGCGCAAAGCGGCCCAGGGCGATGCGGCCGGCAAAGCGGCCGATGAAAGCACCCATCGAGGCCTGGCCGGCCAGCACCTGCTCGATGGAGTCATGGCCCAGCACCACGTCGCCCAGCTTGCCGTCGCGGTCGGGCACCAGCAGCTGCTCGATGCGCGCGCCGTGGTTGGTGATGGCCGCCGCCATGCCGCGCGTGTTGCGCAGGGTGTAGAGCGCGACCGGCTGACCGTCGATGGTGCGGCCAAAGCGCGCGGGGTCGAGCAGCGCGGGCTCAGGCATCGGGCCACTCGAGCATTTCGATCCAGTTGGGATTGCCGGCCGTGGCATGGCGGCCGATGGCGGTCAGCGCGCCGCTGTGCGCGTCGATGCGGTAGACGCCCATGTGCTGGCTTTGCTGCCCGGCGGCCAGCAGAAAGCGCCCGCCCGGGTCGATGGCAAAGCCGCGCGGGCCGGCCTCGGTGGGCCAGGTGCCGGCAGGCGTCAGCGATCCATCTTGTGGGGCCACGCGCCAGGCCATGAGGGTGTGGCTGCGCCGCTCGCTGGCGTACAGAAAACGCCCGTCGGGGCTGAGCTGCAGGTCGGCCGCCTGCGCCTGGCTGAAGCCCGCGGCGTGCGTGCGCAGGATCTGGCGGCCTTGCAGCGCGCCGGTGTCGGCATCCACCGCGAACGCGCCCACGCTGCCGTCCAGCTCGCACAGCACGTACAGAAAACGCCCGTCGGCCGACAGTTGCAGATGGCGCGGGCCGGCCCCGGCGGGCAGGGCCGTGCTTTGCCTGTCCGTCAGTTGTCCGCTGGCGGCGTCGAAGGCAAAGCGCATGACCACATCGGCGCCCAGGCTGGTGGCATAGGCAAAGCGGTTGCGGGCGTCCACGATGACGCAGTGCGCCGCCGGGCCGGTGGGCACGATCTGGCGCGGCGGTGCGATCACCGCGCCGCGCGCATCCAGCGCCAGACTGGCCAGCAGCGCGCCGGGGTAGGAGGCCATCAGCAGATGCCGGCCCGTGCGATCGAGCGTGAGGTAGCAGGCCTCGTGCGGCAGTGGGGCGCTGCCGATGGCTTGCAAGGCGCCGTCGGGCGCGCCGATGGCAAAGGCCACGCAAGGGTTGGGCGCGCCGCGCAGGGCGGCGAGCAGCACGCGCCGGTCGGGGCTGAGGGCCAGCGGCATCGAGGTGTTGGATGGGCCCTGCAGGCCGGTCACGGGCGTGCTGCCCAGCCGGTGCATGGCGCCGGTGTCCCGGTTCAGTTCAAAGCGCTGGATCTCGCAAGTCTGGGCGCAGGACAGGTAGACGATGGTGCGGCTCATGAATGGACCTCGAACACGGGACGGCCAGATCAAATTTTGCGTGATGCGCGCGCCGGCGTGCGCGGGTGGCGCGACAATCGGCCGTCATGACAACGGAGACGATGATGAGCAAGGTGGCACTGTCGGGCGCCTCGGGCAACATGGGGCGCATGCTGCGCGTCGAGTTGCCCAAACACGGGGTGAGCCTGCGCTCGGCCGGCGGCACCAAGCCCCTGGAGCCGCTGCACGCGGGCGAGGACGTGATGCATGGCGATCTGCGCGATCCGGCCGTGGTCGATCGCCTGCTGGAGGGTGTGGATGTGCTGATCCACATGGCCGGCACTTCGGTGGAGCGCCCGTTGCCCGAGATCATCGAGAACAACCTGGTGGCGCTGCACCAGGTGTATGAAGGCGCGCGTCGCCACAAGGTGCGCCGCGTGGTCACGGCCAGCTCCAACCACGCCTTCGGCATGTATCCCGTCGGCCGTCCCATCGACATTGGCGCGCCGTATCGGCCCGACGGTTTTTATGGCGTGTCGAAGGTGTGGGGCGAGGCCATGGCGCAGATGTACTGGGACAAGCACGGCATCGAAGGCATTGCCCTGCGCATCTGGAGCTGCGGGGCGCGCCCGACCGAGTTCAGGCATCTCAGCACCTGGCTGGGCCATGAGGACACGGTGCAGCTGATGCTGTGCTGCATCCGCGCGCAGGACGTGGGTTTCTTGCCAGTCTGGGGCATCTCCAACAACACGCGCAGCTACGTGCGGCCGGTGGCCTGCGAGCGCATCGGCTACCGCCCCACGCAAAACGCCGAGGACTACGCCGCCGAAATCCTGAAGCTGAAGAACCCCATCGACGCCGTGGGGCAAAAGCACATGGGCGGCGCGTTTGCCTCGGCCGACTACACGCCGCCGGAGGGGCGTCCGGGGCGGCCGTGATCCGAATGCTCCGAAATTCAAACAGCCGGACGCAGAGGACGCAAAAATAACGCAAAGGACGCAAAAGAAACCAAAAATTGGGTGGCATTGGCTTTGAGTCGGCGTAGGACAAGCGCAATACGCTATCGTTTTAAAAGCAATTCAGATGCTGTCTTTTTTTGCGTCCTTTGCGAATCCTTTGCGTCCTCTGCGTCCGGAAGTTTTTTGGGCTTTACGTCACCGGCCCCGGATTGAACAGCACCAGGTCGTTGTGCAGGCCCCAGTGCTCGGCCCAGGTGCGCTTGCCGCTGGCCACGTCCAGCATCAGGTGGAACAGCTCCCAGCCCAGCTCCTCGATGCTGGCCTGGCCATCGGCAATGCGCCCGGCGTTCACATCCATCAGGTCGTGCCAGCGGCGTGCCAGCTCGGTGCGCGTGGCCACCTTGATGACCGGGCAGGCGGCCAGGCCGTAGGGCGTGCCGCGCCCGGTGGTGAAGATGTGCAGGTTCATGCCCGCGGCCAGTTGCAGCGTGCCGCAGATGAAGTCGCTGGCCGGCGTGGCGGCGTAGATCAGGCCTTTTTGCGCCAGCTTCTCGCCCGGTGACAGCACGCCGGCAATCGGCGCGGTGCCGGACTTGATGATCGAGCCCATGGCCTTTTCGACGATGTTGGACAGGCCGCCTTTCTTGTTGCCCGGCGTGGTGTTGGCGCTGCGGTCGGCGCCGCCGCGGCCCAGGTATTCGTCGTACCACTGCATCTCGCGCACGATGGCGGCGGCCACCTCGGGCGTGGCGGCGCGCGCGGTGAGCTGGGCCACGCCGTCGCGCACCTCGGTCGTCTCGGAGAACATGATGCTGGCGCCCGCGCGCACCAGCAGGTCGGCCGCAAAGCCCACCGCCGGGTTGGCCGTGACGCCCGAGAACGCATCGCTGCCGCCGCACTGCACGCCCACCACCAGGTCGGACGCGGGGCAGGTCTCGCGCCGGCGCGCGTTCAGGCGCTCCAGGTGGTATTCGGCGGTCTGCATGATCGAGTCGATCATCGACATGAAGCCGACATGCCTGTCGTCCTGCAGGCACACCACGTCCAGCGCCGCGCCGTCGTCCAGGCCCACGTCGGCGATGTTGCGCTCGTCCACCACCGCAAAGCTGCCCGGCGGCAGCAGGCGCTGGGGTTGCAGCTTTTCGCAGCCCAGGCTGACGACCATCAGCTCGCCGCCGAAGTTGGGGTTCAGGCTGATGTTGCGCACGGTGCGGATCGGGATGGCCGCGCCCGGCGCGTCGATGGCGACGCCGCAGCCGTAGCTGTGCTCCAGCCCCACCACGTCGTCCACGTTGGGGTACTTGGGCAGCAGCTCGGCCTTGATGCGCCGCACCGCGTACTCGAGCACGCCGGCCACGCACTGCACCGTGGTGGTGATGCCCAGCAGGTTGCGCGTGCCGACCGAGCCGTCGGCGTTGCGATAGCCCTCGAAGGTGTAGCCGCCCAGCGGCTCCAGCGGCGCGGCCTGGGCCGTGGCCATCGGCAACTCGTGCAGCGCGCGTGCCTCGGGCATCGTCAGCAGCCGCTCGTAGACCCAGGTGCCGGCCGCTATGTCGCGCGCCGCATGGCCGATGGCCACGTTGTAGCGCAGCACCGGCGCGCCGGCTGGGATGTCCACCAGCGCCACCTTGTGCCCCTGCGGCACGCGCTCGCGCAGCGTCACGCCGCCATCCACCACCGTGCCCTCGGGTAGCCCGCCCGTGTTGGTCACGATGGCGACGTTGTCGCTGGCATGCATGCGGATCAGGCGCGGCGGGCCGGGGTCAGGGATGGGTGCGGTCATGGTCGATGGGCAAGGAGGTGTTTGCAAGGGACAACAGCCGGACGCAGAGGACGCAAAGGATTCGCAAAGGACGCAAAAAAGAGAACATCCAAATTGCTTTCAAATCGATAGCATGTTGCGCTTGTTTTATGCCGTCTTAAAGCGTATTTCACCAATTTTTCGGTTTCTTTTGCGTCCTTTGCGTCTTTTTTGCGTCCTCTGCGTCCGGCTGTTTCAGGCCTTCAATCAATAGCCCGACGCGTGCTTGGGCGCCGCGCCCGCGCGCATGGCGGCCACCACCTGTTGCGCGCCGGCGGCGATGAAGCGCGCGTCGGAGCCGATGGTGACGAACTGGAAGCCCTTGGCGATGCGTGCCAGCGCCGCCTCGGGCGAGCCGTTGTGGATGGCGGCCACCTTGCCCAGCGCCTTGGCGCGCGCCAGCACGTGCTCGATGGCCTTGGCCACGGGGGGCTCCACATCGTCGAAGGTGGGCGCGCAGCCCAGCGAGATCGACAGATCGGCCGGGCCGATGTAGACACCGTCCAGCCCTTTCACCGACAGGATCGCGTCCAGGTTGTCCAGGCTTTGCTGCGTCTCGATCTGGCCCAGCACCACCACGGTGTCGTTGGCGTGCTTGGCGTAGTCGGCGCCGCCGTAGAGCGATGCGCGGATGGGGCCCATGCTGCGGCTGCCCAGCGGCGCGTAGCGCGTGGCGGCCACCAGGTGCTCGGCATCTTCGCGCGTGTTCACCATCGGGCAGATCACGCCGTAGGCGCCGGCGTCCAGCACCTTGCCCAGGATGCCCGGCTCGTTCCAGGGCACGCGCACCACGGGCACGGTGTCGGTGGTGGAAATGGCAGTGAACATGTTGACCGCCGCGGGGTAGTCCACCACGCCGTGCTGCAAATCCACCGTCAGGCTGTCCCAGCCCTGGTGGGCCATGGTCTCGGCCGAGAAGGCGCTGGGAATGGCCAGCCAGCCGTTGACCACGGCGCCGCCGGCCTTCCAGATGCTTCGGATTCGGTTCTCACGCATTGCAAACTCCTGTCTTGGGATCGATATCAGTCAACGATGGCGCTGCGTGTCAACCGCAGCGCACGCAGCCCAGCGAGTCGAAAGGCCGCGAAGCAGGCCACGCCCGCGATCGCCGTGGAAGGGCTTGGCCCGACCACTGGCGATGCCCCCTGTAAGGGGGTGGGCGAAACATCGCGAAGCGAGTGGAGACTGGGGGTGTGCTTCATTTCAGCGCACGAGACATGGGCGCTTGTTGTCGAATTTCCAGTTGGGGATGAGGTACTGCATCGCCGCGGCGTCGTCGCGTGCGCCCAGCGCTTTCTCTTGGTACAGGCAGTGCGCGGCCTCGACGGCGGCCATGTCGATTTCCACGCCCAAGCCTGGGCGCTGCGGCACCTGCACGAGCCCGCCTTTGATCTGCAGCGGCTCGCGCGTCAGGCGCTGGCCGTCCTGCCAGATCCAGTGCGTGTCGATGGCGGTGATCCGGCCCGGCGCGGCGGCGGCCACGTGGGTGAACATGGCCAGCGAGATGTCGAAGTGGTTGTTGGAATGCGAGCCCCAGGTCAGGCCCCATTCGTGGCACAACTGCGCCACGCGCACCGAGCCCTGCATCGTCCAGAAATGCGGGTCGGCCAGCGGAATGTCCACCGACTGCAACTGGATGGCGTGGCCCAGCTCGCGCCAGTCGGTGGCGATCATGTTGGTGGCCGTGGGCAGGCCGGTGGCGCGGCGAAACTCGGCCATCACCTCGCGGCCCGAATACACGCCTTCGGCGCCGCAAGGATCCTCGGCATAGGCCAGCACGCCGTGCGCATCGCGCATCAGGCGGATGGCGTCGCGCAGCAGCCAGCCGCCGTTGGGATCCAGCGTGACGCGCGCCTGGGGAAAGCGCTCGTGCAGCGCGGTCACGGCCTCGATCTCGTCCTCGCCGCGCAGCACGCCGCCCTTGAGCTTGAAGTCGTTGAAGCCGTAGCGCGCGTGCGCCGCCTCGGCCAGGCGCACCACGGCCTGCGCGTCCATGGCCGGCTCGTTGCGCAGGCGAAACCAGTCGTTGTCGGCGCCGTTTTCGCTGCGGTAGGGCAGGTCGGTCTTGCCCCGATCGGCGACGAAAAACAGGTAGCCCAGCATCTCGACCGCGTCGCGCTGCTGGCCCTCGCCCAGCAGCGCGGCCACGGGCACTTCGAGGTGCTGGCCCAGCAGGTCGAGCAAGGCCGCCTCCAGCGCCGTCACGGCGTGGATGGCCACGCGCAGATCGAAGGTTTGCAGGCCGCGCCCGCCGGCGTCGCGGTCGGCAAAGGCGCGGCGGGCCGCATTCAGCATGGCCTGCCAGTCGCCGATGGGGCGGCCGATCAGCAAGGGCTGGGCGTCCTCCAGCGTCTGGCGGATTTTTTCGCCGCCCGGCACTTCACTGACACCCGTGTGGCCGGCGCTGTCGGTCAGGATCACGATGTTGCGTGTGAAGAACGGCCCGTGTGCGCCCGAGAGGTTCAGCAGCATGCTGTCCTCGCCGGCAACCGGGATCACGCGCATGCTGCGCACGATCGGGGTCTGGCCCGGGGCGGCGGGTGGAATGGCAGTCATGCGGTACTCCAATCAATCGTGCGGCGCGGCGGTGCGCCAAGGCTACTCAGGCTTCTCTTGGCGCCTCTTTGACGCGGCTGACGAGTTGGGTCGGGCTGACAAAGCGCAGCGCGATCAGCACGAACACCAGGGTGATGGCCATGTACATCACGGCCATGGCGTCGATGGCCTGCGGCGGGCGCACGCCGGTCGAGAACACGCCGTAGTACAGCGCGACCACCAGCGTCTGCGAGCTGGGGCCGGCGGTGAAAAACGTCAGCTCGAACATGCCGATGGTGCGCACCATCACCAGCAGGGCGGCGGCCAGCATGCCGGGCACCAGCAGGGGCATCAGCACGTGGCGAAAGTACTGCGCCGTGCTGGCGCCGAAGATGCGCGCGGCCGACTCCAGGCTGGGGTCAAGCTGTTCGATGAAGGGCACCATCACCAAAATGACGAAGGGCAGCGCCGGCACCAGGTTGGACAGGATGACGCCGGCCAGCGTGCCGCCCACGCCGGCCTGATAAAACGCCGTGGCCATGG
>Ga0208826_1001813_pt1 | contig 17003 bp, 13 predicted proteins | sample AD_UKC115_MetaG_FD_184451 | JGI IMG/M metagenome (GOLD analysis project Ga0208826, IMG submission 184451) | Active sludge microbial communities of municipal wastewater-treating anaerobic digesters from Hong Kong - AD_UKC115_MetaG (SPAdes)... | ecosystem: Engineered > Bioreactor > Anaerobic >...
TTCCGATCCGACTTGTTCGCGTACAGCTGCAATTTGTTTGTTCAGATAATCTTCGACTGAATAATCTCCTGCAGCGCCGCAAATTCGATAAAGGAAATTTTTGATTATCTTAATTCCATTCGTGGACAATTCCACTTCAGGATGGAATTGAACCCCGTAGAGTTTTTTCTCAGGTCGTGCGATTGCAGCAAATTTACAGGAATCAGACATAGCAATCCCTGTAAATCCTTCCGGAAGACGCTCAATTTGATCCGTATGACTCATCAACACGGTCTGATTTATTTCCAATCCATCAAAAAGCGGATTTTCCGGATCAATCACGATTTCACGCTGACCATATTCACTGGTTTGGCAAGGTTTAACCACTCCTCCGAAAATGTAGCTCATCAATTGAGCGCCATAACAGATACCTAAAATTGGAATACCCAGCTCAAAAAGTTTCGGATCACATTGGGGAGAATTGGATTCATAGACACTTTTAGGACCGCCTGTGAAGATGATACCAATTGGTTTTATTTTTTGAATTTTTTCGAGGGAGATATTGGCTGGACATATCTCAGAATAAACACTGCACTCACGCACCCGGCGTGCAATTAAATCTTTATATTGTCCACCAAAATCTAAAATCAGGATTGTTTGATCAGCCATTCAGGTAACCTTTTCCATAGAAAAACAGTAGGCAGGAATTCCGTGAATTTCCTGTTTTGTATTGAATTATCAATAAAATTGTCGGGAAATCATTTATGACTGGTTCTTAAAGACAATTTTCCCCTCGCTCATGGATTCGATGATGGCGAGGGATTCAACCCGAATGCCTTTTCCGCGTAAAATGGCTCCGCCTTCTTCAAAACCTTTCTCGATTGCAATTGCACAACCGACCAATGCCGCACCGGATTGTTTAACAATGTCCACCAGTCCGAGCAAAGAATTGCCCCGCGCAAGAAAATCATCGATGATTAAAACCCGGTCTTCCGGATTTAGAAATTTTTTAGAAACAATAATGGTATAAGTAATACCATGCGTATATGATTCAACAGCAGCAGCATAAACTTCTCCATCAATATTCTTTGTCCGATTTTTTTTGGCAAACAAAGCGGGCACCTGGAATTCTTTTGCTACAACGCATGCCAATCCGATACCGGATGCTTCAATGGTCAGAATTTTGGTAATACCGCTATCTTTATACAGACGATAGACTTCCTTACCAATTTCTTCATATAAATTGACGTCGATCTGGTGGTTCAGAAAACTATCCACCTTTAGGATATTGCCGCCTTTAACATGGCCATCTTTTAAAATTCGTTCTTCCAGAAGTTTCAAGAGTATTCTCCGTATATATGGATTTATTCAATTTTCCAAATAGATGGCAGTGATTCAAAATATGGGGAAAATACCAAGTTGTAATGTTGTTTTTGTGCTCTGCCCCAAAACAACATTACAACGAAAATTCTAATTTTTAAATACTTTCCCAAATTTCAGATTACTGAATCCATGGAACTTGATTATACAAATAATTGAAATGAATTTTACCTGTTTTCATTTGGGAATTAGAAAAATAATGTCACAGAATTAAAAACGATACCTTCCCAGGCTGAAAGAAATTACAGAATAAAAACGAAGCCAACTGATGCGTTTTTGTCCTTTTTTCTGATCAGGGTTTTATCCTTCGGAAACCGCTTCCTTCGGCTCGTTTGGTGCGCTTCGGTAAAATGTCAATCCCCGGATTTTTACTGTACATCGGAACCTGGAACATTTGAACAATTTGACAAATTTGGAAATCAATCAAACGGCTTCGGATATTTGGATCAATTTCCTGAATCGTTAAAACGGTTGTTATAACCGTCGGCAGCTCAGCCTGATAACGATAATTCACAATTTGATATAGTTTTTCTTTCGCCCATGGGGTTGCACAAGCTGTGTCCAGATGATCAAGAATCAGCAGTTGAGCATTTTTCACTTTTTCAAACTCGATGTCAAATGTGGTTGTACTGACCGGGCTGAAAGTGGCCCGTAAATGATCCAGCAAATCAGGAACAACCACAAACATGGGTTCCTCCATGAGTTGTTTCCGAAAATTTCCGATGGCAGCAGCCAGATGGGTTTTTCCAACGCCATTCGATCCGGCAAAGATAAGCCACCCGGCAGGATTTTGAGCGAAAGAAAACGCCGCTTGATAGGCATGGGAAAGCTGCTCCGAAGCTTCTTCTGACAGGTTTTCCCGAATTCTGGAATCAAACGTATCAAATGTACGAGTACGATATAGGTGCAGTGTTGATAATGTGTTCGAATCCAATGAATTCGATGCAGGATTTCGATAATCGGGAGCTGAAATTACGACTTTCATCACCAAAGAGGGATCTTCCAAGCGTGAAGCAATTCTGCCATCCAATTCTTTCAGTGTGTTGTTGGTCGTGATGACCGTCGGCAGCCGGTTAACATAACGGTAATTAAGAATTTGATACAGCTTTTCCTGAACCCAATCAGTTGAACTTTGTGAACCCAGATCGTCTAAAATTAATAGGGGAATGGTGCAAATTTGTTGAAACCGATCTTGATAGGATTGAGATGGACTGGTAAAAGAAGCCCGGAGCCAATCCATCAAATCGGGAACTGGCATAAAAATATTCGCTACATGATCTGCAAGCGCCACTTTCGCAATTGCTGCAGCCAAATGAGTTTTTCCTGTGCCATAATTCCCAGTCAGCAGTAACCAGCCTTTTCGTTCTTTTGCGAACTTCTGCGCATGATCTCGAGCCATCTTCAGGCACAACTCATATTCCTGACGAATTTGGCCGCGTCCTTTGACATTAAAATTTTCAAATGTCATCTCGCTGTAACTGTCTAAATTACTGTCTTGTGTCAGCTTTTCGTTTTCTTCCTGCTCAATTTTTGCTTTACGGCAGGGACATACATCCATTTTTCCAAAACCCGGTTCGCCATAAGGCACATCTCTGGCAATAAACCCGATCCCATGACATATGGGACAATTCGGATCGCCAATATCCGCTCCCAGGACATGTCGTTCTCCGGAAGTCTTCTCCTGGACACTGATTTTTTTTCGGGCACGTTCTAAAATGTCATCGATTGATTCCATTTCGACCGTTCTCCTTCCATGATTTCAAAACTGTTTCTATATACCGCCAAGTGCGCGCATTATTCACAACGGCAGTTTCGATAGCATCCGCTACCCATTCGTGGCCATATATCTTTTCACTGTCCTTTAAAATTTCTGAGATCATCGAAGTCAGCGGACCAATATTTTCTTCATAAAGCTGATAGATATTGGGACGAAACAAATTCGCTTTTTCGGATATATGCAAAAAAGAATCCGGAACCCACTGTCCTTGTTCCAATCTTTCCACAGCTAATCTGCCCTTTGGACTGTTAAGAAAATACAGGTGTGTATTTCCATAATCAACTCGCAAAAGAGTCCCACGCAGTACTGATTTTTCCAGACCATCATCCAGCAGGATTTCTGGATCATCCCCCAGTTGTTTCAATCCTTGCATAAAAGGTTCACATTCAGAAAAATCAGTGCGCAGGATATACCGCTGATCCCCCTGGTACTGATTTAGCAAATAGATGGCAAACAAAATCGTTTTCATTTCATGCAGCGTATCAATTTCGGGAAGAATCTCCGTAAAAAATTGTGATGGTACCATCTCTATCCCACTGCTGAATCCGGAAAAGGAGATCATGCATATCCTCCTATGTCAGATTTTCGAACAGCATCTTCAAATCGAGCTAATTTTTTTAAGAATACAAGATCGATTTCCCCGATCGGACCATTTCGATGCTTTGCTACGATCAATTTCATGGCGCCATCCAGACCAGCCGTTTTATCCGGATCCGAATTTGGATTATGCAGGAACATGACAATATCCGCATCCTGTTCCAGAGAACCGGATTCCCTAAGATCGGAGAGCATCGGAATCTTATCAGAACGTTGTTCAACACCACGCGAAAGTTGGGCTGCGGTTAAAACCGGAACATTTAATTCCCTCGCCAAAATCTTTAAATTTCGGGAAATATTGGACACTTCCTGAACACGATTGTCTTTTCCGGCGTCGCCGGTCATCAATTGAAGATAATCCACAATGATCATATCCAAATGATATTCAAGATGCAGCCTGCGGCATTTCGTACGCAACTGTAATGGAGAGATTGCCGGTGTATCATCCAGAAAAATTTTCGTTCCTCCCAAAACATCGACAGCTTCCACAAATAAAGGAAGTTCGTCATCAGACAATCTTCCATTGCGTAATTTCTGGCTATTGATACCTGTCTGCTGAGAAATGAGGCGTTGTACCAATTGTTCATTTGACATTTCCAAGGAAAACATCGCAACATGTTTGCGATATGTCATGGCAGCATTCTTCAGAACCGACAGCAGGAAACCTGTTTTACCCATTCCAGGCCGGCCGGCCACAATGATTAAATCAGATTTTTGCAGTCCACCGGTCAGTTTATCCAGATCTTTAAAGCCGGTCGGAATTCCGATAATTTCCTGATCCTGCTGAAACAGGACTTTAATCTGATCAAAAATAGTACTCAATACGCGTGAAATCGGCTGAACTTCTTTGCGGTCCTGCTGCTCACTGACGCTGAAAATCGCTTTTTCTGAAAGGTCTAATACTTCTTCCAGACGTTTCTTCTCATTTAGCGCCAGATTCGTCATCTGATTTGCCGCTGTCAGTAATCTTCGGCGTGTGCTTTTTTCCAGTATGATTTGCGCGTAAGACTCAGCATGCATGGAAGATGGTGTTTTACTGACCAGAGAGTATAAATACATCCAACCGCCAGCGTCTGCAAGCTTTCCCTGTTTGTCCAATTCATCGGAAACCGTTTGAACGTCAATATCCCGACCTTTTTCAATCAGCGTTGAAAACGCTTTCCAAATCCACTGATGGCGGTGAATATAAAAATCTTCTGCTGAGATGATCTGCCCGACATCAAAATATTTTTCAGGGTTAATAAGCACAGCGCCCAAAACGGCTTCTTCCGCGTCCCGGCTATGCGGTTCAATTCTCAGCTCAGAATCTGTGACTTCCGATGTATAGATTGATTCGGGTACTAATTCGTTGTTTTCCATAATCATCAGAATGGTAATAAAAGATCATTATCTGAATTGTCGGGTTCATCATTTCCACCTTCTGAATCCTCGTCTGTTTTCGGCTCAGATGGAGTAGAACCCAAATCAATGTTTTTCAAAAAATCATCAAAAACGGAAAGATTTTTTTCAAGTGATGTATCGATCTCTTCTTCAATATCCGCATGCGGATTCCTGTCTTCGGCAGGAGTCTTTGTCAGCCGCATATCTTTTTCCGGTCTGACGCCAGCAGAAAAAATCACTTCTGAATCGACAAAAATTGGAACATGACAACGAATTGCCAAAGCAATCGCATCGGACGGCCGGGAGTCAACCCTGTATTCGGTTTTGTCGTTCTCTAAAACAAGAAATGAGTAAAATGTGTCAGCCTGAATTTTTGAAAGTTCAACATGTTTCAGCCGCGCGCCTAATGCTTGAATTACATTTTTTAGAAGGTCATGTGTCTGCGGACGACTGACTTCAATTTTCTGCAATGCAACGACAATCGACTCTGATTCAAAAGTACCTATCCATATGGGTATATAAAGATCATTCTGTGTATCTTTTAAGACAATCACACGCTGCTGACTTGTTAAGCTAACTCTGAGACTATCGACAACTACTTCATGTAAATTCGCCATGGAAAAAATCCCCTATGCAATAAACTGATTAATCAATCCTGTTAAATCGTGCTTTTTAAAGCAGCTCGTACTATGGAGCGTATTCTATTCTCATGATAGAAAACTTTACGCAGAACTATAAGAATACAAATCTATTTCCTTATCAAAAAGATCAATTCATATTTCGAATGACTGTTTTTTGAACTATGATTACTCCTGGTTTTTTTAGAAGTTACTCATCCGTTGAATTCATGAAAAGAAAAAATCCAACGCTTATTTGATTATAATAGCGATTTTCTGACAAAAAACCAGTGATTCGAAATAAGGAAAGAATTATTTTTGATAGGGTTGTTTGCGCGCAGAACGTAAAAACAACCCTATGATAAGACTTCGCTCTTTATTGAATGATCGGACTAACCGTCACAAAAAAAATTCTTTTTTGGGTTTATCGATATAATTGATAGGTACAATTACATAAAAGTAATACAAATTGAATAACAAAATGGTGAATCTCAGTATATTTGAGACTCACCATTTTTTACCGTTTTTCAGTAAAATTGAAGATAGTCTATCTCAAGTTTTTGCTGAATCAAATATTCAAATTCTTCCGGAGCATTCATTGGAGCAGTGTACCCAAAAAATAATCCTTATCGAAGGGAAACAAACAAATCATCCATCCTTTTTTCTAAGTTTAAAGAAGAAAGGATACAATGTTGCAATTGCCTCAACTGGCAATGCAGCATTGGAAAAGATTAAGGAAGAACTTCCTCTTTTAGTATTACTTGATGCAGCATCCCTTCGCACTGCAGGGAACCGAATCGTGTACAGTATTAAGAAGCGATTTCCCTCCCTGCCTGTTATAGTCATTATCGATGAATTTAAAAGCATAAAAAAATCGGATGCCGACAGGGTGATGGTGCTTCCATTTACAATTCAAAAATTAGTAAACGGAATTAAAATGTATCTCCCTGTCAACAATGAAACGTTACAGGCTGAGGGAAATATTGCTTTGGATCTGAAGAATAACAGAATTTTTGTCAACAATCATCCTTCTTCGGTAACACCGCGAGTTGCCAAACTTCTGAATCTGCTGATGGATCAACCGGGGAAAACGCTTGAGCGGAAAGAACTTTTTACGAAATTATGGGATACGAATTATGTCGAAGATATGCGATCGCTTGATGTACATATCCGATGGCTGCGTCAAGTCGTTGAAGAAGATCCCAAAAATCCAAAAATCATTCAAACCGTACGAGGAGTCGGTTATCGGTTTTCAGCCAACGGTAATCATGTCATGCATTCCGATTCCTGTCTTGACAATGAAGTTGTCGAATCTATAATTATGGAAAAATAGAAAAATAAGTCAGACGAGACTCGATTTCCGCCTTCTTTACAGAGAGCCAGTGGTTGCTGAAAACCGGCAGAATGGCTGATTTCTTTCCACCTCGTGCGAATGTTTCGCAGACTTCTTTCGAAAAGCAGCGATGCGGTAAGAAAGACGATTTAGGATCGTTAAACCCTTTTGAGGCTCAATTATTGAGCGAATGCAGGTGGTACCACGAAAGCCCCTTCGTCCTGCACGAATGGGGCTTTTTTAATACGACAAAGGAGATCGTAATATGCTGGATATCAATATGATTCGGGAAAATCCGGAAATAGTAAAAAAATCTTTGGAAATTCGCCAAATGGACACCACTCCGGTCGATCGCATTCTGCAACTCGACTTGGAAAGAAGATCCGCTCTCAATGATACTGAAACATTGAAAGCGCAGCGCAATTCTGTCTCCAAAGAGATCAGTCAGATCAAGGATGCAGAAGAACGAAAGAAAAAAATCGAAGCTATGCGTGTGGTAGGCGATCAAATTTCAGATTTGGACCAACATGTAAAGAAAATTGAAGAAGAACTAAAATCACTTCTGTTATATATTCCAAATATACCTAATCCGGAAGTACCCTATGGAATCAGCGATGCAGAAAATGTAGTTTTACGGCAGGAAGGTGAAAAGAAAGCTTTTGATTTCGAACCAATTCCCCATTGGGACATCGGTACCAACCTCGGAATCATCGATTTTGAACGCGGGGTTAAATTGACCGGAACGCGTTTTTACGTTCTGAATGGGCAGGGAGCAAGACTACAACGAGCTTTGATCGCATTTATGCTGGATCTTCACATCCGGCAAGGATATAACGAACGATATACACCGTTCATGGTAAAGAATGAGATTCTATACGGTTCCGGACAGCTTCCAAAATTTCGGGATAATTTGTATCATGATGCGGAAGAAGATTTCTGGTGGGTTCCAACAGCAGAGGTTCCTTTAACCGGGCTGTATATGAACGAAATCATTGATGAGGACAGCCTCCCAATGCGTTTTACCGCTTACACACCTTGTTTCCGCAGAGAAAAGATGAGCGCAGGCCGGGACGTACGTGGAATTAAACGCGGACATCAATTCGATAAAGTTGAAATGTATTGCTACAGTCTGCCAGAGAAGTCAAAAGATGAATTGGACCGGATGTTGAATGCCGCAGAAGAAACATGTAAAGCACTTGGATTGACCTATCATATCGTTGCCCAATGCACCGGCGATCTTGGTTTTAACGCGCAAGTTTGCTATGACATTGAAGTATGGGCGCCAGGATGCAAAGAATGGTTGGAAGTGTCTTCCGTATCCAATGATGGCGATTTCCAATCAAGACGGGCTTCCATTCGTTACCGTGAAAAGAGCAGCGGAAAACCGCGTTTTCTGCATACCCTCAATGGATCCGGCTTAGGACTCCCGCGGACTTTAATCGCGGTGTTGGAAAACTATCAGCAGCCGGATGGATCTGTCGTCGTTCCGGATGTTTTGAAACCCTGGATGGGCGGAATTGAACGTATTACAAAAGAAGCATAACAAAAATTTCCTGCTTAATAAAAGCCAGCGGTTTGAAATCTGAAAGGATTCATTGTAACCAGGTTGTTTTGCACGAAGCGCAAAACAACCTGGTTACAAATTATTGATATTTTTCTCAAATTATTTCTAATATGTAGCTGGATGATCGTCCACAAACAGAGACGATTTTACATAACTTCAGGAGTCTCAATTCCCAGTAACTGAAGACAATTGACAATAGCCTGTCTGCTGGCAGCAGAAATTCTCAATCGGAAATCGCGAATCTCCGGTTCTGCCTGTAAAACAGGGCATTGCCGGTAAAAGTCATTGAAAGCTTTGGCTATATCATATGCAAGATTTGCTATATATAACGGTTTGCATTCCGCTGCAGCGCGTTGAATTTCTTTCGGAACGCGTGAAATCATCTCAATCAATTCGATCTCAACAGGGGTCAAATCGTACTTGACATCCAATGCCGAAGGGACACCTTTCTCTGCTTTTCGGAGAATGCTGTTTGCCCGCACACCAGCATATTGGATATAAGGGGCTGCCTGCCCATTGAAATCAAGCGCAGCTTCCCAATCAAATGTAACGATTTTTGTATTATCCCGAGAAAGCATGGAGTATTTTAATGCCCCCAGAGCTACTTTATGCGCAATCGATTGTTTGGTTGTGACATCAAGATCCGGATTCTTTTCCTCTACGATTGCTAAAGCGCGAGCAGTCGCCTCATTTAACAGATCCTGTAAAAATACCACTGTACCATCTCGAGAAGACATCGTGACATTGCCAGGAAGATTGACAATTTCGTACGCCAGATGATAACAATTCTTTGTCCACGGATATCCCATTAATTCCAGGGTTTTAAAAATCTGCTGCATATACAAAGACTGGCGAACATCAATCACATAGATCGAACGATCCAGATGGAACTGTTCAAATTTTTTAATCGCCAATGAAAGATCTTTCGTCGCATATAAAGATGTACCGTCCGAACGTAGTACTACCAGCACACGATATTTTTCTTTGGTTCCGCAAAGATCATCCAGTTTCACTGCCACTGCGTTGTCAGGGCGTTCATCCACTGCGATGCCTTTGGACACCAATTCATCAACAATTTCTTTGCCGGAATCTTCCACTTCGCTTTCAAAATACAAGTGATCAAATTTTACGCCAAGTGTTTTGTAAATGTCCGCAAATCCATCTAAGCTCCATTGACGGGTACGTTCCCATAAAGCGGTGATATCGGGATCACGGCGGTCCCATCGTCCAAACAGCTCACGAATCTCAGCCTCTGCATCCGGTTCCTCTTCATGCCGCCTTGTTGCTTCCGCATATAAATCACCCATCCAACGGGTTATATCCCCTGAGGGTTCTTCACCAGGATGGTATTTAAGATAACACCACATCCATTTAATTACATGGAGTCCGATGTCCCCCAGATAATTGGTACGTATGACTTCATTGCCAGCTTTTTCCAGTATGTTACAGACAGAATTTCCTAATATGACATTCCGCAAATGACCGACATGAAATGCTTTATGGGTGTTTGGCTGAGAGAATTCCACCATCACCTTTTGATGTGTGGATTCGCCAAGTCCAAAACAATCCCGTTCGGTAAGAACGGCATCAATAACTTTTTTGGAAAACGCACGGGTTGAAAAATAGATATTCAAATAACCACGAACAGCTTCAATCCGGTCAAATCCTTCCGGTAGAATCAACGCATCTGCAATAGATTGTGCAATTTCCTGAGCCCGCATTGCCACATTGATTTTCAAGCCTTTCGCTTTGGCATCTTCTGCGGTCAACTGAAAGAAAGAGACTGAAATACCCCAGTTACCGCTGAATGGAATCCATGACCAGGAGATATCTTTTTGAGGCAGATCATGTGCCGCACAATAAGCTTTTATTTGAGTTTCAAGTTGTTTTTGTTCCGATTCAAACATGCACTATTCCTTTTTTCTTAAGAACCTTATCCTAATCAGTAATACGATCATAGATGCGTTCCTTTTTCATTCAATTTATTAAAAACTTTCGCTCTTCTTTTTATTCGAAAAACTCTTCAGGACTTCGAATTCCTGTTTTCGGTTCGAAAAACCAGCCTGCATCAGTTTTTTTATGATTCCATGCCAGTAGCAGCTTTCTCGAACTTTTTTTCACCCTGGTCATATGAAAGATTTTACCCGGTATTTTCTTTCTTTGCAGCGATTCAACGATAGACTTACGATTTGAATCAATCGGAAAAATTATTATTATGTTGTTTGTGCACTTCGCGTAAAAACATTATAATAACAAAGAATCCTGCCCATTCCTTGAATAAAGAGAGAAAATCGCGAAGTACTGGTTCAAATAAAAAAGGGTTGATCAGTGTAAAATCAACCCTTTCTGTTTTGGCATATCACTCTCAACTTAACGATTGGAAAATTCGGATGAACTTCCAATCATTGCCGCATTTAGCCTTGTTTGCTTGCTGCCAATTTCTTCATCAGGTGGCTTTTTTTACGAGCAGCATTATTTTTGTGAATAATACCCTTCTGAGCAGCTTTATCCAGTGCAATAATCGCTTTTAATACCAATTCTTCACTGTTTTCCTGTTTTTCGACAACAGCAGTTCGAGCTTTAGCAACTGCAGTACGAGTTGATCCGCGAACAACACGATTACGAAGCCGATTCGCCTCATTCTGTTTATTGCGCTTTTTTTGTGACTTAATATTTGCCATTTTAAATCCTCCAAAGATTCAATACATAACGGGCATCTGTCAGGCTGGTATTTTTATTACCATTGACTGCCTTCCATACTCCCTTGAGGGTATGTTTGGAACTTTAGAACAGATCAAATTATCTCTTAAGACATGGGTTTTGTCAAATTACAGGAATTCGAAGTTTTGCTAAGACTTGGTTGCAGTGATGTTTTTAGTCAAATTATTTGAAATGACGGCAACAACGCGAAATTTGGAATATCCATCGAATTCAAATAAGAAAATAATAAGAAACAATTGCAGCATTAAGTCTGTATACTTATTAAAAACGACATGATTCCTTCTTTCGAATGCGCAGAGTTGCGATTCAAAATACCGGAATAATTATTAGATGTTATGTTATCTTTGTATGATGGACAAAACAACACAACATCAAGTTTTCCCTCTTTTCTTAAAAATTTTCCACAAATTTCGAAATGCTACGATCAGAGAAAAACCGATGAAAATAAAGAAAATCACGTTTAGTTTGCTGTTTTTGTATTACATCTTCTTTTCAGCCTTTTTGCCTGTGGGGCGACAGGGAAATGATCGAGATCGTGACAAAGAAGTAAGAAAATCAGCTGCATACCATGAATCGAATTACAATCATTCCGCAGCTGCCGATCATCTTTTTTCGAACAATCGTCCGGCTGAAAATGATGGGAACAATTTGCAAATACTTAAGCTGAGTCCTCAAAAAAATCAAAAAAACAAGTATGAAAACAACCTCCTGAAATCACTTTTCATTCAAAAGGATAATAAACAAAATATTCTGTATGATTGGCTTCTTTCGCTCATCGAGAATTCAGATTTTGAAAAGACGTATCAGGACTTCAAAAAATTGATCATGGATCTTGAAAATTTAACATCCTTTTGGGATTCTTTTGATTTTTCTGAAATTCAAGAAGGATTTTCCCTCCAGAATCAGAATTTTATTTTGCTTTTAGCAGATGGAAATTTTCCGGAATCAATACTCCGATCAATCGTGACCTGGGGTCAGACTGCAGGATTTTCAGATTTCAAAGAGACCGATTTAACATCACGGTTTTTCCTGCCAATTCGTTCAAAAGAATTCGTATTTTCGCCGGATTTTTCAATCAGAACCTTCGGGAATATCACAAATTTGTATGATGATTCAAAAAATAAAATCGGATCGATTACCAGGTATTTTGATGAACAAGTACCAGACCAGATACGATTCATTTTCCGGGATCATCTGACGAAACAGGAAACTGATATTATTTTTATCGGTTCCGCTTCTGAATTTCTTGTTTTGATAAATGCCAAAGAAGTGCTTAGAATCAACTTAGATTCCGTGAAAAAAGCCATTTTCATCAATGAAAATGAGGTTCCGGCAAATTTAACTATCACATTTTCTCCTGCAGCTAAGAAAATAACGCTTCAACTTGCAGAAAGCGACATGTTACAGACTGCAGAGCTTCAGCTTGATCAACTGCAACGAAATATCCGATTATTTTTGTCGGATGATGAAATGTTTTCGCTTCAATTTATAAAGAATTCTGAAGTCCATATCAGTATACAGGAAAACCGCTACCTCATAAAATTTGATGATCGAAATCATCAGATAAAAATCTTACCCGATGATAAAAATCAACCTAAGCTTTTACTGCGCTTTGATCTGCAGAAAAATAGAATTTTAATGAGTTCTTATCAATCTCTTTGGAGCATCGAAAAAATTGCTTCCATACAGCTGAACAAACGGAATCAATCCATCGTTATCCAGGCACAAAACAACCCGGACATAAAAATACATCTCGATTCGCGAAAGCATCAAGTTATTTTTGATAACGGTTTCTATGAAAGCGAGATCGGGCCGGATATTCTGGAAGAATTGCTGTTCGGATTTCAACCTTTTTAATATCATAATTACGGCGATATTCGGAAATCGCCGTATTTATACGCAATACCGATTTTTATGAATTTCCAGAATGAAAAAATGAAATCTCTTTCCTGTGTCGGACAATCAATGCAGCGGATGCAGCCAGCGCTGTCACTGCCATAAATATTTGGTTGACATTCAATCCGCTAATTTGTGCAGTATCCAGGCGGAGGAATTCAAGTAAGAAACGGCCGACAGGATAAATAATCAGATAGCAAAGCATAATGTCACTCTTCTTGAGGCTTTTCTCAAACTTGCGGTCAATCCAAAGCAAGACAGCCATATTCAACAAGTTGTAAATCATCTCGTAAAGAAACAAAGGATGATACGTTGCCTGATTCATAAATGGCTCCAATCGATTTTCCGGGTCAATATGGATTGCCCAGGGAAGATTGGAAGGAGCACCATACAATTCCTGGTTAATATAATTTCCCCATCGTCCAATTGCATGACCGAATGCAAGCGCTGGCGCCATACTATCTGTAAAACTGCTGAATGAAAAATCATATTTACGGCAAAACAACCAGATGCCGACCAGCGCACCCAAAATTCCTCCCGGTATACCCAAACCACCATCCCAGGTTTTCAGGATTTTAATTGGATGCATCAGATAATAATGAAACGTTAATCCAGATGATACTGAAGGGAAAAACACATGCCAGAGCCTTGCCCCAATAATTCCGGATATCAGAAACCAGGGAAGCGATTCCCATGCGGTCTCAGCTGCAATTCCACGTTTTTTCCCATTGATGCTGAAAAACCAGGTACCGGCAATTACGCCTGTCAGGAATAAAACGCCATAGTAGTGGACTGTTAATGGTCCTATTGAGAATCCTGTACGAAAAAATTCCACGTGATTTTCTCTTTCGTCCTGTTCATTTACATAAAAGACTGTTGTTTAATTACTAAAAAATCGATTAAGAATTTTTCTTCTGACTGGATGTTTCAGCATCAATTCGTTTAAATTCTCGATAAATATGAACGATTCTTTGAATGGCAGTAAATTGTGATCCGAGAGCAATTGCCCACATCGCGATAAAAGGTACGTTAAAGAATAAACAGGGAACCAGGAATAAATATCGCTCAAGTCGCGACATCAGACCCAACTTCATATTTAGTCCCGCAATTTCACCTTTTGCTCGTGTATAGGATACAAGGATAGAACCCATAATCGCCGCATAGGAAACAATCATCAGCAAATAATCGCCATGAACTGCATAATAATAAATTAAACCGCCAAAAATCATAAATTCGGCATATCGATCTGTTGTCGAATCTAATACGGCGCCAAATTTTGTCCCTTTTCCACCGGTTGTCATCCGAGACATCGTTCCGTCAAAAAAATCTGTCACCGCGAAGAACAATAACAAAATGCCTGCCCATGTGAATTGCCCCACAGCCGCCAGATATGCGGCAAAAAGATGTCCGATACAGCCAATGATTGTCACAGCGTTTGCAGACAAACCGATTTTCAATAAAAAACGTGAACAAATATCACCAAACTGCTTAAACCAAACCCTGCATCGATCTGAAAAAGTTATCTTCTCTGTCATTTTTTATTCATCCTCCTTGAAACCTGCATCTTCACCGTAAGATTCTGCCTCATCTTCATCCCAAAGGACCTCGCGTGCTTTGCCGCCCACTTGAATCGGACCAACAACGCCGATTTTTTCCATCTGTTCCAACAATCGGCTTGCTTTTGGGAAACTGATATTCAATTTTACCTGAAGATAAGAGGCGCTGGCTTTCCTGGTTCTGCAGATCAGACGTATTGCATCCTTTAACACTTTCTCATCTTTCGAAGACTCTTCATTTGCCGCTTCAATGATCAAACCCTCCCATGGAGCCAATTCCGGTTCGCCAGTCGTTTTCGGTGTCAGCTTTTTCCATAACGAGACTACTGCATCAATCTCTTCATCCGTCAGTAACGGGCCTTGAATACGAATCGGAACGTTCAAACTTGGATCAACAAAATACATATCTCCGCGCCCCAGTAATTTTTCCGCACCCTGTTTGCCCATAATGACCCGTGAATCGATTGCTGAAGCCACGTTCAATGCGATTCGTGCCGGAATGTTTGTTTTAATTTTTCCCGTAATAATTGTTGTATCCGGACGCTGCGTTGCGACCACCAAGTGCATACCGGTCGCTCGTGCGAGCGAGGCAAGCGTATCGATATATTCCTGTCCTTGCTTATCAACACCTTTGACAATTTCTGCCAATTCATCAATAAAAATCACAATATATGGTAACGGTTTCTGATGATTTTTTTCCGCATATTGATTATAGGATGAGAGTTTCCGAACTCCAACGGTCTCAAATAATTTATAACGGCTTTTCATCTCCTGAACAGCCCAACCCAGCACGGCAATACTGCGTTCATATTCGGTCTCCACTTTTCCTAACAAGTGTGGCAGACCATTAAATCGAAAAAGTTCAACGCGCTTGGGATCGATCATCACAATCCGAAGCTGTTCCGGTGTGTTATTCATGATCAGACATACTGCCATGGATCGCAGACAAATTGATTTTCCTGAGTTGGTTGTGCCTGCAATTAAAAGATGAGGCATCTGTTCAAGATCAACGATCACTGGTGTTCCGGAAATATCACGGCCCAAAGCAACACTTAAAGGAGAACTTTTTGACTGGAATTCCTGACTTTCAATCAGCGGACGAAGCCTGACTTTTAAGGCGTTCGGATTTGGCATATCAATTCCAATGAATGATTCTCCAGGAACTGGCGCCTGAATTGAGAGATTTGCCACACCTAAACGCACAGCAAGATCTCTTTCCCGTTGAGCAACCTGAGCTACTCGGATTTTTTTCGGAATGACAGAACCTTTGCCACTTGATTTCTCCAACATTCCCGGCGTGACCTGATACTGAATTATCCCTGGACCGATACTGTATCCTATAACATCAACAGGCGTACCAAATTCTTCCATGGCAGCCTCAATATTGTGAATCGTTGATTCAACATCCGCTGTTTTTTCAATAAAACCCATCTCAGGCTCTAACAGATTCAATGGAGGGAGTTGATTATTTCTGATCATTCCTTTTTCGGATTCATCCTTGTTCTTTTTCTTTGGTTTTTTTTCGATACGTTTTTCTTCATGGTAAGCATCCGTAAAGAAACCTGTTTTTTCTTTCATAGAAATTTTTTGTCTGGCAGATTCATGCGCAATTTTTTGCGGATGATACACATGAATCTTCTGAATCTGCTTTCGAATTTGGCGAAACAAACCGGGAATTTTACGCTCCCAATGGAAAATTGCTCCGAGACAAAACAAGAACGTCAGCCCAAGAACTGCAGCCGCAAAAAAAGGTCCTGCCAGTGAAACGAGAAAGTTATCAATGATAAATCCAAAATATCCACCGGAAAATTTTTCAAAACGGTTCATCAGTCCAAAAACAGCCAAAATCAATACAATTCCAAAGAAGATTTTCAATTTTGGAACAATTAAAATTCTCGAAGAATGGTTTCGATATAGTATATAGAAACCAACTGCAAGGAGCAGAAAAGTAACCGCATATTTTCCAGAACCTAAGAAGAAGTGAATATCACCTGAAATTTTGTTTAGAAAATATCCTTCGGAGCGGCCCTGGAATCCTATCCATAATAATCCGGCGATCAGAAACATCATTAAAGCCAAAATATCGACCCAAAGAATAACACGTTGTCTGAGCCCAATGGATTTGTTTTTTTTGCCTTCTGTAAGAGTCGTCTTTTTTTCCATTTCCCGCCTAAATCATACCACGTAAGCGTTTCCCGCTCTA
>Ga0208826_1001814_pt1 | contig 16995 bp, 18 predicted proteins | sample AD_UKC115_MetaG_FD_184451 | JGI IMG/M metagenome (GOLD analysis project Ga0208826, IMG submission 184451) | Active sludge microbial communities of municipal wastewater-treating anaerobic digesters from Hong Kong - AD_UKC115_MetaG (SPAdes)... | ecosystem: Engineered > Bioreactor > Anaerobic >...
ACTTAACATAAGGTAAAATTATCGGATTATTTTCCCCTTGATAAGCGCTATAAAATCAGGTTTTTATTTTCACACAACAAAAAGCGAAAGCGGCACAATGAAAAGTGCCGCTTTTGTTGCAATATGCAATATCTATTTTTAGTAATATGTTTTTGATTTTAAAAACTTCTATGCCAGAACTGATTTAAAAGATTCGTTTGAATGTGTATATATGCTAATATTTGGAAACTAAAGCTAAAAGCCGATTTTTAATGTGTAAAAGGATTTACCTTAAAAATATCAACATAACTATACCAAAAATTTCATTTTATAGTCTTTTTACGTCGTTTTTTTTCTGCCATTGTTTGCAAAATTTCAATAAGTTTTTCTAATTCCTCTAATTTTAACTTTTGGCATTCATCAACAAGTTCCTGAAATGTCATAAAATTTCCTCAAGCCACTTTCTTTGTATTATTTACACGAGAGTTTTTTTCATCTTAAACATATTTTATCACATTTTGACTGATTTTTCTATTATTTGCCTTTAATATTGTGTATAATTACGATAAAATTGTATACAAAGGATATGATTTCTATGCCGCCAAAAGGTAGAACTTTACAACAATACATTGATGAAAAAACAAAAAATACTGAATTTAAAAAATACTGGAACGATCTAGATAAAGAATTTGAAATAATGGAAGAAATTATAAGAACTCGTAAAAAAACAGAAATGACTAAAACCAAACTTTTAAACAAAAATAAAAAGTTGTAATACATATATCACATATGATATAATGAATTAGGTGAATGTTATTGAAAAACAAAATAGAATTTTTCGAAAAAAATGAAAGATACCCGGTAAAAGAATTTATTTATAGCTTACCTGATAAACATAAGGCTAAAGTACTTAAGGAAATAGAATTATTAGAAGAATTTTGAACTGATCTTAAAGAGCCATATGTAAAAAAAGTTGTAGGATATAAAAAGTTATGGGAATTAAGAATAAAATTTGCAAGTGATATTTCAAGGATATTTTACTTTTTGCCAATTGGTCGCACATTTATTTTACTTCACGGAATTGTAAAAAAAACCAAAAAAACTCCTATTCAAGACTTAGAAATTGCAAACAATTACATGAATGAGTATTTAAGGAGACAAAATCATGAAAAATAATAAAAAATTAACATTCAATGATTTTAAAAAAGAATTACTTTCTGACCCTGAAGTTAATCTTGCTTACAAAGAGCTTGGACCTGAATATGATATTATACGACAAGTTATTAAAGCCAGAGTTGAACAAAATTTAACACAGGCTCAATTAGCCAAAAAAATTGGAACACGCCAGAGTAACATAAGTCGATTAGAGCATGGAAATTATAATCCGTCTTTATCATTTCTAAAAAAATTAGCTTTAGGATTAGGTAAGGAACTTCAAATAAGTATATTTTAAAACATTAAAATCCGTTCTAAAAGCGAACTTTAGCTAATAAAATCCGTAAAAGTAACGCAAAAGCGGCTTTCGCTGCCGATAACGCTGCGTTATATAAACTGTCACGAGTGCCAGGCATTCGGCGGCAATCCGGCCGCCTCATTTTTACATAACGCGGCATTATCGGCTCCGTGCCATCCGTGGCCCGACCGCTCAAACCTTAGTGATATCTACAAAGTTATCAGAACCGCCGCGCCGGCTCGCGCACTCGCACGGCTGAACCCGCAGCAAGCGCAGATACTTCAACTATTTCTTATCAAAGCTATTAATTTAAACCACATTGTTAAAAATCATCTCTAATTTATTTAGAATAGGAAGGGTGTTAAACTGACACTGACGGCCTGTACCGTAAGTTCGCCGTCTTAATATGCTTAAATCGCGAAACGCGATTTAACGGTCGGCAAAGTTCCGACCGCCGCATAACCACGGCTCACGCGAAGAAAAAAATCCTTTAAACAAATTAAGTTTAAAGGATTTTGAATTTCAAGAAATATTGTAGCTTGATTTTTATAAAAGGTTTATGATATTATAAACTCATAAAAATGGAAAAAGAAGCGGTGTCGGCAAAACTTCGCTTCTTTTATTAAGTGTTATATTTGGATATTCAATTTTTATAATTGGATTATAACAAATCTTTTTATAAATTGCAATAGACAATATAACAAAAAAGGAAGGGTGTTATATTTGGAAACTGCAATTGATTTTAGTATTATCCCAAATGATTTAATCAGGTCATTAAGAAAGTTCAACTTAACCGCCAGTCAACTTGAACTCTTATTTTTTATCAAATCTTTAAGTTTCAGAAACTCAAAAGAATTAATTTTATCGGATACCTTAAGAAATAAGATACTCGATTTTTTTGAGTTATCTAACTGGAAACATGCCAGCAAAATTCTTAACCAATTATCCAAGAAAGGATTAATTATTATCGAGCAGCTTAAGTGCTCGATAAAGGTTATATTTTCTAATGTTTTCAATTTACGGCGCGGTCAAACATGTTTGACTATTGATAAAACCGTTGATACTATTGACGTTGAACCCTGCCGAAATAATATATTAAATAAAGTTCTACCGTTTGAAAAAAAAGAAGATAATAATAGATTCCTTCCTTCCTATATACCAGAACATAAAACCGAAAATTTAGAAAGAACGAATTTTTCTGTTAATTCTATTAATTTTAACAAGACTGAAATTCTCAAAGGTAGCAACACTCATTCAACTCAACAACCTACCCTTAAATGTCATTCTAACGATGTCAAAATCGATTGCAAATACATTTCAGCTTTAACTCAACAAATGAAAAAATACAATTACTCAATTCAGGATATTGAGTTAACCGAGAAACTTATTTTCAGGGCTAAGAATAAAGGAACAACTTCCGAAAGAATTAACGACCTGGCTAAAGCAATAATTTATAACCGTATTGATAAATCACCTAAGAGAAAACCAATTAATGATCTAAAAGCATTTATTATATCAAGTTTATTTTCAAAAGAAGAAAAACACATATTCCACAAATTAGAAAACTTGCAAAACTTTCCATTTGAACCTATTATGACAAAAGAAGATATTGAAATTGAAAAAATAAAACAAAAACAATTAGAAGCCGATAAGTTAAAGGAACTTGAGTTAAAATCTGTTCATGAAACCCGTATGGCACAAGAAGCAATGACAAAAGCCTTGCAAAACAAGTTAAAAGATAACTTTGAAAAAGCTATTGAAGCAGAGAAAAAAGAACTTAAAATTAAAAACAACTGGTTTGTAGTTCCTGAAGTACTCACGATAGAATCTCTATATAACAAGCTTTTTTTGTCACTGATTGAAACAGATGTTCACGAAATACCGAACGCTTAAGTTGTAAAAATTTGATAATAATTGATTATACTTAATTTATAAAAAGGATTTAATTACAATGGTATTAAAATCAAAGGTTCAATCACGAACCATAAAAGAACCAAGGTCAAAAAGTATTGAAATTACTAAAAAGAAAAAAGAACCAAGTATGGTTCAAAAAAGAACCATAAAAAAAGGTTCAACTTTGAACCATAAAAGAACCAACCATAAAATAGCTGAAAATAAAGAAGTTGTTTTATATGGTTCAAACAAGGTTCAAAATATAACCATAGAAAAAATGCAAGTTTTAGACTACTATCAAGATAAAAAAGTCGAAATAACAGAAGTTTTAGAATGGTTCAAAAACATTAAAGAAAAAGAAGTTAACGCCAGCGTTCATAATTTAGTTATAGATCACAAGGAATTAAAAGGAAATACAATAACAAGAAGTTTTAGACTTTACGAAAAAATAGCTAAAAAACTTGATAAATTTACTGAACAGAATAAAGAATTAAAGGTTATAGATATAGTAAATCAAGCAATTGCGGAGTTTTTGGACAAATATAAAAAATAGTAATAATGTTAAAATCATTAAATTTTATTTAAGTAAAGAGTTCTATAACAATATGTTTTGAATCAATCAGACGAATATCCAATGATTTACCAATTTCAAAACCAAGTTCTTTTAGTTTAGCTGGTAATGTTATTCCCATTGAATTTCCAATTTTGCTAATTTTTTTCATTTCTTTTGCCAATTCAATTTGAATTTGCTTTAATTGATTATAAGCTCTGGATTGCTCAAGCGTAAGAACTATTTCATTACAAGAATTACACATTAAAACGTTACAGCTAATTCCTTGTAATTCTTGAATTTTTTCTTCATAAGTTCCGCCGCAGCTACATTTCATAATTTTCCGTTTTGTTCCCATAATGTCACCACCTTTGCATATCCTTCGTTTATAGTTATAATTAAAATTATTGTTTTTTTATTTTTACCATTGTACCAACTTAAACCAATTTTATTTGGCCTTTCACATTTATCTATATAAAGTTTTCCGTTTTTATAAACCTTTAAAATGTCATCTTCGGTAATGTTAAAAAGAGGCATTTTATCAATTATACAATGCAAACTTAAAACAATGTTATCTATAAGTTCAAGCCTCTTAATATATAATTTTTCGAATGAAGTCATAATTACACACCAATCTATGTTATAACTTATATTATAACATAAGTAATTACAAAAATCAAATTGTAATAAATAATATTTTTAATTTGCTATATCGTCAAAAATCTATCCAAATAAGTTTATTCATTAAATTTACATCATAACAAACATAGCCAAGACATATAAGCAATCACAACCCCATATAAAATAATAAAAGTGACGGGTCTTCGTTATGTAACTATCGATTGAATCGATACTTACATAACGAAGCTTTATTTATAATTGACAAAATCCGCCAATTCGGTTAAAATATAACGAATTAGAAGGTTAAATTTGCCCTAATTAGCCTAAATATGCCTTAATTCCTAGTCAAGGAAAAGAACGTATAAATCGTTAAAAAGAGGTATAATTGATGTCTGAAAGCATAACAAAACCCAATACCATTGAAACCTTTATGAAAGCTAACACCGACTTGCGGATCAGCGCCGACACAATAAAAGAGTTTCAAACTCAAATTGATATTATTGCCACTTCAATAACTAAAGAGTCGGAGAAGCAAGCCAGAGCCGAAGGACGCTTGACTATAATGTCCGTAGATATTAAATCAGCCTTATCAAACATATCCGGTTCAGCAGCCGACCTTCCAACCCTTTTCAAGCAACTCGAAAAACTTAACGCAAAAGACACCGCTAATATATCAGCCATGATTCAAACATGGCTTAATACACATTAAGAGTGTGAATTGTGATAAAATCTGATATAATAAAAACCCTATCTAAACAATATAACCTTTCCACGCGACAGGCAACGGCCATATTTCAAACGTGCCTGGATGAAATTGTATCAAGTTTAATAAAAGGCGATACGGTTGAGTTGCGCCGCTTTGGCGTATTTAAAACAAAACTACAGAAAGCCAGGACAATAAAACATCCAGTTACAGGAAAACCGGTCTTAAGATCAGCTAAAAAGGTTGTATTATTTGAAACAAGTTCCATATTAAAAAAAGAATTAAACAAATAACTTATTTTGTTGCAACTTATACTTCTAAGTGATAAAATTATTGAAATTAAAATGTAACTAATTTTAAAGACCGGAGAATATTGATGTTAAGATTATCTAACTTTACTATATTTAAAAAAAATAATAACAAGTACTGGTTTTATAACACTTTATATAATTCATTTTTAGAAATTGAAACAGATGATCACGAAACTGATAACATACTAAACAACATATTAAATAATAATTTTCAAGATATAAATTTTGATATAAATAAATTTAAGTTATTAGAGGATAATCATATATTTACACAACTTACCTCATCCGAAGAGCATAAATTGTTTGAAAATATTTATTATGAAAATTATTTTTTTAATGATACAGCGATAATAACTATAGCTCCAGATTTGAAATGTAATTTTCGATGTATATATTGTTATCAAGAACAATATAATAACAGTGATGTTTTAAATTTTGACAAAGAAAATTTTGTTGAAAAGTTTGAAGGTTTTATTGAAAAATATATTATTGAAAAAAACATTAAAAAACTAGGAATTGTTTGGTTTGGTGGAGAACCGTTTTTATATTTTGATGCTTTTACCAAGTTATCAGAAAACATAAAAAACTTTTGTATAAAAAACTCTATAAAATATAAATTTGATGTAATAACGAATGGTAGTATTTTAAATTCTAAAATTATTAAAACTATGAATGATTTACCAATAAATTCTTTACAAATTACAATTGACGGAATAAAAGAAATTCATGATTCTATGCGTAAGGCAAAGTCTGGTGGTGGAACTTTTGATATAATAATAAAAAATCTAAAATTAATGTTACAAGAAACAAACACAAAAATTTCAATAAGGAACAACACTGGAAATGAAAATGATCAAATAACGAATTATAAAAATTTTGTAAATGAATTTTATAATATATTTAGTGAATATATAAAAACAGAAAGGTTGGTCATAGAATGGCCCGTTTTAATAACAGATACAAACAATTATAAAAATAATGCTAAAACAAATGAATATGCTAAAAATTTTAATAATTATTTAAAAACTTTAATAGAGGTTGGTCATTCTCCTAAACAAATATTTAAACTGGCACCACCATATTGTACTGCTAGAACAAACAACAATTTAGTGATTGGTCCAAATCAAAATATATATAAATGTTGGGAGCATATAGGTGATACTTCATACATTATTGGAAATATTGAAAACAAAAATCATCCAATAAATTTTAACGAAGCAAAATGGAAAATTATTGGTGGATTTAATTTTAATAATAAATGTTTAAATTGTAAATTATTACCAGTTTGTTTAGGTGGCTGTCCATTAAACAAAGAAAATCCAACCTGTCCTGTGTACTACAACGAAAATGTTTTTTGGGATATATTGGAAACTACTTATGAAATCAAATTTTAATTAATTATGGATTTAAAATGTTAAAAAAAGCTTATTATTTTTTTTCAAATTGCTTAAATAAAAATGAAAAATTACAAGTAATATATGGAATTTTTCTTATTTTTATTTTTATACTTTATAGTACATCATTACCTTATATATTCAAGGTTTGGATTGATGAAAGTATTTTAAATAAAAACGAAACATTTTTTTTACAAACAGGAATTATATTATTCATTACTTCAATAATTGCAATTTTTTTTGATTGGTATGGTGCATACTTATTAATTAAAGTTCGTGAAAGTAGTAGAAAAAATATTAGAATCAGTCTTTTAAATAAGATTTATATGTTAGAATTAAAAGATATAGAAAAATTTCAAAGCGGTTATCTTACACAGCTTTTGTTAAATGACGTTGAATGTGCCACTGGTATGCTAATATCATTTATATTTATGATTGTACCTGCAGTATCTAGTTTACCAATTTCAATTTATTGGAGTTTTAAATTATCGAAGTTTTATGCTATAATAGGTGTAATAGGTTTTATTTTAATTTTCTTAAACATATATTTCTTTTCAAATATTTTACGTAAAGCTAGTTTAAATAGACAAGATTGTTATTCAAAAACATCCGGTATTTTCCAAGAAAACATATCTGGATACTTTTTAATCAAATTAAATCAAATGCAAAACGTTATAACTCAAAGAAATAAAAGTATTTTAAATAATCTAGAAAACGCTTCTGTAAAAAAGCACTCTATAGATTATGCATCTTCAATAATTGAAACATTTATTACTTCAATATTACAAATTATATCTATTTTTATTTGTATTTTATTTGTTTTAAAATACAATGAAAATTATTCTACTGCATCTATAATGGCAGGAATTTTTTACTTATTAAAGATATGGTCTCCTATTCACCTATTAAGTTCCATTAATGGTGAAATTCAAGAATCTGTTGCAAGTATGAATAGAATCGAAAATATAATAGATAAAAAGATAAATTTTAGTGATAACACTATTAAAAATAACATTATTAAATTAGATGAGATAAAAGCAGAAAATCTTTTTTTAAAAATTGAAGATAAAACAATTATAAATAATTTAAATTTCATTATAAAAAGTAATCAAAAAGTCGGTATTCAAGGTAAAAGTGGTTCTGGAAAAACAACTTTGATAAAAGCAATATTAGGGTTTTATAATAATTATGATGGTACAATAAAAATAAATAACAATTTAATTAGCAACTATGAAAATAAAGATATCTTAGAAAATATAGGATATATGTCACAAGATATATTTTTATTCCGCGAAAATTTATTTTTTAATATATCTTTGAATTTTGATTTTGATGAAGGAAAATTAATTAAAATTATTGATAAAGTTAATTTAAATGAACTTTATAATAATTTAAAAAACAATCAACTTATTCCAGAACAAATTTCTGGTGGTGAAAAAAAGAGAATTGGAATTGCTCGACTTTTATATCAAGATAAAACAATTATAATTTTAGATGAACCTTTTTCTGGATTAGATCAAGATAATAAAGCTGACATTTATGATAAAGTTTTTAAAAATTTTAAAAATAATACAATAATACTAATTTCACACATTGAAGAAGATTTTAAAAATTGTGAAACTATAATAACAATTTAAGACTTCTTAAGACCGGTTTACTTGACATCAATTAAATAAAATGATATCTTGTTTTTATAAACAAAAAGGAGTGATCAACGTGAAAGTTACAATTTATTCAGCTGCTAAAGTTGTTCGTACTGACTGCCCAACTCCATGTGCTCAAAGAACTGGGGATCTTCAGTAATTATCAACTTTAAAATTCTATTAACTACGAAACGTGTTAAATATTTTTATTTAACACGTTTTTATTTTTTATATAAAAGTAGCATTACTTAACATATTGTTTATTATCGGGCTATTTTCCCCTTGATAAGCACCACAGAATCAGGTTTTTATTTTCACATAACAAAAAGCGAAAGCGGCACGATGAAATGTGCCGCTTTTGTTGCAATATGCAATATCTATTTTTGATGATTAACTTTAAAACTTGAAATCGGTTTGTAAAAAAGAAGTTTAAAAGAAAAATGAAACTATAACTTTTTAATTGTTTTTAAAAAGACCATTTAACAGCCGGAAATGAAAATGTAAATTATTATTACTTTAAACCTTATCTATTGTATTGTTTCCGGATGGTTTTAGCCCTTAATTTTACTCTCTCATAAAAGCCCTCGTGCGGGCCAATAGCAAATATAATACAGATCCTTTCAGTTTCGATAATGATATAAGCCGCTCTATATTGACCGCCGCCCTGCAAAGAGAACTCCAATGATAAAAATTTATGAAGATCGCCATGTAATGCATGTCCAGCATTTGGCTTTTTTTCCAATATTAATATAGCTTTAGTTGCTTCTTCAATATAAGGCGATAATGAATCTAATTCTTTAGAGGCACTTTTAGTAAGTTTGATGTTATATTTCTTATTACTCATTAAAGTTTAATCCCATGTTTTTTAGCAAACTCTCTAAGTCCTATTGTCTTGCCTTCATTGTGCTGCTCAATTGCGTCATCAATTAAAATATCAAAAGGATTTTCAGCTTTTGAAAGATGGATTCCAGTTTCTTCTTCTCTAAAAAATAAAATATCACCTGCATTTATGTGCATACTTTTCCTTATGGCAAGTGGTAGAACTATTCTACCTTTAGTATCAACTTTTAAAGCTACAGTGCTCATAAACTGTCCTCCTTATAAGTGGGATATTCCCACTTATATTGTATCATAAACCTGGGATAAAAGCAAGTTATAGAAGAATCAACACTTTTTAAAAAATAAAATTGTATTTAAAGAATTAAAATTATTACAAAATCTACAAATTTAAAAATTGACGACATAAAAAAACATTAAATTCCGTTCTAAAAGCGAACTTTAGCCAATAAAATCCGTAAAAGTAGCGCAGAAGCGGCTTTCGCTGCCGATAATGCTGCGTTATATAAACTGTCACGAGTGCCAGGCATTCGGCGGCAATCCGGCCGCCTCATTTTTACATAACGCGGCATTATCGGCTCCGTGCCATCCGTGGCCCGACCGCTCAAGCCTTAGTGATATCCACAAAGTTAACAGAACCGCCGTGCCGGCTCGCGCACTCGCACGGCTGAACCCGCAGCAAGCGCAGATACTTCAACTATTTCTTATCAAAGCTCTTAATTTAAACCACATTATTAAAAATCATCACTAATTTATTTAGAATAGGAAGGGTTTTAAGCTGACATTGGCCGACCTATGCCGTAAGTTCGCCGTCTTAATATGCTTAAATCGCGAAACGCGATTTAACGGTCGGCAAGTTCCGACCGTCGCATAACCACGGCTCACGCGAAGAAAAAAACCTTTAAACAAATTAAGTTTAAAGGATTTTGAATTTCAAGAAATATTGTAGCTTGATTTTTATAAAAGGTTTATGATATTATAAACCCCTGTAAAGGCAAAAAGACGTACCCGACCAAGAGACGTCTTTTTATTAGTGTTGTTTTTTATTTAATTTTTTTGTTATTGTTATTATAACAAAAGTTTAATAAAAAACGCAACACAATTTTTAAAAAAATGAAAGGGTGTGTTGTTTTTTTGGAGACTGCAATTGATTTTAGTATAATCCCTAACAATTTAATCAGGTCATTAAGAAAGTTCAACTTAACCGTCAGTCAAATCGAACTCTTATTTTTTATCAAATCGTTAACTTTCAGAAATTCAAAAGAACTTATATTAACTGATAAACTACGCAATAAAATTTTAGACTTCTTTGAATTAAATAATTGGGAACATGCTTCAAAGATTTTAAATCAACTTGCAAAAAAAGGTTTAATCTTAATTGAAAAAATAAAGTGTTCAATAAAAGTTATATTTTCTGACTTTTTCAAACTTCGGCAGAGCCAAACCACTTTGGCTAACATTAAAAACATTGATAGCGTAGGTGGGAAACCCTGCCGAAATAATATATTAAATAAAGTTCTACCGTTTGAAAAAAAAGAAGATAATAATAGATTCCTTCCTTCCTATATACCAGAACTTAAAACCGAAAATTTAGAAGGAACGAATTTTTCTGTTAATTCTATTTCTAATGACTTAACTCAAATAGAAAACCTCAAAGGTACAAATCTTCATTTAATTCAACAACCTACCCTTAAATGTCATTACAACGATGTCAAAATCGATTGCAAATACATTTCAGCTTTAACACAACAAATGAAAAAATACAATTACTCAAATCAAGATATTGAGTTAACCGAAAAACTTATTTTCAGAGCTAAGAATAAAGGAACAACTTTCGAAAGAATTAACGACCTGGCTAAAGCATTAATATATAATCGTATTGATAAATCACCTAAGAGAAAACCAATTAATGATCTAAAAGCATTTATTATATCAAGTTTATTTTCAAAAGAAGAAAAACATATATTCCACAAATTAGAAAACTTGCAAAACTTCCCGTTTGAATCAATTAAGACAAATGAAGATATTGAAATCGAAAAAATAAAGCAAAAACAACTAGAAGCCGATAAGTTAAAGGAACTTGAGTTAAAATCTGTTCATGAAACCCGTATGGCACAAGAAGCAATGACAAAAGCCTTGCAAAACAAGTTAAAAGATAACTTTGAAAAAGCTATTGAAGCAGAGAAAAAAGAACTTAAAATTAAAAACAACTGGTTTGTAGTTCCTGAAGTACTCACGATAGAATCTCTATATAACAAGCTTTTTTTGTCACTGATTGAAACAGATGTTCACGAAATACCGAACGCTTAAGTTGTAAAAATTTGATAATAATTGATTATACTTAATTTATAAAAAGGATTTAATTACAATGGTATTAAAATCAAAGGTTCAATCACGAACCATAAAAGAACCAAGGTCAAAAAGTATTGAAATTACTAAAAAGAAAAAAGAACCAAGTATGGTTCAAAAAAGAACCATAAAAAAAGGTTCAACTTTGAACCATAAAAGAACCAACCATAAAATAGCTGAAAATAAAGAAGTTGTTTTATATGGTTCAAACAAGGTTCAAAATATAACCATAGAAAAAATGCAAGTTTTAGACTACTATCAAGATAAAAAAGTCGAAATAACAGAAGTTTTAGAATGGTTCAAAAACATTAAAGAAAAAGAAGTTAACGCCAGCGTTCATAATTTAGTTATAGATCACAAGGAATTAAAAGGAAATACAATAACAAGAAGTTTTAGACTTTACGAAAAAATAGCTAAAAAACTTGATAAATTTACTGAACAGAATAAAGAATTAAAGGTTATAGATATAGTAAATCAAGCAATTGCGGAGTTTTTGGACAAATATAAAAAATAGTAATAATGTTAAAATCATTAAATTTTATTTAAGTAAAGAGTTCTATAACAATATGTTTTGAATCAATCAGACGAATATCCAATGATTTACCAATTTCAAAACCAAGTTCTTTTAGTTTAGCTGGTAATGTTATTCCCATTGAATTTCCAATTTTGCTAATTTTTTTCATTTCTTTTGCCAATTCAATTTGAATTTGCTTTAATTGATTATAAGCTCTGGATTGCTCAAGCGTAAGAACTATTTCATTACAAGAATTACACATTAAAACGTTACAGCTAATTCCTTGTAATTCTTGAATTTTTTCTTCATAAGTTCCGCCGCAGCTACATTTCATAATTTTCCGTTTTGTTCCCATAATGTCACCACCTTTGCATATCCTTCGTTTATAGTTATAATTAAAATTATTGTTTTTTTATTTTTACCATTGTACCAACTTAAACCAATTTTATTTGGCCTTTCACATTTATCTATATAAAGTTTTCCGTTTTTATAAACCTTTAAAATGTCATCTTCGGTAATGTTAAAAAGAGGCATTTTATCAATTATACAATGCAAACTTAAAACAATGTTATCTATAAGTTCAAGCCTCTTAATATATAATTTTTCGAATGAAGTCATAATTACACACCAATCTATGTTATAACTCATATTATAACATAAGTAATTACAAAAATCAAATTGTAATAAATAATATTTTTAATTTGCTATATCACTAAAAATCTATCACAATAAGCTTTTTAATTAAGTTTAACATCATAACAAACATAGATCGGACACATAAGCAATCACAATGCCATATAAAACAGTAAAAGTGATAAGTCTTCGTTATGTAAGTATCGATTCAATCGATACTTACATAACGAAGCTTTATTTATAATTGACAAAATCCGCCAATTCGGTTAAAATATAACGAATTAGAAGGCAGATTTTGCCTGATTTAGCTATTATTTTGTGATCCGGACATTTCCCAAAATTACTATATAAACAAATCACAAAGTCATATATTGTTTTGTTTTTATCTTTATGGTATGCTTCAATCTATAGGATTATTCCGCCAGTGCGGGATAAAAATTCATAGTTAACGGGTCTTATAAATTGAATGTGTTTCAAGGAGCCTCTATATGAAAAAGAAAAAGCTTTGTCCATGCAGGATTAATTGGCTTAATCAAAAATATATTATAGCTGATGATACGGTTCCAGACGGATTCCATACAATCGAATCTTACGCAAGAGAAGTTTTGCACATAAAACTTGATCGGCTTCAGCAGAGAGCATTTGGAGCAATGGCAAGCCGCTATCAATTTGCAAATAAAATAGAACCTCAATATGTTAAAAACGAACAGCTTATAGCGGTTAGATATTATAAAAAATCAGTGTTAGACATTGTCTTTATGGAATTTGCCCAAACCCAAAAGTAATTTTCAAAACAATAATAGCTACCGTAGAGGCTTTGAAACATGTATGATTACAATGAAAGTGTCAATTTCATTTAACATATTGACTTGACAATTGTCATAACAAGTGATATTATTTAATTGAAGGAGTGAGCTTTTATGCGTACTATAACCAGAACTGAAAAGCCACATACAAAGAAAATGCCGCCTGGAATTTGCCGTGCCGAATCCATAAGCAAAGAAATTGGAGCGATCCGGAATTGTCTTGATATATCTGCGGAGCGTTTAGGCACTATGCTTCAAGTAAGCTCAAGAACGGTTATACGCTGGGAAGAAGCAAAGCATAGCCCGACTAATCCAAACCAACAAATAAATATCAGCAAGTTAAAAGAAATTGTAGAACTTGGCTGCATGGTTTACACGGCTGAAGGGCTGCGGGAATTTTTATTCAAGCCCCAACCTGTTTTTAAAGGTCACACGGCATTTCAGCTAATTTCTATCGGCGACTATGAAACAGTTTTAGGAGCCATTGCAGCCGATTATGAAGGGGCAGGGTTTTAATGCCTCTTTCTTCTTTTATAAAGTCGTGGAAAGGTTCTGTGATAAGACATCTTCCGACTGTGCCTGGCAAACAGCAGCCCGATCCATTAAATTTTAATTATTGCGGAAAGAGTAATGAAAATCGTTGGAACGTCAACGGTGAACCAACACTTTATCTTGCATCTGAAAAAGATGTCGCTCTGGCTGAATTTGCAAGACATTTCGAATCAGCCAGAACACCTGCATTATTAAAACAAACATATAAAAGAAAAGTTTATCGTTTTAAAATAGAATTAGATTATACACTTGATTTATGTAATCCTTCCATCTGTAAACAGTTTTCTCTAACAGACGCGCCAATGTGCTTTATGGATATAAAAATTGCAAGAGCAACAGCCAATTTTTTGCGTAACACAACATCAATTCAGGCCATGTTTGTTCCGTCTATGGCTTTTATGGATGATGCTTCGAAATGGTGTTTAGTCATATTTCTTGAAAAATTACAACCAAACTATTCGAATTTCTTTAAAGAAGTTCAACCAGATGGATATTTTCAAATAAAATAGGGAGTTTTTTAATGGCCGAATCCATAACCAAACCAAATACCATTGAAACCTTTATGAAAGCTAACACAGACTTGCGGATTAGCGCCGACACCATAAAAGAGTTTCAAACTCAAATTGATGTTATTGCCACTTCAATAACTAAAGAGTCGGAGAAGCAAGCCAGAGCCGCAGGACGCTCGACTATAATGCCCGCAGATATCAAATCTGTCTTATCAAACATATCCGGTTCAGCAGCCGACCTTCCAACACTTTTTAAACAACTCGAAAAACTTAACGCAAAAGACACAGCTAATATATCAGCCATGATTCAAACCTGGCTCAATGCGCATTAGGGTGTGAACCATGATAAAATCTGACATCATAAAAACCATATCAAAACAATATAACCTTTCCACGCGGCAAGCAACTGCCATATTTCAAACGTGCCTGGATGAAATTGTATCAAGCTTAATAAAAGGCGATACAATTGAGTTGCGCCGCTTTGGCGTATTTAAAACAAAACTACAGAAAACCAGAATAATAAAGCACCCAATAACGGGAAAGTCGATCAAAAGACCGGCTAAAAAAGTTATATTATTCGAAGCAAGTTCAACGGTAAAAAAGAAGCTTAATTCAAGAAAAAAGTAGTATTATCACTTAACATAAGGTAAAATTATCGGATTATTTTCCCCTTGATAAGCGCTATAAAATCAGGTTTTTATTTTCACACAACAAAAAGCGAAAGCGGCACAATGAAAAGTGCCGCTTTTGTTGCAATATGCAATATCTATTTTTAGTAATATGTTTTTGATTTTAAAAACTTCTATGCCAGAACTGATTTAAAAGATTCGTTTGAATGTGTATATATGCTAATATTTGGAAACTAAAGCTAAAAGCCGATTTTTAATGTGTAAAAGGATTTACCTTAAAAATATCAACATAACTATACCAAAAATTTCATTTTATAGTCTTTTTACGTCGTTTTTTTTCTGCCATTGTTTGCAAAATTTCAATAAGTTTTTCTAATTCCTCTAATTTTAACTTTTGGCATTCATCAACAAGTTCCTGAAATGTCATAAAATTTCCTCAAGCCACTTTCTTTGTATTATTTACACGAGAGTTTTTTTCATCTTAAACATATTTTATCACATTTTGACTGATTTTTCTATTATTTGCCTTTAATATTGTGTATAATTACGATAAAATTGTATACAAAGGATATGATTTCTATGCCGCCAAAAGGTAGAACTTTACAACAATACATTGATGAAAAAACAAAAAATACTGAATTTAAAAAATACTGGAACGATCTAGATAAAGAATTTGAAATAATGGAAGAAATTATAAGAACTCGTAAAAAAACAGAAATGACTAAAACCAAACTTTTAAACAAAAATAAAAAGTTGTAATACATATATCACATATGATATAATGAATTAGGTGAATGTTATTGAAAAACAAAATAGAATTTTTCGAAAAAAATGAAAGATACCCGGTAAAAGAATTTATTTATAGCTTACCTGATAAACATAAGGCTAAAGTACTTAAGGAAATAGAATTATTAGAAGAATTTTGAACTGATCTTAAAGAGCCATATGTAAAAAAAGTTGTAGGATATAAAAAGTTATGGGAATTAAGAATAAAATTTGCAAGTGATATTTCAAGGATATTTTACTTTTTGCCAATTGGTCGCACATTTATTTTACTTCACGGAATTGTAAAAAAAACCAAAAAAACTCCTATTCAAGACTTAGAAATTGCAAACAATTACATGAATGAGTATTTAAGGAGACAAAATCATGAAAAATAATAAAAAATTAACATTCAATGATTTTAAAAAAGAATTACTTTCTGACCCTGAAGTTAATCTTGCTTACAAAGAGCTTGGACCTGAATATGATATTATACGACAAGTTATTAAAGCCAGAGTTGAACAAAATTTAACACAGGCTCAATTAGCCAAAAAAATTGGAACACGCCAGAGTAACATAAGTCGATTAGAGCATGGAAATTATAATCCGTCTTTATCATTTCTAAAAAAATTAGCTTTAGGATTAGGTAAGGAACTTCAAATAAGTATATTTTAAAACATTAAAATCCGTTCTAAAAGCGAACTTTAGCTAATAAAATCCGTAAAAGTAACGCAAAAGCGGCTTTCGCTGCCGATAACGCTGCGTTATATAAACTGTCACGAGTGCCAGGCATTCGGCGGCAATCCGGCCGCCTCATTTTTACATAACGCGGCATTATCGGCTCCGTGCCATCCGTG
>Ga0208826_1001817_pt1 | contig 16974 bp, 21 predicted proteins | sample AD_UKC115_MetaG_FD_184451 | JGI IMG/M metagenome (GOLD analysis project Ga0208826, IMG submission 184451) | Active sludge microbial communities of municipal wastewater-treating anaerobic digesters from Hong Kong - AD_UKC115_MetaG (SPAdes)... | ecosystem: Engineered > Bioreactor > Anaerobic >...
TATCCAAACCGGTGAAACGCACCTTGCCCGGTCTGAAAGATTTTTATATGGCAGGTCAGTGGGTAATGCCCGGCGGAGGAGTACCCACCAGCTTGTATTCCGGTCGACATGCCATCCAGCTGCTCTGTCACCGGGATGGCAAAAAGTTTTACGATTGAATGCGGTGCCAGATACCGGACTTATTGCAAAAATCCTGATATTTACAAAATATACCAAGAGGCTTTAAACTTTTATAAAACTGACTGCTGGGAGTGTAACATATGGAAAACAAATAGCTGGCTAAAAGATTTTTTTGATAGTGGTTTTTACGAAGCATATTGGGGATGGCAAATGAATCCCGAAACTGACGAAACTTTTGATATATTGCATCTTCTAAATGCCAAGGATGGTCACATTCTTGATTGGTGCGGCGGTTGGGGGAAGAATATCTATTTGTTATGCTCGCAAAGGGTTTAAAGTCAGCATTTTAGATTTTAATGCCGAGTATTTGAATAGAGCATGTCATCGATTTCAAACTGAAGGGCTGAAAGTCAACACCATTCTGGCCGATTGCAGAGAAACCCCTTGCCTTTTTAACTCAGTAGGTTTTTTGAATGACACTGAACAAAGCTATGCTTTTGCCAGTTTGTATAAAAGTATGAAAAGCAAAGGAAGAGTTATAGTAGACGCTATGAATTTATTTTTCCTGGCACCCTTTATTAATCAACCTTATGAAAACAAAAATGATGAGGGATGGGTTTTCAGGCAGAATAATAACTTTGATTTTATGACTAATACCATGTATTCACTTTTTGAAATACTGAATGAACAGGGGCAGGTTCTGGAAAGCAAGCCCTTTTACCAGCGCCTGTATACACCAATGGATCTTATGAAGATAATAGAAAAAGCAGGATTTACAGTTACTGAGGTTTATGGGGGATTCAAAGGTGAAAAGGTCAACTTCGATTCCCCCAAAATAGTAATTGTCGGGGAGAAGGCCTAATCTAAATTTGGTCTGATCTCAGTATAAGGGAAAGATAAATTTGGAGGATATGGAATTCCTGGCCAACGGTACCGATTAGATTCCGCTTGATATAGAATATTGATTCCACTTGCTATCTATCAGCTTACATTTCCTGTTTCGATCACGGCTTTTACGTTTACAAACTGCTATTTACGGCATATACTATGGATAAAGAATTCTTGATATATCAAGAATTAAAAGGAGTGGTATTGATGAACCTGGCAAAGGTGTCTGCAAATGGTCAGGTCACTGTTCCCATCGAAATTCGCCGCAAACTTAACCTTAAGGAAGGAGATAAAATACTCTTTATTGAGCGTGAAAACGGTGAAATTGTAATTAACAATGCGTCCGCCACGGCCATTCTAAAAGCTCAAAAGGCGTTTGCAGGAGTGGCTGAAAAAGCCGGTATCCAGGATGAAGACCAGGTGCAGATTCTCATTGATGAAGTACGCTATGAAAAGGATTCCAAGTAATGAAGATACTGGTCGATACAAACATTCTCATATCCGCAATACTCTGGCCTAATTCAAAGCCTGCTGCCGCTTTGCTTCACGTCGCACGGTATCATGAATTGGTGCTATGCGACCGTAATATCTTTGAACTGCGGGATGTGCTGAGACGTAAGGCACCGCAGGCTTTGGCCGATGTTGATGTTTTCCTGGCCGAGCTTGCTTATGATTTAGTGCCTGCGCCTGAATATCCGCAAAAACTGATAAGCGATCCAAAGGATCAGCCGATTCTCAATGCCGCCATAGTTGCGGATGTTGACATCATTATCAGCGGAGATAAGCATTTCTTGATGCTTGATATGGAGCGCCCGCGTACAATGACTGCTGCGCAATATTTGGAATGGATTGTATCGGAAGAATAGATTCAGTTTTTAAGTACATTCATTACTCCGGGTTTTTATTTTCATACATAGGATTCCTCGGGGATGAGTTTCTAAAACATATGGGTAGTTCATTCCAACCATATGCAATCACGGGAGCCGTAAACCCCCGGTATTCATCAACATCCTGGGCGATGACATGACCGCCCAATTTTTCATAAAAACGGCGGCTGGGGTTTTCCGCCAGAGCCCGGACCATCATGGTATTCCAGTTTCTCTGCCGAAAAACCTGACTAACCCTGTATACCAGGTAATGCCCTATACCCTGGCTCTGAAAAGCTGGTGCTACATGCAGGTTGTAGATTTCGCCCATATACGCCAAGTCTTGACGGTGTTTTTTTCCTGCCATGATAAAAGCCATCATTTCCCCGTTTTTGTCCTCTGCAATCAATGCCACTGCCTGGTTTTCCTCCCAACGGGCAAAGAAATCTTCGATCTCCGCCTGTTTTTGGGAACAGGAGAGTTCCTCCATTAGCTGACGGGGAAGAAATTTTCCATAACTGTCGCGCCAGGTGGCTACATTAATCCTGGCCATGGCGGCGGCATCGCCTGGTTGGGCCTCTCTTATCACAACATTTTCCCCGGGTAAGGACACGGTTTTATTATCATCAGTAAAGCTACCGTTTAAGGCCTTTTCCATATAAAAGTAGTCCAGCCTTTCGTCATCGCTCACCTGAATAAATCCTTCTTCCCCGATCCGGTACCCAAGATGCTGATAGAATGCCTGTGAAGGCAATGAAGCATCGAGATTTAAATGGTGAAGACCCATTGATAAAGCCTTTTTCTCCAGAGTTTCCATAACCATACGCCCGAAACTTCGGCCCTGAAACGCGGGGGAAATAAAAACCCTGCGTATAGTCTGTTCACATATGGTTCCGGTACCGACAATCTCTTCATTCAGGCTTGAAGCATCCGGTTCAGTCCCCACCATAAATCCACCATCGGTTGCAAAACAGCCATCGGTGGCAATGATATGCAGGTGCGGGTTGAAGTTTAGTAAATCCCCGAAGGTCTGCACAGCTATTATAGCTCCCGGCTTAGGGTTATCTAACGAAACTCCCTGAGTCAAGTAGAGTGACAAGACCTTCCAGGCGCAGGGCTGTAGAGATTTAGCCCCCTTTAAGCCATCAAAATAGTGCGATTTATTTGATTTTATTGTGCGATTTAAATATAATGTAATTAGAGTAAACCAATTAAAAGGAGGCTGAGTCGAATGTTGATAACAGCTACGGAACTTAAAAACAACATCGGTAGGTATCTCGCGCTTGCCGCTACACATGATATCTACATTACTAAAAATGGAAAAAGCGTCGCCAAGCTGACGAGTGCTGCCGCTGATAAAGTTGCGCTGCTGGATAGCCTGATTGGTATCATTCCAGAAGAAAACACAACGCTCAATGATATCAAGAGAGCGCGATTGGAGAAGCAATGAGAATACTCATTGATACCAACATCGTTCTTGATATCTTGTTAAAGCGGGAGCCATTTTTTGAAACTTCTTACAGTGCACTTAAGCGGGCTGTAGTAAACGACATCAAGTGCTTGGTGTCCGCAACTGCTGTCACCGATATTTTCTACCTGTTGCGTAAAGGGCTGGGTGACACGCGTCAAGCCAAAGAAAGTCTGGAGCGCTTGCTGCAGCTTGTTATGGTTGCCGATGTCATGGCTCTTGATATCCAAACAGCACTGTCTGATTCCATACCAGACTTTGAGGACGCGGTCGTTCATGCAGTCGCTGCTCGTAACAAAGCCGACTATATCATGACTCGCAATACAAAGGATTTTGCAGGGACTGCTGTTCCTGCGATTACTCCGCAGGATTTTATAAAGCTATAGGCTGGTCCGCTACTTATGACAGCCAAGGATTAAGAAACACCCCACACAATTTGTCAGATTCCCAACTTCTTGGGCTTTCGTTATGATAATAGAACGGGGCGCGCCACCGAATCAAAGCTGATGAGGTACCCAAATGAAGGATCGAGAGGAATTACGCCAGGAGATCGCAGTTTTTCGCTACCAGCTCATATCCGGAGTGGTGAACCGTGCCCCCCCTTAAGCCGGGAGAGATTGCCAGCTACTTTAAGGAGGTCTCTGCCACAGTGGGCGTTTCCGGACGGATGTGGCAGGCTGATTTCCAACACACTTTGTATTTGCCACAACCTGATGGCCGGAAACGCAAGGTCAAACTCTGTGCAATATTGGATGATTATTCAAGGTATTCTGTACATGCCCAATTCTATTATGAGAAAATGCCCTGCCTGGAAGACAGCCTTAAAAAGGCGATTGAGAAGCATGGGCTCTGTGAGCAATTTTATTGCGATAACGGCGCTGACAGTATACTGGGCGGTATTGGAATTAAACGATAAAGGATAAATCATACCTGTATGGTGGCAGGCACTGTAAGGAAAGGGCCGATATCGCAAGCGATGTCGGCCCTTTCCATAATATTATGATATGCTGTTGTTGTAGTGTAGCTTTTGACCTATGCTTAAAGATTATATTGCCTTGGTTTAACACTGCGCCCAGAGCAATGGATAAGCGGGCACAATCTGAACTGAATATAATTGAGCGTAAGGGACGAACCGACATTGTCATTGCGAGCGCAGCGAAGCAATCTGAAACACCATTATAAGTAAAATCTTTAGATCTTGATAGATAACAGCTGCGCAATGATTTTATATTTCGTAGTATCGTTATTATGAGATATATTAATCACGAAAAAGGAGATGAAGCTATGGCTGCAAATATATTGGTAGTTGATGATGAACAGGCCATTGCGGATCTGGTAGAACTTTACCTGAAAAATGAGGATTACAATGTTTTTAAATTTTACAATGGCCGGGATGCTCTAAACTGTATCGAAAAAGAAATAATAGATCTGGCTATTTTGGATGTAATGCTTCCCGATGCAGATGGCTTTTCCATCTGCCAGCGTATCCGCGAAAAGCATACCTTCCCGGTTATTATGCTGACCGCCAAGGAGGAAGAGATCGATAAGATCACCGGGCTTACGTTAGGCGCGGATGACTATGTCACCAAGCCTTTCCGTCCATTGGAGCTGGTTGCCCGGGTAAAGGCGCAGCTGCGGAGGTTTACCAGGTACAACTCTGCGGAGCCGGCCCAGGAAGAACGACTGATTGCGTTTTCCGGTCTGATCCTGGACCGGGACAGTCATGAATGCATGCTCAACGAAAAACCCTTATCCCTTACCCCCACGGAATTTTCTCTTCTCTGGGTGCTGGCTTCCAACCGGGGGCGGGTAGTCAGTTCCGAGGAATTATTCCGCGAAGTTTGGGGCGATAAATACTTTAGCAACAGCAATAATACGGTAATGGTCCATATCCGGCATTTGCGGGAAAAGATGCACGATTCCGCCGAACATCCCAAATATATCAAAACCGTATGGGGAGTTGGCTATAAAATTGAAAAAAACTGATAAAAAATTCGGAAGAAAATTGACTGCGAGTATTCTGGCACAGTTTGTTATAACGGTTCTGATATTTACCGCCGCCTTAACTGTAGCGGTATTGATGGCGTTTACCATTGGTCACAGCATCGTATGGCATGAAGGACCAGGATACTGGTTTGCCAAAACGATTGCTGATTGGCTGTACATTATTGTTCCCCTTGTCTGGATTGCGGGGGTTATATTTATTCTGTATCATTACTGGAGCAAAACCATCGGTTATATTGAAAAAGTAGTGGAGGAAAGCGAAACTCTTACGCGGCCGGGTGAAGATCTCATCCAGCTTCCTGCCCCTTTAAAGGAAGTCGAAGATAGGATGAACCAGATAAAATACGATATTTTGCGCAGTGAGCGGGTGGCCGAAGCGGCGGAACAAAGGAAGAACGATCTGATCGTGTATCTTGCCCATGATCTGAAAACGCCGCTGACCTCCGTTATCGGTTACCTGAGCCTATTGGATGAGGCGCCGGACATGCCCCCGGAGCAGAAAGCAAAATACATCGGGATAACTCTGGAAAAGGCTTACCGGTTAGAGCAGCTTATCAATGAATTCTTTGAAATCACCAGATTTAATCTTCAGACCATCGTTTTGAATAAGGAGAAAATTAATTTACCGTATATGCTCCGGCAGATGGCCGATGAATTCTATCCCATGCTAACACCGCAAGGGAAACGGGTGGTTGTCAATGCCCCGGATGGCCTCACTTTATGGGGGGATGCAGACAAGCTGGCCCGTGTGTTTAATAACATACTTAAGAATGCGATAGCCTACAGCTATGATGACAGCGTCATTGACATTTCCGCAAACCAGCAGGAAGAAAATGTGGCCATCACTTTTACTAATCAGGGCAACCCCATTCCTCCTCAAAAGCTGGACACCATCTTTGACAAGTTCTATCGCCTGGACATTTCCCGCTCCAGTAAAACCGGAGGGGTGGGACTGGGACTGGCGATAGCCAAAGAAATTGTCACCGCCCACAGTGGCAGCATTTCAGTTCACAGTGACAATGCTCAGACTGTTTTTACGGTCATCCTGCCGCCATCACCATAAGGAAATCTTAAGTTTTTGATAAACGGGAATTAAAACACCACCCCTGCTTTTGTGGTTTATTAAAGCATAAAAGGAGGAGGATCTTATGCGCTCGAAAAGGAAGCCCAGATACGGAAGAATCTGTATCCTGGTTCTGTCAATAGCGCTGCTGGCAACCGGTGCCTGCAGAACTATTGGTCATCTGCAAACTCTTATTATGGGCAGACCGTCCGTTGACATCGCCCCGTTATCGGGTTTGGAGTCCTTGCCGCCGGATATCGAGGAACCAATTTGCCTGGATGTCTCAAGTGGAGAGCTTTATAGTCCGTATGTTATATTGATTCGTCTGCAGGATCAAAGAATTGCTTTTGAAACCCGGAGCGAGGAAAGAATCTATCCGGCTTCACTTACCAAAATCATGGCGGCAATAGTAGCAATTGAAAATATTTCTGACCTGCAAAAGCCGGTTGTTATGCCGGAAAAGATATTTCCGGACTTATATGCCGCCGGCGCTTCAATGGCCGGATTTTTACCTGGTGAAGAAGTTCCTGCCATTGATCTGCTGTACGGAATGATTCTGCCTTCTGGAGCTGATGCTGCCATCGGACTCGCCCTTGGCGTTTCGGATTCGGAAAGTGATTTTGTGAAGCTGATGAACGAAAAGGCAAACCAGCTGGGCATGAAAGATACTCATTTTACCAATGTATGCGGACTCCACGATACCGATCATTATAGCACAGTAAAAGATATGGCTTCGTTGCTTCAGTATGCTTTGAAAAATGATACTTTCCGCCAGGTTTTCACTTCTATGCGCCATTCCACTGCCCCTACCAACCTGCACCCCGATGGAATTACTTTTTATAGCACTATGGTCAGAGAAATGGATTCCCTGGAATTTGACGGAGGAACGATCCTCGGAGGCAAAACCGGCTATACCGGCAAATCCGGGCTGTGCCTGGCCAGCCTGGCTGATAAAAACGGAACCGAATACATCCTGGTTACCGCCGGAGCCGCCGGCAATCACAAGACGAAACCGTATCATATTATTGATGCATTGAGGGTTTATGGCAAGTATTTAAAGAAATAAGACATCCTTAATGAAACCTTAAGATATCCGTAAGTACGAATTAAAACCAGGCCTATCCTGTTTCGGTAGAATGAAACTGCCGAATCGGATAGGCTTTTATATTTTCAGGAAAGAGGTCGCAGACATGGAAAGAAAAAAAGTGGCGGTTCTATTTGGCGGATGTTCCACCGAGTATAATATTTCTCTTCAATCCGCCTATTCTGTTATTACCCATCTGAATGCGGAACTCTACGACATTATTCCAGTCGGAATCACCCGGCAGGGAAATTGGCTGAGATATTATGGCTCCCCGGAGAAAATATCGGACAATACCTGGATGGATAGCGGCGAGTGTATTGCGGCGGTCATTTCACCCGACCGCAGTACTCATGGGCTGCTGGAGTTTCACGATGACCAGGTTATTACCACCAGAGTTGATGTGGCATTCCCCGTCCTGCATGGAAAAAACGGCGAGGACGGTACTATGCAGGGCTTATTGACCATGGCCGGCATCCCTTTTGTGGGATGCGGCACCTTAAGCTCGGCCATGTGCATGGACAAGGATATCGCCCATAAGATGGCGGGACTGGCCGGAATAAAAACACCGGCGTCTGTCGTTTTGGACCAAAAAACGGCGGAGGAAGACCTCCCGCCCCTTACCGGTGAGCTTAATTATCCGTTATTTGTAAAGCCGGTCAATGCCGGTTCTTCTTTTGGCATTACCAAGGTAATGAGTAAAAAGGAACTGCCGGATGCGGTCAGGACTGCTTTGGGCCATGACCGCAGAGTCATTGTTGAGGAAGCCGTTGAGGGGTTCGAGGTCGGGTGTGCGGTTTTAGGCAACGAAAGCCTGACCATCGGAGAGGTCGATGAGATTGAACTAAACCGGGGCTTCTTCGATTATACGGAAAAATATACCCTGAAAACCTCTGCCATTCATATGCCGGCCCGTATTGACCGGGATACCGCCCAACGCATAAAGCAAACCGCGGCGGTGATCTATAAAGCCCTGCATTGTTCCGGCTGCGCCCGGGTTGATATGTTTCTGACCCCGGAGCAGGAAATCATTTTCAATGAGGTCAATACCATCCCCGGTTTTACTTCCCATAGCCGCTACCCCAGTATGCTGAAAGGTGTCGGGCTTACCTGCGAACAGATTGTGGACAGGTTAATAAGGCTGGCGATGGAATCATGAAAACACTCACGCTGGAAGCAAAAGACATCGGCAAAGGCAATCTGATCCTTGTGAACCCCTCTCATCCCGTTCGGAATGCGCCTGGGAAAGAGACGCTGGTACCTATCCATCCTGGTTATCGGGATGTTTTACTGGAACAACAAACGGCCAAGATGCTGGCAGAGGTGTTCAGTTTATTGGACTGTTATCAGCAAATTATTCCGGTCAGCGGATATCGCACCCTGCAGGAGCAAGAAAGCATATATGCCAACTCCATAAAGGCAAACGGTGAAGATTTCACCCTGCAATTCGTTGCCGCTCCTGATTGCAGCGAACACCAGACCGGACTGGCAGTTGACCTGGCGGAAGCCAAGCCGGATATCGACTTTATTCGTCCGCACTTCCCCTATACCGGTATTTGCCAAACCTTCAGAGAAAAGGCAACCCGGTACGGCTTTATTGAGCGCTATAAAACCGGTCGGGAGGCCATCACCAAAATCGCTCATGAGCCCTGGCATTTCCGCTATATTGGTTACCCCCATTCCGAGCTGATCGAAACAGGGGATTTAACCTTGGAGGAATACATTGCCTGGCTAAAACAATTTCCCTATGCGGGGCCGCACCTTCAAGGACGGTTTCGCGGCCGGGATATCGAAATCTTCTATGTTCCGGCAACGCATTCCGGGCCGGCCGCGATTGCGATCCCTGATCAGGCCCCTTATCAGGTCTCCGGCAATAACGAGGATGGCTTTATTGTCACCCTATGGAGGAAGCTATGAAGCCAAAGGCAAGAAATGCCGGTATCGATTATTTTCGCTTAATCGCCGCCTTCCTGGTGGTAGCGGTTCATACCTCGCCGCTGACCTCCGTCGATGGAACGGCAGATTTCGTTCTTACCAGGATTGTTGCCCGGGTTGCGGTGCCATTCTTTTTTATGGTCTCGGGTTTTTTCCTTTTGCCCGGATATATGAATGGACCGGATACGGGGCCGGGCAAATTATATAAATTTCTGCAAAAGACCGCTATGCTCTACGGAATCACGATTTTACTATATCTGCCCATCAATTTGTACGCCGGATATTTTCAGACGCAATTGCTGCTGCCCAATCTGATAAAGGATATTGTCTTTGACGGCACCTTTTATCACCTGTGGTATTTCCCTGCGGCGATAACGGGAGCAACGCTGGTCTGTTTGCTGCTTAAAAAGTTTAGATACGAGCATGTATTTCAGATTACTTTGCTTCTCTATTTAATCGGATTATTTGGCGACAGCTACTATGGGATTACAGAACAAATATACTTCCTTAAATCCTTCTACGACGTAATTTTCCTGTTCTGCGACTATACCCGCAACGGCCTGTTCTTTGCTCCCGTTTTCTTTATGCTGGGCGGGATAATCGCGGGGCAAAGTCGTCCTTATCCAGCTAAGGAATGTTGGCTGGGCTTATCGGTATCATTGACCTTGATGCTGGCCGAAGGTTTATGCCTGCATGGTTTTGACCTGCAGCGCCATGACAGTATGTATTTTATGCTTTTGCCCTGTATGTTCTTTCTCTTTCAAAGCCTGCTTTTGTGGAAGGGTCAGGGTAATAAGAGCCTGCGGGATATTTCGGTGATTATCTATCTGCTTCACCCGTTTATGATTGTGCTGGTTCGCGGTTTGGCGAAAGCAATACAATTACAGGAAATTATGGTGGGCAACAGTGTGGTTCATTATCTGGCAGTAGCAGTTTGCTCCGCTATAGCCGCTATTGCAATTACCGTGGCTTTAGAAAGAAAGGGGCAAGGGGAATGGCTCTGAATCAGACCCGGAGGGAAAGAGCATGGGCCGAAATTAATTTAACCAACTTAAGGCATAATGTGAAAGCCCTGCGCGACGCCCTTCCGGACGGGTGTGAATTGATGGCGGTTGTGAAAGCCGATGCCTATGGACACGGCGATGTGGAGGTAGCAGCCAGCCTGAATCAAATCGGCGTCAGCTCCTTCGCGGTGGCCACCATAGATGAAGGTATCTGTTTACGAACTCATGGAATTAAAGGCGACATACTGATTTTAGGTTATACCCTACCAGAGAGAACCGCAGAACTGATCCGTTATCATTTGACCCAGGCGGTAATCGATTATGACCATGCCAAACAACTCAATGCGTTCGGAAAACCAGTACCGGTTCACATCAAAATTGATACCGGTATGAATCGCCTGGGTGAAAGCTGCAACAGCCCGGCAGAAATTGATAAAATCCTGCGGTGTCAAAATTTAGAAGTCTGCGGTATTTTTACCCATCTATGTGTAGCAGACAGCGCTCAAACAGATGATATCGAATTTACTAAAAAACAAATTCATAAATTTTACGCACTCCTGGATCAGCTCCGGCAGCTTGGGCATACTTTGCCCAAAGTCCATATCCAAAACAGCTATGGGTTTTTAAACTATCCCGAACTGCAGTGTGATTATGCCAGGATTGGAATTGCACTGTATGGCGCCTTAAGCTCGCCGGATGATAGAACCAAACTTCAGCTGGATTTACGCCCGGTTTTGGCTTTGAAAGCGAAGGTGACGCTCATCAGGGCTATAACCGCCGGAGAAAGTGTCGGTTATGGCCGTCGGTTTACAGCACTAAGAAATACGCGCGTTGCCGTAATCTCCATCGGCTATGCGGATGGACTGCCCCGAAACCTCTCCAGTGAAAAGGCCTGCGTCCTGATCCGGGGCTGCCGGGCACCAATCATTGGCCGGATTTGTATGGATCAGCTTACGGTTGATATCACCGCTATCCCGGCGGCGGAACGGGGTGACATTGCCACCTTGATTGGCAAAGATGGCTCTGAGATAATTTCAGCCGAGCAAGTAGCGGCAAACGCGGGGACAATAACCAATGAACTTTTAAGCCGGTTGGGTAATCGCTTGGAGAGAATATTTATCTGAAGTTGATAATATGGCAAACGATAAACTTTTATTCCGGTCCTACTTTTAACGCCTCACTCATATAAACGGCGTTCACCTTCTTTGCACAAAGCATCTTACTGAGCTGATATGTCAGCATGATGACCGCAAAGCGGACTACCGCATAAAGCGGACTGATAATTGTTTGACAGCACCCCCAGGGTTTATCCTTGCTATCTTCCCCTCCGCACATCCCGCACCATGACTACGGAGACAAGGTAATGTCGGTTTGCGGTTCCGCGTGGGTATTCGCTTTACAATACACTAAACAATTAACCACCCATGTGCTATATTGGTATAAATTGGGGTAACAATCGTAGCTGCAAATGAGGGGGGGAGGGGACCAAAACATATGACACGCAAAATTGAAGGAGAACATATATACCTGGCGCCCATTCGCCACGAAGACAGTGAAATCTATGCCCGCTGGCTGAATGAGCTTGAAACCAGTATCTTCCTGGCGCTATTCCCTCAAATTATTACCCCGGAGAGCAGCCGGGACTACTTTGCACAGGCTACCGCCCGGGGTGACCATCTCTTTGGTATTACCCTGAGAGAAAATGATGCCTTAATCGGCAGTGGTGGTCTGCTTAATATTGATCTCATTAATCGCAATGCAGAAATCGGTCTCTACATCGGCGCTCAAGAATGCCTGAACCAGGGCTATGGAAGCGAATCGGTGATGTTGCTGCTGGACTATGGATTTCAAGTTCTGAACCTCAACAGCATTTACCTGGCACCCTACTCCTTTAATACCCGTGCCATCCGTTGCTATGAAAAATGCGGGTTTAAAACAGCCGGCTGTTTGCGGGAAACTCGCATCATAAATAGCAGGAAATATGACCAGATTTACATGGATATCCTGGCCAGCGAATTTCCCGGATACCGGTTAAAAGAAAAGATAAAATCTTTGCTTCCGAAATGACTACCAGCCCATTTAATATGATTGCTGTTTTCTGGTGGCAAGAATCCAGGTATTGATCTGTCGAAAACCTAGAGATTTGTATAACTCTGCAAGCAAATCATCATCCGATTTATAAAACAAATAGGGTTTTACATGGCTCGATGTAAGATCTCTGCAAAGGTTTGATACACAATCCTTTGAAACCCCAAACGAAATCTTATTTATCTAGCGACGCCTGTATATCACGTGTTCCCTACGGCCAAAAGGGAAGGAGACAATAATATGCCATTAGTAAAAATCGAAATATTACAGGGCAAAAACCGTGAGTATAAAAAAGCTCTTATGGATGGAATCCATAACGCTCTGGTTGAAGCACTCAAAATTCCAGATTATGACCGCAATCAGCGCTTACATGAACTTAAGGCTGAGAACTTTGAGTATATCGGTACCCGGACCAATCGCTGTACGATTATTGAAATTACCATGTTCGAGGGCCGCACCCGGGCCGCCAAAGCAGACCTCTATACAGCTATCTGCCGCAATCTGGAGGCTAACCCCGGTATACCGGCAGCTGATGTTACCATTGTAATAAATGAAGTACCTCTGCACAACTGGGGTATAAGAGGCGGAAAGCCCGCTGATGAAGTAGATTTAGGCTTTGAAGTGAAGGTTTAAACCCTGTCCAAAGGGTATGTGTTTACTTTAGAATCGGAAGAGGAATAAGGGAAATGAAATGTTGACTCCGTCAATCAGATATACGCAGGTCGGTGAAGAGTTGCTGGATATCATTCACTCGCTCTGGGAGGAATTGAATGAATACCATAAAGAGCGCTCTCCCTATTTTCGCTATGAATATGAAACTTTTACCTTCAAAACAAGAAAGAGTATGCTTCTGGAAAAGGCCCGGAGAGGAACCATATCCATTTTAGTAGCCAAGGACGAAACCGACAAACTGCCGGTGGCTTATTGTGTAGTAACACTTGGCGAAAACGGACAGGGGGAGATTGAATCTATTTTTGTGCGGCGAGACTATCGGGGAATAGGAGTAGGAAATTGCCTGATGCAAATGGCTCTGGCATGGATGGACCAGTCAGAGGCAAAAACTAAAACAGTCGCTATTGCTGCTGGTAACGAACAGGTGATTCCATTCTATGCCCGTTACGGCTTTTTCCCACGGCAAACTCTATTAAAGCAAAAGGTCGAATAGGCCCCCAGGGTTATCCTTGCTATCTTCCCCTCTGCACATCCCGGACAATGACCACAGGGATAGGGTAATGTCAGTTTCCGGTTTGTGCGTGGGCATATTTTTTGACAACACTCTAAACCATCAGCCCACCAATATGCTATATTGGTATAAACTGGGGGGGAAGGGGGTAACCCGTGTGGATCGAAAGTATTCGCCGGAGGCGGTTCGTGCTTTTGAGGTATTATTGGTAGTCTATTTAATAATTTGCAGTGGGCTGCTGGGTTTACACCACTTTGGCATATGTAAATTCGCGGTTAACATGGCCAGTATTGACAATATTATTTTTAGTCTTCCCATGATGGCGTTATACCTGCTGATTTTCCTGGCCGCTACTGCAGGCTACGCACGCGGCAAATACATGTTGGAAGAACTGCCTTTAAGCATGCGCCTCAAGCAGGAATTGCATCTTCGCACTATGGGCAGTGCCAGCATTAAAACTAAAATTCGTGCCGGCTCGCAAATAACATCCGCAGACAGTTTTGCTGACGCGCTTAATAATATGGTATCTTCCCGTATATCAATACTGGCGGTAGTGGATGAACAAAACGAAGTGCAAGGAGTCATTACACCTACCGATTTATTATTGTATGTGCAAAAACTCATGAAAAACAACGAAGATATAAAAAGCCTGCATGAAGCCAGGGTCAGTGATCTCCAGCCCAGTGAGCCTACGTTAATCGAAGCCAGCGACCAGCTGCAATCGGTGACCGAAAAAATGATTCAACACCAATACACCAAATTGATAGTAATCGATAACGGGAAATTTAGCGGAACGGTTGACGCTCTTGATATTCTGGCGGAGTTGTTGGACAACCAGACTGTCGGTTCCTCATAAAGATGCTGCCGGCTGATTAGAGATATTTTTTCAGTCTACCTCGGATGGTTTTAGCCAGGAGCGTCCCGGCTTGCCCTTGAGCCCTATAGTATGCAATACACCCCTCCGGGGGTGTATTGCCAAGGCTTTATATTAGCAGGTATTATCGCTTTGATTTAACTATCAACCTTGTACAGCAGTACATAGGCAGTGGTGAAATCCCCCGTTCTAAGGGTAGCCGGGTCAGGTATGGTGTTGACATTGCGGATGGTTACTCTATCCTGGGCATTAAGAGCCAGGGAGGTAGTGCCGGTAATTGACTGGCCGGCTGAATTGAACCTTGATCTAACCACCCCATTGACCACCACGGCCCAGTCTTGCGGATTGTTTTGGGTCGTATAAATCCCAAATGTTATGTTATAAGTTCCTCCCAAAGTTACATCAATTCCAGCGCTGCCCGGGGTGTGATTAATGTTATTTAACGGCCCGTTGTTGCTAAAGGTGACATTAGCGCCAACGGCCACAGTCTGGGTATTAATTTGAAACACATGTCCCCACGCAGCCAGGCTGGCCTTCGCAGAAGCCGCTGCATTCTGGTCAGTGCCAGTCTGCTTGACCGGGATATCCCCAGTAGGGTTTTTGGAACTGCCCGAACCCCTTCTAACCTGCCCTGCTCTCCTGGACCTTACGGTACGATAGCGAACACTTTCGGAGCCGTACAATGCATCAGAAAAATTCATGAGACACAACCCTTTCTCCTTCATCTTAGCCATACCATAGACTATGTTGTGCCCCATTAAAGTGTTAGTAAAAACTATCAACCTGGTCGATTTGGACATTAAAGACTGCCGGGGCTGTATGCAATGTCAGCGCCAGGGACATTGCGCGATGCGGGATGATATAGAAACCATTGAAGCCTGCATCGAGGAGGCTGACGTAATCATCTGGGCCAGCCCCACTCACTGGGGAAACGTCTCGGCCATTACCCTGCGTGTATTTGAACGACTATTCGGATTTCTTATTGAAGAAATGCCCCGGGGGCTACCCCGGAAACGAAGTGCCAACGGCAAAAAAGCTATTCTTATTACCACCTGCAGTACTCCCTTTCCCTTTAACTGGCTGTATAATCAATCCCGGTCAACCATTAACCGTATGCGGGAGGTATGTAAATACAGTGGTCAGGAGGTTCTCTGCAGCCTGGTGCTGCCTGGTACTCTGGGCAGGAAAGAAATCCCCGCCCGATTGCTGGCCAGGGCCAAAAAGGTGGGAGAAGGGCTTTAGGAAAGAGACCGGCAAGGGATGAACTATATAAAAGAAGCCCCCGCAGGAGCTTTCAGACCGTCAAAAAAGGCTAACAGCTGCCTTAAACGTGGTTTTTCCGAGAAATTTACTTGTTTTATCCTTTGGAGGCAGGAAAAGGATACCTAATTGGGGAATTCTATGGTTGAATTCTTGGACCTACCCGTGGGTGGATGGCAGGCTTCATTTTTTATCAGATTATCACCGGGGGTTGCTAAAAAGTGGCGATTCAAATTGCGGGCCTGGGAAAAACCTATAAAGGCGGCCACCGGGCGCTGGATGATATCAACCTTTCCATTCAGGACGGAATATTTGGTTTGTTGGGGCCCAATGGTGCCGGCAAGACTACCTTGATGCGCATATTAGCAACCGTTATGGGTTTTGAAGATGGAGAAATAAAAATCAATGGATTGGATTTGCGGCAGGATGTTCATGAAATACGCAAAATTACCGGTTACTTACCCCAGGAATTCGGGCTTTATCCCGACCTGACCCTGAGCGAATTTCTGGATTACATGTGCCTGTTAAATGAGATTAAAGCGAAGTCAATACGAAGACAGCGAGTCAATGAAGCCATGGAAGTAACCAATCTGACCAGAGTAGCAAACAAGAAGCTAAAGACCTTTTCTGGAGGAATGAAGCGCCGGGCAGGATTGGCGCAATCTCTTCTGAATCACCCCCGCTTTCTGCTGGTTGACGAGCCGACGGCAGGCCTGGACCCTGAAGAAAGAATCCGCTTCAAGAACCTTTTATCTCTGCTGGGAAAAGACCGGGTGGTTATATTCTCAACGCACATCATTAATGACCTCGAAAACTTATGTACAGACATCGGCATACTTGACCAGGGCCAACTGCTTTTTAACGGATCATGGAAGGATCTGGCGGAGAAAGTACCGGCCAGGGTCTGGACGGGAACATGCGAAATTGACGAGCTATCCACGCTCGGTAATGGGTATCTGGTTGTAAACAAGAAGCTTGATGAAGGCAGATGGGCCTACAGAATCGTTGGGGAATCGGCCCCTTTTGCTGATGCCAGAGAAGACAATATGAACATGGAGGATGCCTACCTGGCGCTTATGCGAGGGGTCACATCATGAGGCATTCACTTGACTTCATAACCTTTGAATTAAAAAGGTCAAC
>Ga0208826_1001825_pt1 | contig 16922 bp, 18 predicted proteins | sample AD_UKC115_MetaG_FD_184451 | JGI IMG/M metagenome (GOLD analysis project Ga0208826, IMG submission 184451) | Active sludge microbial communities of municipal wastewater-treating anaerobic digesters from Hong Kong - AD_UKC115_MetaG (SPAdes)... | ecosystem: Engineered > Bioreactor > Anaerobic >...
AAAATTTCCACAACCCAGTAACTAAAATTTAGCTTACCGAATCAAAAAATTTTGAGAAATGTAGTTTAATTTATGTGAGAGTTATGTGAGAGTTATGTGAGAGTTGCGTGAGAGTTGCGTGAGAGTTGCGTGAGAGTTGCGTGAGAGTTAGAACAATCTGATTTTTCTCAATTTTGACAGTATAAAGCATTACCATGATAAAATTACGTTTAGAAGGGGAAACTGCCAAAAAATTCCAAATTAATTTCATGTATTGATGCCAATTTATTGCACCAAATTCGGGCTTTTTGTATAAGACGTAGCATGATGCTACGTCTCAAAAATGATAAATAACGTTTCAAATGGAAAAAATTCCGAACAATTTTTAATTAATTCCACGTTTTGAATCAAAATTATTGCGTTAAATTGGGTATTTGCATGAGACGTAGCATGCTACGTCTCTACCTTGATAAAATTTCAATTCAATTGGAAAAATGCCAAAAAGTTCCAAATTAATTTCATGTATTGATGCCAATTTATTGCACAAATTCGGGCTTTTGTAAAGACGTAGCATGCTACGTCTTTACCATCATAAATAACGTTTCAAATGGAAAAAATTCCGAACAATTTTTAATTAATTCCGCGTTTTGAATCACAATTATTGCGTTAAATTGGGTATTTGCATGAATAACATATGATTAATTTAAAATAAATCAATGTCTTAATTTTTCAAACCTTTTCTTGCTGAAAACCTTTATCACCCGAATAAACAAAGAAAATCAAAACCTATCCGTAAAAATAATTAAAGGGTTTTGTAATTGACCACAAAGAATGTATCCATTCTTCACAAAAACTTATCCAAGCTTATAGAAATTCCTAAAAATCCTGTATATTTGTAATTCGTATAAAATTTAATCTAATTACAGTCTTGAAAGTATTATCCGAATGGAGAAGAATACAAAACCAAACCGTGAGATAGTCTTATTCAATCCAAGCAACCATGCCAACTGCCATAGAGTTTAACAACATTTCCAAAGAATACCGTCTGGGATTGGTTTCTACCCGAACGCTGAGCCACGACATGAACCGCTGGTGGAAAACCAAAATTCTCCGCAAAGAAGATCCTTACCTGAAAATAGGAGAAGTTAACGACCGCGCACACAAAGGAGAAAGCGAATATGTATGGGCGTTGAAAGACATTAATCTGAAAGTGGAACAGGGCGAAGTATTGGGCATTATAGGGAAAAACGGCGCTGGAAAATCTACTTTGCTAAAAATTCTATCGCGCGTAACTTCACCCACTACCGGGACCATCCGCGCACGCGGGCGCATTGCTTCCCTGCTTGAAGTGGGCACTGGTTTTCATCCCGAAATGACGGGACGCGAAAACATTTACATGAACGGCGCTATACTGGGCATGATAAAAAAAGAAATTGACCGAAAACTCGACGAAATTGTGGACTTCTCCGGCGTGGAACGTTATATCGATACTCCCGTGAAACGCTACTCCAGCGGTATGACGGTGCGGTTGGGATTTGCCATTGCTGCCCATCTGGAACCGGAAATTCTGGTGGTGGACGAAGTGCTTGCCGTAGGCGATGCCGAATTTCAGAAAAAAGCCATTGGCAAAATGCAGGACGTAAGCAAAGGCGACGGCCGAACCGTGCTGTTTGTGAGCCATAATATGGCTGCTGTAAATGATTTATGTACTAATACTTTATTACTTTCGGATGGTAAAATAAAAAATATTGGAAAAACCAGTCAAATTATTGATTTATATCTTGGCGAGAACTTTAACTTGGAATCCTATAGAAAATGGGATACGATTGACAATGCACCGGGAAATTCTCAGATTAAAATAAGGAAACTGTATACTATAAATTCAGAAAATCAAACAATAAATTATTCCTTAATTTCTCAGAAAGTGGGAATTTATATCGAATATCAGGTTTTAGAAGACATTCCTTATTTTACTCATGGTATTAATGTATTTACAACTTCCGGAATCCACATTTTTACTTCTCACGATAGCAATCCTTACGAAAAGGACAGCATAATAAAAAAAGGATTCTATTCTACTGTTGTTTGGATACCCGCAAATTTACTTCAAGACGGTGATTATCTTGTAAATGTTGCCTGTTTGCGATATAATCCATTTGACATCCTCTTCCACGAAGAAAATATTTTAAAAATTAAATATATCGATTCAAGTAAAGATTCAGCAAGACCTGAAGACTATAATCTCGATTTACCGGGTTTAATTCGTCCTAAATTAAATTGGGGAAAAAGGAATGAAATAAAATGTTAATTGGTCAGCTTATTTTGAATGATCATGTTAAGAAAATTAAAGAAATAGATGGATGTAACGGGTGAAAGATTAATTCCAGGTTTCAAAAGCTTTTCGGAACTGGAACATTTAAATCGGTATTATTTTGTAGTCAACCAAATAAACTTGACGGGAAAAAAAGTTTTAGATATTGCTTCTGGCGAAGGTTATGGCTCGAATATTCTGGCTAATTATGCGGAAAAAGTAACAGGAGTGGATATTAGCCCGGAAGCAATAGCACATGCCCAAAAGGTATATAACCGAAATAATCTTGAGTATATTCAGGGGAATGCAACCAAAATACCTTTAACCGACAAAAGCATAGATGTTGTAGTTAGTTTTGAAACGATCGAACATCTCGAAGAACAAGAAAGAATGATGGAAGAAATCTGCCGTGTAATGAAATCGGAAGGAATTTTAATCATATCTTCACCCGACAAGTATTATTATTCCGATGTTCCCAATTTCAAAAACGAATTTCATGTCAAAGAACTTTATTATGAAGAATTTAAAAATTTGATTTCGAGATACTTCCAAAAATCGATCTTTTTCAGTCAACGAAATTTTGGAGGTTCTATTATTGCATTGGATCAAGACAAAAGTACATATAATAAGCCTTTGGTTGTCGAGAATAATGGAGAGAGTCATTCATTTCTACCTGAATATAATATTGCAATAGCAACAAATGACTTAAAATTCACAATTCCACATCAAATATTAATGTATACGGAACAGAAAAGAGTCATTACTAAATTTGATATTGAAAATGCAGTTTATGAGGCAGAAATGAGATTAAGAAAATCAATAACATGGAAAACTGGTTATTATATTTTATATCCATTAAAGAAAATCAAAAGAATGTTTCGAAAAGAATAGTTTTAGCGTATGCCAAAAGTATCAGTCATTGTCCCAAATTATAATCATGCACCCTTCCTTCAAGAGAGAATGGAAAGCATTTTAAATCAAATTTATCAGGATTTTGAGGTGATTATTCTGGATGACTGTTCTACGGATAATAGTAGGGAAATTATTGAGAGCTATAGAACACATCCAAAAATCTCAAAAATAATTTATAATGATATAAATAGTGGAAATACTTTTGTGCAATGGAACAAAGGAATTGAGCAAGCCAGAGGAGAATGGATTTGGATCGCAGAATCGGATGATTGGTGCGAATTAAATTTTTTAAATACTATTTTTAATAAAGTCCAGAAAGTTGAACAAGAAAAAAATTATAACATTAGTCTAGCATATTCAAATTCTTATATTTCAGATGAATTCAATAATCTTAATGGTATTTATGATGAAAATTTTGCTTTATATCAAAATGATTTTTATTTAGAGGGGAAAGAACTTATCCAAAAGTATTTTCCATATCTAAATATTATTCCTAACGCAAGTGCAGTAATATTTAGAAAAAAACTAATTACATCAATAGTTATAAATGACTTATTACATTTTAAAATAAACGGAGATTGGTTTTTATGGATTAATTTATTACTAAATGGTAACTGTCTTTTTATATCTGAACCTTTAAATTATTTTAGACGTCATTATGGTGCAAGCAGTTCAAAGAATGTATTAAATTTTAAAAATATTGAAGAAGCTATTAGAATTAATGTTTTTTTAGAGAAAAAAGGATTTAATATCGTAAATAAAAAATATTGGCTAAAATTTTGGTTGAATCAAGCCAACTTTAATCTGAAAAAAATTTTAAAAACAAATTTTTTTTCAATTTACATTCAAGCTATTAAGATTTATCCTTTTTCTTTTTCATATTTGATTTTTAAAATATTAAAAAGAAAATTCAAATTTTTGTTTTCATGAAGCAAGTCGCTGTTATAATTCCTGTATATAAACCAAAACCCAATGATTTTGAAATTATTTCTTTAAAGCAGGTTATCAAGATACTTTATAAGTATGATTTTAAAATAGTTACATATAAAGAACTTGATACTGCCATTTATGATCAATATCTACAAGAAGGAAAAATAAATTACAAGTACGAGTATTTTGACCCTATCTTCTTTAAAGACCTTCAAGGATACAATAAGTTGATGCTATCAAAAGATTTTTATAAACGTTTTACAGATTATAAATTTATACTTATCTATCAATTGGATGCATATGTTTTTAGGGATGAACTGGAATATTGGTGTGAACAGGATTATGATTTTATTGGAGCGCCATTGCCTGTTCTTTCAATTAAAGATTATAAACTTAATCAAACAAGGGATCCAGTTTATGTTGGCAATGGTGGTTTTTCTTTAAGAAAAATAGAGTCTGTAATTGAATTTTTATCATTTAAAAGACCTATTATAAAGCCAAAAGTAATCTTTCAATATTACAAGAAACATTCTAAAAATATTTTAAAATGCTATTTAATAACAATTATTAAAAGCTTAGGATATAAAAATAATATTAGATATTTCGTAAAATCAGGTGTCAATGAAGATCAAATATTTTGTTTAATCGTAGATGAATTATGGATCAATAAAAATTTACAGAACGATGAAAGTTTCTTGTTTTTAAAAAAACCCACTATAAATGAAGCTGTAAAATTTGCATTTGAACTATACCCCTCAACTCTGTTCGAATTCAATAATGAGAATTTACCATTTGGTTGCCATGCGTGGGATAAATATGAATATAATACATTTTGGCAAAAATATATTTTATTAACTTAAACATATGAGAAAAAAAATTTACATTGCAGGATGTGGGGGAATGTTGGGCGAAGCTTTTTATAAGCAATTCAGAGCAGATTACGAACTAAAATGTACGGATAAGGAAGTAAATGAAGATTGGTTATCTTTTTTAGATTTTAGAGAATTTGAAGCTTATCGAAAAGATGTTAAAAAATTTAATCCTCATTATCTTTTTCATTTAGGTGCTTATACAGATCTGGAATTTTGTGAAAAACATGTAGATGACACTTATCTTACTAACACCATTTCAGTGGAAAATGCAGTTTACATATCTAATGAACTAAATATTCCATTGTTATACATTTCTACTGCTGGTATATTTGATGGAAGAAAAAATTTTTATGATGATTGGGATCAACCTCACCCTCTTGGTGTTTATGCTCGTTCAAAATATTTAGGTGAACGGTTTGTAATAGAAAATGCGAAAAGATATTTAATTTGCAGAGCAGGCTGGATGATGGGTGGAGGCCCACGGAAGGATAAGAAATTCATTCAAAAAATAATGAAACAATTAAAAAATGGAGAGAAAGAGCTCTTTATTGTAAATGATAAATTTGGTACCCCAACTTATACACATGATTTTGCAAAAAATGTAAAAATCTTGCTAGAAAAAGAATATTGGGGTTTGTATAATTTGGTTTGTAATGGTTTAGCAAGCAGATTTGAAGTAACACAAGAATTACTAAAAATTTTACATTTAGAAGAAAAAATTAAAATTTATACTGTAGATTCTGAATATTTTAATAAAATTTATTTTGCTCAAAGACCTGATAATGAATGTCTTATTAATAAAAAATTAAATTTACGACATTTAAATATGATGCGTGATTGGCGAATAGCTTTAAAAGAATACCTAGATAATTATTACTTCAATTATCTTTGATATATGAGCGAAAATCACGTTATTAAAATTTGTTTGATACCTACCCGGAACAATGAAAGTTATATTCAACATTGCTTAATGTCAGTTTCATTATGGGCAGATAAAATTATTGTTTGTGATCAAATGTCCACTGATCATACAAGAGAAATTTGTTTAAAATTTCCCAAAGTAAAACTGATTGACAACAACACGGTAGAATATAATGAATCCTATCGACAAAAGTTACTGATCGATGAAGCCAGAAAAATTGAGGGTCAACGATTGTTGATTGCATTGGATGCGGATGAAATGTTTTCTCCTGAAATTTTTCATTCAGCAGAATGGGAAAATGTATTGAATGCAGCGCCTGGTACAATTATAAAATTCCAATGGGCAAATTTATTGCCAGGTTTTAAAAAAATGTGGTATGGCTATTATTTCCCCTGGGGATATATGGACGATGGAGTAGAACATAACGAAACAAATAGAATACATTCAGGACGGATTCCTTTGCCTGAAGGTCATCCAGAGATAGAAATACATGACTTTAAAGTGATGCATTTTCAATACACCAATTGGGAAAGAATGGAGAGCAAACATCGTTGGTATCAATGCTATGAAAAAATAACTTTTCCAGAAAAAAGTGCTGTCGAAATTTTTCGTCAATATCATCACATGCTGGCAATTCCCAAAGAAAGTATCATTCCAGTTCCACAAGATTGGATTGACGAGTATAAAAAATTACAAATTGATATTTCAATGAATTATCCTGCTTCTTTCAATTGGTTTGAAGAACAAATTGTGAATATGATAGAACAATATGGAGCGGCTCGTTTTAAAAAACTCCGGATATGGGATATCAATTGGGTAGAGAAAGCAAAGCAATATGAAAAAGAACATCCTGAGAAATACAAAGACCCGCGCAGCCTAAAAGATAAATTTATTCAATATTGGCTTCTAAAAACACAAAATAAACTGGATAAGCGAAACTTCAGGCGTGTGGATCATTTTCTACAAAAAGTTTTAAAATATTAAAATGTTACTTGTTAATTCCCAAAAATATCAACATGTTTCAAATGACACAGTTTGTGAATTTGAAAACATTCTCTGCCAGACAAAAGAGGTTAAGTTAGCCTCTTCATATTCTGAAAGTTACTATAAATTTTTGTATTTTATTGTTAGGATATTCCGCAAACTTAAAATAAATATTATACCTCGTGCTTTAACCAAATATAAAAAAAAGCCATTAGAAGATAAAAAACACTTGTTTACCATAATGATGGCATTGGATGAATATAAATTTAAGCCTTATTTACTCAACTCTTTTCATAATAAAAGTATTTATCTTTTTGATGCCTGGCCAAAAGATTATATTAAAATCCATGACTTCTGTCAAATTTATAGAATAAATTATCTATTTGTCACCTCTTCCTTATCTACTATTCAATTGAAAAAAATGTTACCAACTACTATTGTAGAATGGGTTCCTGAAGCAATTGACACAACTATTTATAAATTTTTGCCTTATCATAAAAAGAATATAGATGTGCTGGCATTTGGTAGAAAATATGATGATTATCATTTAGCAATTTTAGAAAAATTACAACAACATAATTTTTCTTATTTATTTGAGAAAACTAAGGGAGAATTAGTATTTTCAAGCCGGGAAGAGTTTATTAATGGTTTAGCAAGGACAAAAATTTCTATTTGTTTCCCTTCTGACCTTACCCATCCTGCTCGTGCTGGAAATGTCTCGACTATGACGGTTAGATATTTACAATCTATGGCTGCCAAATGTTTAATAGTGGGTCATGCACCGCAAGAAATGATAGATTTATTTGGTTATAACCCGGTCGTTGAAGTTGATTTTACGAGGCCTGCTGAACAGTTGATAGAAATATTGAATCATTATGAAGATTATTTTCCGCTTATTGAACGCAATTATCAAGAAGTTATAGAACATCATAATTGGCAATGTCGTTGGAATCAAATAAAAGAAATTTATCAACAACACACATTCTTGTAAAAATGTCTTTTTTTACTCTTATCACCATTAATTACAATCATGCTGATGGGTTGCGAAAAACCATAGAAAGCGTGATAAACCAAACCTATCAGGATTTTCAGTACATTATTATTGATGGAGGAAGCACCGATGGCAGTGTAGAAGTAATAAAAGAATATGCTGACCACATTCATTATTGGATAAGCGAACCTGACAATGGAATTTATCATGCAATGAATAAAGGGATTTCCCATTCAACAGCTGATTTTTTGCTTTTTATCAATAGTGGAGATAAATTATTTGATTCCACTGTTTTGGAAAAAACTGTTTCCAGCCTAAATCCGAATACAGAAATAGCTTCCGGAAAAATTCAACTCATAGCTAATGAGAAAAAAACCATTCTCTCTCCTCCTTCAGTATTATCACTTTATCAATCACTTTATAACAGCTTGACACATCCCAATACTTTTATTCGACGTTCACTCTTCGAAAAATATGGTTATTACAATGAGCAAAATAAAATAGTATCGGATTGGGAGTTTTTCCTTCGTGCGACGGGTTTAAATGATTGTAGATATCAAACGCTTGACTTTGTAGTTTCGGAATTTTATGAAGATGGAGTTTCAAGTTTAAATCATCAATTAGCTGAAAATGAAACGAATGTAGTAATAAACCAATTAATTCCAAATGCTATTCAGAAAGACATACAACGTTTATTTCAATTGGAAACATTAATGGTCGAACCTGCTTACCTTGTACTACAGCGCTATTCATGGGTAAAAAATATTTTGCGATGGATTTACAAAATAAATAAAAAGTTGAATAAATTTACACATAAAACTAATTAGATTCAAATGCTCGCATCCATTATTATCCCTACATACAATCACGCTTCAGTCATATTGTCATCGCTGGAAACATGGACACATCAAACGATGGACAGTTCTGATTTTGAAGTGATTATAGTTGATAATAATTCGATTGACGAAACGGCTACTCTGGTTCAGACTTTTATAAAACCTTTTCCAAATTTTCACTATGTTTTGGAAACAAAAACCGGAGCAACCTGTGCTCGTCATAGAGGTGCAGCCATAGCAAAAGCCGATATCCTGATGTTTTGCGACGATGATGGATTATTCAATCCTTCGTGCATCGAAGAAATTTTAAAAGTTTATTATCTATATCCTCAAGTTTCAGCTGTCGCCGGAAAAATTAATATTCTTTGGGATGAAGTGCCTCCTGAATGGATCGCTCCTTATGAATTTATGCTCGGGAAACTGGATTACGGCGATCAAATTGTAACTGGGAAGGATTTATATTTAAATGGTGGACTTTTTTCCATCAGGAAGCAAATTTTTGAACAATTAGGTGGTTTCAATCCTGATTTAATTGGAAGTTATCAGATTGGTGATGGTGATACCGGACTGGTCAACAAATTGCATGAAGCCGATATGCTGATTGGATGGACCCCCTTTGCCATCATGGAACATTTGCAATTTGTCAAACGACATGGCACTGTAAAAGATATTGGACGACGATGTTACAATGCAGGTATTGCTACTGCTTATGCTGTTTTTAGAAAAAACGATTTTCACTGGAATAGAACTATGACGTCGTACTTCATACAAACTTGTTTGCTTTTCTGTAAAAAATTTATGGAGTATGGACTTCATTTTTCTGAAAAGGAAGCTTATTTTAAGTATATGAAAAGAAAAGGAGAATTGACTTTTTTTGGAAACTTAAGGAAAAAGGAAATAAGAAAAGAGTTACTACTCGAGCAAAGAAAGAGAAAAGGGAAATGATATCATTCAGACTAAGAATCATAAGGGAACAGAATCGAATTTATTCATTTCTGATAAAGTCATTCAGTAGATTATATCCATCAGCCCCAAGCGTTTTTCTTTTTCATGAAATTATAGAAAATGAGGAAGAAGTTCAATCAAAATTTGCTATTTCCCGCTCTTCATTTGAAAAATTTTTATTAAGACAACTAACATCAGGCTATTCACCCCTTACTTTTGAAACATTGAGTGAAACAATACTTGCTAAAAGAAAAAATGACAGGAGATTTATGGTTACTTTTGATGATATTTATGAAAGTGTTTATAGTAGAGCATATCCTTTTTTGAAAGAACACGACATTCCTTTCATTATATTTGTTTCAACAGAATTGATCGATAAACCAAATTATATTACAATAAATCAATTGTTAGAGTTATCGGCTGATCCACTTTGTACGGTTGGTTCGCATGGTTGCCGGCATGTAATGTTTCGTTATCTTGATGAACAAGAAGTGGAAATGGAAATGAAAAACTCAAAAAGTTATCTGGAAAATTTGACAGGAAAGAAAGTTGAATGCTTTGCCTTCCCTTATGGAAGAATCGTGGAATGTTCAATTCGAAATATTCGTCAATTAAGCCATTCTGATTATCGATTTGGTTTTTCTGCTATCAAGGGAAATTTAAAAATGCAATGGTTTTGCGGTAGATTTTTTCTACCAAGAATAAATGTAGAAGAAAAAATGATTTAAAAAATAAATTTTTTAATTATGAACCCATCATCTTCTAATTTTATTCAACATCCATTAGTTTCTGTTTTAATGGTTACATATAATCAGGAGGAAACTATTGCTCAAGCTATCGAAAGTGTATTGAGTCAAGAAGGCAATTTTTCGCTGGAAATAGTGATAGGAGAAGATGCCAGTACCGATCAAACCCGACAAATATGTATAAATTATCAACAACGTCATCCTGGTATTATCAAATTATTATTCCAACAAGAAAATCAAGGAGTATTAAAAAACTTTATAGATACCATTCGGCTTTGCAAAGGTGAATATATTGGAATTTGTGCCGGCGACGATTATTGGATTGACAGTCAAAAAATCGAAAAACAGTTATATTTTTTACAACAACATCCCGATTTTGGTGTAGTTTCAACCGATGGATATCGTCTGATTGTAAAAAACAACAAATTGGTAAAAGGACTTTCTCCTTCACACCCTGAACCAGGTGGAGATGTCTTTCCTTTAACATGGAAAGGTGGCGTTTATGCAACTCCTTCAACACTATTTTTTAAAAGTGATTTACTGAAATTTGTTGATTTTGAAGAATTCCTTCGAAGAAATTTTTTTGTTGAAGATGTTCCTCTGCAGGCAATATTGTCAAAACACACTAAATTTGGATATATTCCTGATTTATGTGTAGTTTACCGAGTCAATCATTCATCCCTCACTTTTACCAACGTTGGTCATCCTGCCTATCTGACTTATCATGAAGGGCTGGTAGCCATTCGTCGCTATTTGCATGAACTTTATCCTGAAGAGGTAAGTTTCAGCGAAATCTGGGCACATGATTATATGGTTTATAGACACTTTTTAGTGGCTGTTTATCACTTTCATTACAAAGAAGCCAGACGTCAACTGTCCCTGATTAAAGAAATAACTCCAAAAGAAAAACGTGCTCTTCAACTGACAAGTACCCATATTGGGTTCTGGGCTTTTTGCATAGCAAAAAGAATAAAACTCTTAAAATATAAAACATCATAAAAAAATAATAAGCACACTATTCAACATTCTTTATCAATTAATTTTTAATGACTTAATTTAAAAAAACAAAAAACCTTTTCTTCTGTAAACCAAATTGTTAATGAAAAAAATCAAACCTTATATCATAAATTTGCCAAAGATACCTGATCAAAGAGGAAATCTTTCTTTTCTGGAAAGTTTACAACATATTCCTTTTGCTATTCAACGAGTTTACTGGATTTATGATGTACCAGGTGGCGAGTGTCGTGGAGGTCATGCTTTCAAGCAACAGGTAGAATTTATTATTTGTCTTTCAGGCAGCTTTGATGTGTTTGTTAAAGACAGAACAGGGAAAAATAAACGTTTTTCGTTAAATCGTTCTTATTATGGACTTTTTGTTCCCAATGGTTTTTGGCGTGAAATGAACAATTTTTCTACCAATTCATTGGCATTAGTGCTGGCTTCCACTCTTTATGACCCAGCAGACTATATCAGGGACTATGAAGAATTCCTTTCTTATCCTTTTCAACTTCCTCCTATTCAAATTTTAGAACAAAAGCCATTTCACCATCTTCCTGATATGGCTCAGATAAGTCAGGTGGGAATGTGTCAACTAATTGAACTGGAAAAAAATCACAACTTGAAAGGGAATATTACTGTGATAGAAAATAACCGATCCATTCCTTTTGCGATAGAACGTGTGTATTATCTTTATGATGTACCAGGAGGAGAAACTCGTGGTGGTCATGCTCATCGTTCATTGTATCAGCTGGTTGTAGCTGCAAGTGGAAGTTTTGATGTAATATTGGATGATGGAAAAGACCACCGAGTTGTTACTCTTAATCGTCCATATCAAGGTTTGATAGTTATTCCTGGCATCTGGCGTGAACTGGTCAATTTCTCATCAGGTTCCTGTTGCTTGGTATTAGCATCTCTGCGATATGATGAAAAAGATTATATTCGAGATTATCAGGAATTTTTAACCTTTAAACAATCTTTAAATACCATTTAAATAAACTTTAAACAGACACACAAATTATAAATCTTTACAACTATGATTCATCCTTTAACTGACGTACAATCAAAAAACATTGCCCCATCTACCAAAATCTGGCAATATGTAGTCATTTTGCCGGGTGCCATTATCGGTGAAAATTGTAATATCTGCTCTCATTGTTTTATTGAAAATCAAGTAAAGATTGGAAACAACGTCACTATTAAAAACGGAGTATATCTTTGGGATGGTATAACCATTGAGGATGATGTTCAGATTGGACCCAACGTAACTTTTACCAACGACAAATATCCCAGAGCACATCAATCTTTTGATTTACAGCAAATCTTGATAAAAAAGAACGCTTCTATTGGGGCAGGAACAGTAATTCTTGGAGGAATCACTATAGGAGAAAATGCAATGATCGGCGCAGGAAGTGTCGTTACTAAAAATGTTCCGGATAACGAACTGTGGGTAGGAAATCCGGCTCATTTTGTTAGAAAAATAAATTGATTATATTACGACGAAAAATTACATTATAATTGTAAAAAATGTTATTTTTTATATTAATTTTGAAGAATGAATTATAGATAGTCAAAACTATTTTATAATTTTTTAAGTATTTGACAAACCAGTCAGACTTTATTGACAAATGGTTAAATAACACACTAAAATTTATGGCAATAACACCGCAGATGATAAAATTTCTTGATTTACAGAAAATAAACGCACAACATGCAGCCGATTTAAAAGAAGTGGCTGCGAAGGTCATTGATAGCGGCTGGTATATTCGAGGAGAAGAAGTTGACAATTTTGAAAAAATGCTGGCAAATTATCTGGATGTAAAAGAAGTTATAGGAGTTGCCAATGGACTAGATGCCTTACGATTAATTTTTAGAGCCTATATCGAAATGGGAGTAATGGAAGAAGGAGATGAAATCATTGTTCCGGCTAATACTTTCATTGCTACAATACTTGCCATTACGGATAATCATTTAAAACCAGTACTCGTAGAACCTGACCTCAATACTTACAATCTGGATTTTACAAAGATAGAGCCCCTTATCACGAAGCGTACCAGAGCCATTGTTGTTGTTCATCTATATGGGCAGGCTTGCTGGAGCAAAGAATTAGAAAACCTTGCAACTCAATATCATTTAAAAATTATTGAGGACAATGCCCAGGCTTTAGGAGCTGAATATTTTGACGAATCAGTAGACATAGTCAGAAAAACTGGTTCATTGGGCGATGCAGCCGGTTTAAGTTTCTATCCAGGGAAAAATTTAGGTGCTTTGGGCGATGCAGGAGCCGTAACAACCAATGATGAGCAATTGGCTGAGTTAGTGAGGACACTTGGGAATTATGGAAGCTCCCAAAAATATGTATTTGATTATCGCGGTTTGAACAGCCGTATGGATGAGCTACAAGCAGCTTTTTTGTCAGTAAAATTAAAATATCTTGAAGATGAAAATGAAAATCGCAGGAAAATAGCTCGTTTTTATATCGATCATTTAAAAAACCCAGCAGTAATACTACCGGAGGTTAAAGATTGGAATGCTCACGTATTTCATTTGTTTGTAATTCGATGTAAAGAAAGAGATAAGTTACAACAATATTTAACGGAAAACGAAATACAAACCTTGATTCACTATCCAATTCCACCTCATAAACAGAACTGTTACAAAAAATACAATAGTCTGTCGCTCCCAATAACCGAACAAATACATAACGAAGTGTTGACTCTTCCTATAAGTCCACTGATGACTACGGAAGAAATGAGTTTGATTGTAGAAAAAATAAATATTTGGAAATAAAACAATGAAAAATCCACTGTTGATTTGTTTAACTTCAACCAGGAACTACGGTTGGGTGACAAGTGCTTTTTTGAAAGCAAATAGCCTATGGGCTGATTATATTATAATGGTAGATCAGATGTCGACAGACGGAACACGTGAATTGGCGTTGGCTAATCCGAAAGTTATTTTATTGGAAAACGAAGATTTAACTTATAGTGAAACAAAGCGTTCCGAAATGGCTATTAACAGAGCACGGGAAATAGATGGAGATAAAATACTGATTTATTTAGCCATAGATGAAGTATTTCCTGCAAATTTTAAGGAAACAGAAGGATGGAAAAAAATATTGAACTCTCTGCCAGGTGAAGTTTTTTGTTTTCAGTGGGCTAATCTTTTACCTGACAAGAAAACCTATTTTTTGTCAGGTAAAAATTTTTGGATGGCCAGAGGATTTCACGATGATAATATTACTCCCTACAATAATGAAGGTTTAGATATGCATACCCATTGTATTCCATATCCTGATAAACCTGTTAAAGAATCGTTAATTGATGATATTAAAATATTGCATTTTGCTTTTTTTAATGAAAATTGGAATGCTGCAAAACAACGTTTTTATCAGTTCGTAGATTTTGATAAAAATAATAGAACGGCAACCCAAATGGATCGGATGTATAATGGAAGATCTAATAAGACAAGGTCAATTTTAGCGTTAGAATCTCAATGGATTCATAAAAAAGAAGAGGTCGGCTTTAATCTATTTGATGAAATAGACCAAAAAGAACAGCCATTTTTCGATAATTATGTCTTGGATTTTATTTCAAAAAAAGGAATAAATCATTATCGGAAGTTAAATGTGTGGAGTGATGCTTTTTTAAATAAATATAATCTTAAAGATCCTCGAACACTATTGACAAAAATAGTTCATTATTATTTTAATAATACTCGTAATCGTACAAATTTTATTTTAGTCAGAATAATAGATAAATTTCTAAAAACGATTAAATTTTGAATGAAGCTTTTGTTAATTAAAATTTTTATCTTGTTTATTATAGTGAAAAATACCAGAATGATTTAGTAAAATATTAATTATTAATCACTATTGTCCGATAAAAAATAAAAAGGGAGAGCAATTTTTAAGTTTGCCCTCAGTAGAGTTTTTTGTAGATTTGTATTTTCCATAAAATAAATACTATTATATAAACACTACCATGGACAAAAGTACACATTTTTTTGGACAATCAGTTTTCGGACAGCTGATTTCTTTGATAGATAATAATATTATCATACGAAACAGTCGAAAACATAAAGCAGATTATTATATAAAGCGATTTAAAGCCAAAGATCATTTAATTAGTATGCTTTTTTGTGTATTTGCCAAATGCTGTTCCTTACGTGAAGTTTCAGGTGCCATGCTTGGATTGTCAGGCAAAACGAAACATTTTCAACTTGAACATATTCCGTATCGAAGTACTTTATCGGATGCCAACAAACGTAGGACGTCTGATTTTTTTGCTGGTGTTTACAATGATTTGCTCAAAAAATATCATTATGTGTTTTCGGACAGCCGTATTAAACAAGTAATAAAAAAGCAGATAGAGATTTTTGATAGTACCGTTATCAGCCTATTTCAGGATATTCTCAAATGTGTAGGTAGAACTCCCGCCAACGGTAAGCGTAAGGGTGGAATCAAAATGCATACAGTAATCAATGTAGATGAATTAGTACCAAAAATGGTATGGTTTACCGATGCCTCTACGAATGATCATTCGCTGTTAAAGAAATTGAAGCCTGCTGAAGATACCATTTACGTTTTCTATAAAGGTTATAACGATTACAAAGCTTTTAAACTGTTTTGTGAAAAGAACACTGGTTTTGTATAACACGGATAAAAGACAATGCCGTATATAGGGTAGAAGAAGAACTTTATATTGACGCATGTATTCATAGCGGTGTATTAGAGGATACAATTATTGAAATTAAGGTAACTGAGGAAGGTAAAACAAGCAAGTTGAGACTACGGAAAGTAACTTTTTATGACAGGGTATTGAAGCGGAAATTTGAATTTTTAACGAATCTTTTTGAAATGCTTGCAGATATGATAGCTGCTATTTACAAACTGCGTTGGCAGATTGAACTACTTTTCAAACAATTAAAGCAGAATTTTCCACTAAAATACTTTTTGGGTGACAATGAAAATGCCATAAAAATCCAAATATATTGTGTGTTGATTGTAAATTTGTTGCTTACAGTTGTTCAGAAGCAAGTAAAACGTCATTGGGCATTTTCTAATCTGGTTAGTTTTTGCAGAATACATTTATTCAATTATTTGCACTTAATGAGGTTTTTAGAAAATCCTGAAATGGGTTGGCAACGCAAGCAACAAGATTTAGAAATGCTTACCTTATTTTAGGGGGCTTACTATTAAAAAACAATCAAATTTAAAAATATAATATCTGAGAATCAATTTATTGAAAACAAATAAACTTAAAAACATTTTTTTATCGGACGGTAATGACTATTAATGATTTCATCAGTAATTTTTAGCTGAAAAATTTTAAAAAAAAAATATATATTTCTTCAGATGCAAAAATAAACATTATATTTGCCATGTTTTTCAACCGGTGCGTTCCTCTAATGGTTAGGAGGTCAGTTTCTCAATCTGATAATAGCAGTTCGATTCTGCTACGCACTACAATTTTTAAACGTTGTTTACACAACGTTCA
>Ga0208826_1001828_pt1 | contig 16914 bp, 15 predicted proteins | sample AD_UKC115_MetaG_FD_184451 | JGI IMG/M metagenome (GOLD analysis project Ga0208826, IMG submission 184451) | Active sludge microbial communities of municipal wastewater-treating anaerobic digesters from Hong Kong - AD_UKC115_MetaG (SPAdes)... | ecosystem: Engineered > Bioreactor > Anaerobic >...
GTTCCATTTGGTCGATATCGAAACCGTACAAATCATAATCAGCCAAAATGCGTGGAGGCAACAGGGTTTCCAACACCTTTCTTCGTTCGGCTTTGTCCAATGTCTTGTTTACGCTGCTGATGCCGCCGGCATCAAAACAGGAAACATACAAAGGCGTGAAGCAAACGCCGGCATTGTGCAAACCAATTACTTCGAGATACCATTTCCAGTCCGAAACAATTTTCAGACTTTCGTCGTAATAGCCGTATTTTTCGAAAAGTGAACGGCGAATGTAAGCCGAAGTGTGTTCAATGGTGCCGCGGTAAAAAGTCAGCATGGTTACCGGTTGTCTGGAGTTTTTTCCTTTTTGAACTTTTCCGTCCGGACGAACTGCAATTTTGTTTCCCACATAAATATCGCAATCGGGTAACGTTTTCAGCATGTTTTCTACCACTTTTTCGTCCGCCAGCCAATCGCCTGAATTCAGAAAATGCAAGTATTCACCCTGCGCCAGGCGGATGCCTTTGTTCATGGCTGCATATATTCCGTTGTCGGGTTCACTCAGCCAACGAAATGGGAAATCGGCTTTCGCCGAAAATTCTTCAATCAATTCCTTGCTGCCATCCGCCGAAGCCCCATCCACCACAATATATTCAAACGCCCTGCAAGTTTGCCCAAAAACGCTTTCCAACGTTTTCTGCAAACCGGCGACATTGTTGTAATTGATGGTGATAATGGTAAGTTTCATGGTTATTGTTTATTATGATTAAAAATTATAGGTAAAAACGAACCCATTAAAACAGAAAAGAAACATAAAATTGACATTAATTTAAGCGGCTCCAATAAATGATACCAAACAGAAAAACTCACCAAAATTGTAAGAATTAAAGTAGGTAAGAGAATTTTTTTAAAGGGTAATTTGAACTTTTTTAATCCTACAAAACAGGATATAATAAAGAAGAAATCACAGATTAACACATATAAAAGTAAATTAAGAATATGAATGATAATAGCATCTTGGGTTCTTAGTAATATACCTTCAATATTTAATATTTTATAAAGTAAATTTGCATTTAGATTAGCCTGGATTCTTTTTGCATCAGATTTTTCGTTTTGCTGAAGCAAGCCAACAAATGTTGAAAAATGAACAAAAGGATAATTTTTAAGTTGAATTAAAATATTATCCAAATCAGTTAAATTAAATTCTTTATTAAAGTCATAATGATGAAACATTACTACAATGATTCCTTTTTTATTTGATAAGTTTTTCATCAAAGTGAAAAGTTCTGAGGGATGTTCTAATGTATGTGGAAAATAACTAATGGAAGCATTAAAAAATGGTTGATTCATAGTTAGAGAAGAAGAAATTATTTTCATACCAAGTTTTTCCATAACATTTAAAGTTTGTTTATCATAAGCATTCCAGGGAGGAATAAAGGTAATAGTTTTTTGGTTAAATATCGAATCTAAATAGTATTTCCCTAATTTCATTCTTCTATATTGTTCTTGATAATTAACGTTGCAAAATTCACCATTTCCTAAATTTTTATGATTAAATCCATGTAAAGCAATTTCTATGGTTTTATCTTTTTTGGCTTGTTTTAAAGTGTCTAAAAACAAATAATTTTTCTCAAGTATTAATTTTTCATTTTCATTACAGGGAACCACTCCCAAAACCAGAGGGATGTTATTTTTTAAAAAAAGTTTTACTATTTCCTTGTTAATATTATCGCTTTGCAATATAAAATCATCGTAGCGAAAGACAAAAATAAGGTTGCCTTTTGAATACAAGTTAATATTATTAAAACACAATAAAAAACTAAAAACCAAAATTGATATCTTTTTCATACAAAAGCTGATATAAACTTAAATATTGCTGAGCTACAATTTCTTCAGTAAAGTTATTTTTAGTTTTTTAATCAAAATGATTAAATTAAATATAGAATTTTTAAAAAATATAATTTATCCAAAATTCTTTATATTGATATTTTTCCCATCCATGGCATCCAAATGGTAATTTCCCAATTAATTGGAAACATTCTTTAGGAAATCTTTCAAAGGAAAATTCTAAAGCTTTGTTGGGAGATGGTTTTTTTAAAGCATAATTACTATTATCCAATAAGCCTGTCCAGAAGTCATCTTCATTGTATTTCCAATTTTCAGCAACAGAGAGAGGTTTATTTCGCCAACCCATTAACATTAACAGTAATACAAAAATTCTCGTATAGGGTTTTTCCCATAATTGAATTAATTGAATTATTTGCTTAACATTAAAAACGTTTTTTTTCGAATCAAAATATTGAAGAAAAGTTTTAACTTTTCGCAATGATAAACCTCCATTTCCTACTCTCATATTTGTTGAAAAAGTAGTATCATTCCATCTGCCAATTAATGGAGCTCCAATAAAATCAAAATCTAATTCACACCAAGTCAGTAATTCATCTCTGAATACGTAAGCATCAAGTTGATAAATTAAAATGTACTCATAATCAACGAAATGTTCATAAAAATTTTTTGAAAGTAATAAATAATTGTATCTTGAAACATCATAAAAATATTTTTGTTCAAAAAAAATTATTTGATAATTAATTTTGTTCAATTTAAATTCCTTTTCATAAATATTAGTATTGAGTTCCTGTGGAGCAATCAATAAAAAATTGTAATTTTTTAACACCCTACAGCAAGAATGAAGTGATTTCATCTCATTTTCACTGATAATAGATTTATAAACTGGGATTACGATAGCAACTGTCCGATTCATAGAAATTTATAAAGCTAATTTTATAATAGAAAGATTAACAGTAAACTTTCTTTTTAATAACAAACGGTGGTTTCTTTCCCAATTTTCTAAACACAAAGTTAATCCCTTTTTGCCACAAAGGACGTTTTTTGGCACAAAAAGCATTGTAAAAGGCATTAATAATCCGTTTGTCTTCATAAATAATATCCAAAAATCTTATATCCTTTTTTGCCAGAGATAGGTTATTTCTATAGATATCTTTTACTATTCCGCTATGAGTGCCGGTTCCATCAAACCCAATGTTATCAATATACGAAACACACGGTAAAATAGCAACAGCGTGATGAACAAAATGGGTAAGTCCAAAACGCATTGCCCATGAATCAATTTTTCCTTCCTTTTGAAGTAACATTAATTTTGTCATATCGTCCCCTCCTCGATTCAATGCTTTAACTTGAAAAGGATATTTTAGGATATTATCCAATTTCTGCATAGTCCAGTCTACTTTCTCCCATCTGTCTTTCCATGTTCCCCAGCCTGTAGAATAAGAGCGTAAACTTACGAAGACATCATATTCATAATCAGAAGGTATTTCCATTGCATTTAAAGGTGGTCTATTGGCAGAAATAGAAAAAACAGCCGGATAACTTTCATAAAAATTCAAGGCTTCATTCATATACTTCAAAAAATAAGGTGAAGTTAACAAATCATCCTCCAGCACAATTACTTTTCCATAAATTTTAATAATTTCGCTTACTCCTTCAATAATAGAATTTGCCAATCCTTTATTTTTCTCCGCCTCTTTCACATGAACTTCCTTACACCATTGTTGTTTTTTTACTACTTTACGGACTTCCTGAATTTTTTCTTTTTGTTGAAAGGAGTCAGTTTCTTTAACTCCGTCGCAGTAAATATATAAAATACTTTCTTTAGCCCATTCGTTTTGCATGAGTGCGATTAATGTCTGTTCCGTGTGCCACGGACGATTATAAGTAAAAAGTATAATGGGAGCTAAATTGTCCATGATAAACTAATAATAATTTTATTTTTTACATATCAAATCTGTGATTATACCAATGAACAAAAACAAAAACAAAAATAGCCATCTTGTTTTTTAAACCTTTTGTTTTTCTTTTGAAAATTTCATTTCTTAGTTTCCAACAATAAAATGAAGCCCTTGTATAACTTAATACTGTTTGTTTGCTTAAATCACTGGTTAACTTGCACAAAATATTGATATGAGGTGTAACACCTAATTCTCCTTCTAAAGAAGATAAAACACCATTTATTTTATAATAAGCATTTTTTATTACAGGAGATTTTTTATTCAGAATTAAACAATACAAAGTATAAAGAATCTTATGCCCTTTTATTTTTTTCAACCAATTGTTAATTTCTATTATTTTAAAAGTACCTGTAGAAGTTGAAGTATGCCTTCTCCATTTTTGACCAATGTTAGTCGTAATAGCAACTGATGAAAATGCATAACCGATAAGTGAAATCATATAATCGTGGGCAATTTCAACATCTATTCTTGAAATATAGGATAACATTTTTCTATTAATCATGCATTGATGACCTGAAATGGCATGATGAAATATAAGTTCTTCAATAGAAATATAAGGATTATAAACTTTGAAACTCTCTGTTTCTTTGCCATCTTGATTTATTATAATAGATTGTGATACTGAAAGTAATTTGTCCTTTATTTTATTTAATTGCATCTCAATTTTATTTGGTAACCAAATATCATCCTGATCAGATAAGGCAATATAATCACCTGAAGAACGAAAAAGTGCTTTCCTGAAATTGAATGAATATCCTATGTTTTTTTCATTTCTGAAAGACTTTATAATGGGGAATTTTTTTTTATACCTCTGAATAATTTCCCAAGTCCTATCAGTAGAAGCATCATCCTGAATAATAATTTCATATATCGGATAAGTCTGGTTCAGGATAGAATCCAATTGTTCCCTCAGGTATTTTTCACCATTGTAGGTACACATAACCACCGAAACTTTTTTTATATTCTTATCTTCCATCGCCTTTTCAGTTATTGATAAATCAATTTGATAGCCGATAATGCAGACAATATTTGAAGTTTGTCGTACACTACACCATTACTAAATAAATCTTCCATATCTTTCATAAGGAGATAATCTGGGACATGATGTTTGTTCTCTGTCCAGTAACTCTTTATAAATTCTCTTAATTTTGCATTTTCGTTGTACCAGTAATCCACAGGATTCATATTGTTTTTCGAAGGGATAGTCAACGTTTTTGGTTTTTCACCTTTTTTTCTTAATCCCAATTTCCGAAGAATACTGCCTTTTAGCCATGTTGGGAAGCGATTGTCGTTAAAAGCAGGTACCCGGCGACCAAACAATTGCATGTATTTGAATTCTTTATTTTGCACCGGCTGAATTTTTGCCTTTTTTTTCTCCCACACATATTCGGCAGCGCCGGGATATTTACGGAATATCCAGTCGAAATAAATTTTATGGTTGTAGCGTAACAACAAGGGAATGGAATAGCAGAATTCCAGAAAATCCACGTCACAAAAAGGCGAAACGGCTTCGGTTCGTTCCTGATACCCTACCATGCCTTCATTGGCTCCGGTGAAGGCGCGCGTATAAAGGCAAAAGATTTCTTCGTTTTCGTATGAATATTTAAACCGATAATCGTTCAGCCGCTCAATCAACTGAAATGAATAGGCGCCTTGTCCCATTTTAACTTCCGTTTTGTATTCCGGTGTTTTAAAAAAAGTTCCTACAATAGCATCTCCTATCATACCCGTATGCATGATGCCGAAAGGTTCAAAGTTGATCAAATCGTACAAACTTTTTCCGTGAGCCAGTCCAAAAAAATTGGTATTGCCATAAGTCAAAGGCGTAATATTATCCAGATTTTTAATAAAATTTCCGTGATCGAGGGCTTTGAATAAAAATTCGTGTCCCAAATCCGTAGCAATTTGCTGGGCAATCGTAAAATCAAGGTAATTGGACTGAGAAAAAGTAGTATTCAGCTGCTCTGTATAACCCAATTGATGCGCTACCCACACCGTCATTCGCGAATCGAGTCCGCCGCTGAGCGTGGTAATATGTTGATAACCATATTCGCGGTCTTTTTCAAACTGCCTTTTCACTGCTTGCCGAAAAAGAGAGTCTATACCTTCAACTGCCTCTTCAACGGTCATTTGCTTTGGCCGATTGGAAAAACGATGATATTGAATTTCTTGCAATCCAGAGATATCATAGCGAAGATAATGTCCCGGTGCCAACCGCTTTACTTCTGTTACCAGCGTATGATCTTCTATCGTAAAACCATGAGTCAACACCAGATAAGCTCCCGTTTTGTTTAAGGTTATTGGTAAATGATTGGCTTTAAGCGTTTCTACCATGAATCGCATTTCGGTGCCGAATAATAAACCATCTGTCAATTGGCTGTAAAATACCTGTTTGTCACCTATATGATCGGTATAAATCAGCCATTTATCCAACTGTTTATCGTATAGCAAACCCGAAAAACTTCCTCTGAACCGGTTAAAAAAAGTATCTCCCAACTTTTTATACATGCTCACCAGGCAATCGACAAACGAAGTAGCTCCGTATTCTTTCATCAGTTCGAGCTTGTTTAATATTACGCCTTCCGTAATCAAGATAAAATCAGGAGAGTCTGCAAACACTTTATCCTGTAGGAATTTATTGATGGTTCTTCGTTCAATTTGGTAGTTTTTTCCCTGCATGGAAGATTGCACCAATTGTTTGCGTTCATCGCTGCAAAAAGTAAAAGAAGGATTGTTACCGATATATCCCAAAAATCCAGGCATATTATTCACTTAAAGTGTTGACAATCAATTTTGTTTTTTTCATCACGTTTTCCAATCCGTATTGCTGCATCAATATCTTTCTGTTTTGCTCCACCATTTCTTTTTCAAGCGGCAATAAAGCTTTTCGATTGGAAGGTTTCAAATCATTTTCGATAGAAAAAATATGAATTCCAAGGCTTTTAAAATAGGAATTTAAAGGATTTCGATTGCTCAAATATACTTTAGATCCCAACCATAAAGTGGTAAGAATATTCCCCATTGCTTGAGGCCGGTAATGTGGCATAATAACGATAGCACAGCTCAGAAGCAATTTATTGTATTCCTCCCGTTCCATAAAATCGGTCAAAGGTAAAAATTTTTCTTTAAAGAAAAGTAAACCGATTTTTTTTAAAAAACGAATGATCCAATTTTCGCCATAACTCAATGGAACAATTATTTTACTGTGATTCAGATTGAATTTTCTCAATCTAAAAAAAATGTTCAAATGGTTGTTTTCCAATGTTCCGGAATTTCCTACCAGAATATTGTTGCCTTTCACCCGTGAAAAACGAAGCGTCCCCGTAGTTTCTTCAATTGAATAATAATTGTACCACATTGCCATGATTTTCGGGTTGAACCGGGCTTGGACTATTTTGAAATCTTCTTCAACATCGGTTAAGCAATAATGAATCCGTTTAAAAGTTAGCTTATTGGGAAAATACTTTTTTGTGTTGTTCAATAAATTTTTTCTTGTATCTTTTGTGTTTTTCAAAAATAAAACAAATTTTGACAGGGTGGAAAGGTATTTTTTTCTTATTTCTTTTCTACCATAAATTTCACCTCCCCAAAATACCCATGCAATTTTTATATGCTCGGGAGCAGACAAAATAATTTGTTCCTGCCAAGGGAAAAATAAGCCATGAACAACAATGGCCGAATAAGTTGAAAGATTTATCAATAGTTCTTGATATTTCGAAGAATTCAAAATAACAATTTCCACTTTGTCGATTTGTTTGATATGCCTTATTTCGGTTTCGCTGTCCAGAATGACAACAAAATGGGAGTTGTTGCTCACTCCATAAAATTGTCGAATGGCATAATCGGCAAACTTGTCGTCGGAAATTAAATGCAGAATCATTTTAAATTTTTATGGAAAAAGTTGTGAATTTCATGAACAATTTGTTTGACTTCTTCAATTTTCAATTCGTAAAACAGGGGTAATCTGAGCAAACAGTCGCTATAATAATCACTGTAGGGAAGTTCTCTGCCATCGTGTTTTGCTGCATAATATTCACTTTTATGGAGACTCAGGTAATGAAATACTGCTTCTATGCCATTTCCCTTCAGGTAATTGATCAGGTCGGTTCTTTCTTCCAGCGTCCTGCAAATAATATAAAACATGTGGGCATTGTTGGTGGCATAAGTTGGGATAACGGGAAGTTTTACATATCCTTTATTTTGCAAGGGAAGTAAACCCTCATAATAAACTTGCCACAAAGTTTTTCTTTTGGTTTGGATATCGTCCAGCTTTTCGCATTGGGCAAACAAAAAAGCTGCCGTAATGTCGGAAGATAAAAACGAGCTTCCAGTGTCCACCCAGCCATATTTATTCACTTTTCCCCGAAAGAATTCGGAGCGATTGGTACCTTTTTCCCAGATGATTTCTGCCCGACGAATAAATCGTTCGTCATTGACAACCAACATTCCTCCTTCGCCGGAAGTGATATTTTTTGTTTCGTGGAATGAAAAACAACCAAAATGGCCGATACTGCCCAATGCTTTTGTTGTAGATTCGTGTTTTGAATCCAAATAATAAGCATCAATTGCCTGGGCTGCGTCTTCAATCACCCATAAATGATGCTGTTCGGCTATTTCCATAATTTTATCCATATCGCAGGCTAACCCGGCATAATGAACAGGTACAATTGCTTTTGTTTTGGAAGTTATAAGTGATTCAATCTTATCGGCATCAATATTTGGATTATCAGAGTAACTATCAGCAAACACTATTTTTGCTCCCTGTCTAACAAAAGCCAGTGCGGTAGAAACAAAAGTAAAACTGGGAACAATGACTTCGTCGCCGGGTTGAATGTCGGCCAAAATTGCCGCCATTTCCAGTGCGTCGGTACAGGAAGTTGTGAGTAAACATTTAGTAAAACCATAACGCTTCTCAAAAAACTGCTGACAGTGCTTGGTGAAGATTCCGTTACCGGAAATTTTTTTACTTTCTACTGCTTGCTTGATGTATTCGGTTTCTTTCCCTGTCAGATGAGGTCTGTTAAAATCAATCATATTGTCATTCGTTTGTCGGATTGATAAATAAAATAACCATTTCTATCGGCAGATGATTGAGCCGGTCGAATTTTCGAATCGGTTATTTCTGCTCTTACAATTTCCGGATAAAAAGCCGATTGTTCAATATATTGTTTAACTTTCTCGGTTTCCTTGGTCAAAAAATAAATCCCTGATTTTTTTCTTTCATCTAAAACCGGTTCATTAAATTTTCCCAATGACAATTCTATTACTCCTTTTAAAAAATCGTATCCTGTGGAAAGTTGTACCAGATCCGACCCAATAAAATCTCCACCCATTCTGGCGCCAACCTCTATGGCAAAAACATCACCCTTTTCTGTAATTTTAAATTCAGAATGACTTGCTCCATAAGTGATATTCAATGCTTTTAATGCTTTGATTGTAAGATTTTTAATTTTGAGTTGGATTTCAGAAGGCAACATGGATGGTTGATGATGTTCCAATTCTACAAAATAAAGTTCTCCACTTGTAACTTTGTCTGTAATTGCCAAGATATAATGTTCTCCTTTCCATGAAATTGTTTCAACACTTACCTCGGCACCGGTGATAAATTCTTCAATGATTACTTCACCTGTAAACGATTCTTTTTGAGCACGTTTTACAGCTTGTTCAACTTCTTCCGGGTGATTAATTTTCAATACTCCCCTGCTGCCCGATCGGTCTGTGGGTTTTACAATCAAAGGAAATTTAAAATTTTCAAGAGAATAATTTTCATTTGCAAGGATAAAACGGGGTGAATTAACCTGATTATCTACAAAACATTTGCGCATTTTATATTTATTGGCTGCAACTACTGCCACCGAATAGGAATTGCTAATCAAGCCCATTTTCTCAGCCACATAGCACATGGTTGGCGATGCAAGGTCAGAAGCTATAGAAGTGATACCGTCAATCCCGATTTCTTTGCATTTATCTAAAATTGAATTTTTCTCAGTTATGGAAATAGGATAAAAAAAATCAGCAATTTCTTCACAAACAGCTCCTTCTTCCCATGCAAAGCAATGCGTTTCAATTTTCATTTCTTTTGCTTTCAATAACAATGGCTTTTGCAAATAACTTGCACCAATAACAGCTAATTTTTTCATTTTAAAACACTAATTTATGTCGTAAGTATGAAAAAGGTTTTAAAAGAAATTTCCCTAATCGATAAGCTTTTGAAGATTGTATTTGTTTTAGTTCTCTGGCTCTTAATAAAGAAATATTATTTATTTTTTCAGCTAAACACAGTCTATCCTCCATATCAAATTCAGATATTTCAATTCCTTTTATTATAGGCAAATATTTTCCCCATTTATTAAACCATTTAATTCTTTCTTCTAAAAAATCATAACTTTCAAAACCCGCTGAAAAATGCTCTATTAATATATCATAAACTACTACTACTTCTTTTGCTTGATTGATTACTTGTAAGCAAATATCTGCATCATAGCAATGAAAACCTGTATAGGTATGTTCATCAAAACTTATGTTTTTAAACAGTTCATTAGGGATACAAAACCATAGCCCATCTACTGCCGACACACTTATTGAATTAATTCTATTATTATATCTTGAATGGTTGGCAAGCTTAGCATTATATTCAATAAGACTTGAATTTCCCTGGAGAATTTGACCAGAACGATATTCGGTTGACCACCATGAAGCGGGACATTTAGGCATATAGTGTCCGCCAATGACTCCAATTAATCCAATTTTTTCATCTTTAAAATGTTCAATGACCTTTGTTCCCCAATTATCCGTATGATACAATATATCATCATGCATAAAACATAGGTATGGATATTGAGCTCGTCGAACACCTTCATTATAAGCAGAAAAAATGGTATATTTGTTCTTTGAATTGTCTATCACAATCAATTCATATTCCACACCAATGGTTTTTGCAATGTTTTGTTTTAATTCATCAGAAATATCCGGATTTCTGGAACAGATTATTATGGAAATCATACTATAATTCTATATCCAAATATATTGATAGCAAGATCAATTTTTTCACAAACTAGTGTTTTCTCTACAAAAGGCTTATTTCTTGAAAATGATTGAGATAAGTGATACCTAAATCCATTATTTTTTAGTATAAATAGTAAATCATCTAATTTTTGGGTTTCATTTTCCATACTGTGATATTCAATAAAAATGTTGTCTATTTGAGATAATTTTGATTCACAATCTGAAATGACTTCAAATTCAGCTCCTTCAATATCCATTTTGAGCAAATCGATATGTTTGTCACCAATAAAGTCTTTTAATCTTATCGTTTCAACTTGGATTGGTACCTGATTATTGTAAATGTTTTCTAATCTTCCTCCCATTCCACCATCTGTATAAAAATTCAGAATTTCATTTTTACTCCATACTGCCTTTTCATATAATTCAACATTTTTCATTTTATAAGTTTGTAAATTTTTCTTTAATACTTCAAGAACACTATGATCAGGTTCAAATGCATATATTTTTGCAGTTGGGTAACTCATGGAAAAAAAAAGCAGGCTCAAGCCCATATTTGCTCCACAATCAATAATAGTTGGGTTTAAATTTTTTGGAATAAAAGTATAAATACCTTTTTCAAATATTTCATGGAACGTAATATCAAAAGCTGGTTTGTACTGATAATAAAATTTTTTTCCAAACAATACTGAATATCCTGGCCCATTGTCCGATATTTTTTTTTGTTTGGGTTCAATTAATTTAATAATTTTCTTAAGTATTTTTATAAAAATATTCCTAATCATAATATTAAAAACTAATTATGAGTCTTTGTAATTCCTTTCTATGAATTTTTCAATGTTATTATTGCACAAAAATTCTATTTCGGCTTTTATTTTTTCAATTGGCCAATTCCACCAAGCAATTTTTAACAATTGTATGATAATTTCATCACTAAATCTTTTCCTTATTACTTTGGCTGGGTTGCCAGCTACTATTTCATAAGGTTTAACATCTTTAGTTACAACAGAACAAGCTCCAATTACAGCTCCGTCACCTATTGTAACGCCAGACATGATAGTTGCCTTATAACCTATCCACACATCGTTACCAATAATCACATTCCCTTTTGTTGCAGGATGACCAGAAATGTCTTTAGCTTCTGGAAATTCATTGTTCAAAACATTGAATGGATAGGTAGTTATCCAGTCTGTACGATGATTTCCACCCAAAAAAATTGTAACCTCGTCAGCGATAGAGCAAAATTTGCCTATATGTAAATTACTGCTTTCTCCCCAATGAAGAACTTTTGGTACTCCATAAGTATAAACTCCGATCAAATAAGGCTCGTTTCTAAAGAAATCTTTAGTGAAAAATTTTTCTTGAGTGATATCTTTAGTTTTTCTATCTTTTGTTAGAAGTTTTTTAATTTTTCCAACTATATTGACCAAAAACACAGCCATAATCAAATGTTTCTAAATGTGAGAATTTTGAACCTCCATCAATAACCTCAAAAGAACAAATATCTTCAATAACTTCATATTGGGTAATAGCAGGTCTGTATATTATTGTTTGAATAGAATAAAAACCCCTTGTCAAAAATACTGGCTTAATAAATAAACAAAATTTATTTTTATCTTTAATTTTAGTTTCAGCTGAAAAAATTTTTCTTTTGTGCTTATCTAATATTGTTATTAATAAATAAGTTTCTGGAATATTATTATTTATTTGTAAATCAGTATTAATTACTATTGGCTCGTCATGATAAAACACATTTTTTTTATTTTTTTTCTCGTCGCTTAAAAAAACAGATTTAATATAAATAGGATTTTTTTTAGGTGTTAAACATATATACGATTCATCTACGTTTTGACTTTCCAAATATTTATCAATTGTATTTTCAATTTTACCAGCATATTTTATTGATCCATCTTCTAAAAGAATTCCTTTTGAACATAATTGTTGAATACTTCCCATATTATGACTTACAAACAGCACGGTTCGGCCGTCGCCTTTGCTTACGTCCTGCATTTTGCCAATGGCTTTTTTCTGAAATTCGGCATCGCCTACGGCCAGCACTTCGTCCACCACCAAAATTTCCGGTTCCAGATGGGCAGCAATGGCAAATCCCAACCGCACCGTCATACCGCTGGAGTAGCGTTTCACAGGAGTATCGATATAACGTTCCACGCCGGAGAAGTCCACAATTTCGTCGAGTTTTCGGCCAATTTCTTTTTTTGTCATGCCCAGTATAGCGCCGTTCATGTAAATGTTTTCGCGTCCCGTCATTTCAGGATGAAAGCCTGTTCCTACTTCAAGCAGGGAAGCTATCCTACCGTTCACTTTGATGGTTCCAGTGGTGGGAGCTGTCACTTTGGAAAGAATTTTCAGCAAAGTAGATTTTCCCGCACCGTTTTTGCCGATAATGCCCAGCACTTCGCCCTGTTCCACTTTCAGGTTAATGTCCTTCAGTGCCCAAACATAGTCGCTTTCGCCTTTGTGAGATCGGTCGTTCACTTCGCCAATTTTCAGGTATGGATCTTCCTTGTGGAGAATTTTGGTTTTCCACCAGCGGTTCAAGTCATGACTCAGCGTGCGGGTAGAAACCAATCCCAAACGGTATTGTTTTGAAATATTGCTAAATTCTATGGCAGTAGGCATGATAGTAAATGTTGGAATAAAAAAATAAATTCATTTCAGGTTATAGTTTCCTTTATTTATCGAACTGACATCACGGTAATGTATTTGTCAATAACTGGTTGTCATTTTAAAAGTTTATTTATTACAAATTTACATAAAAAAAATGATTTTTATATGCCACGCAATAAAAATCAAGGCCATGATTGTTCTATACGCAATTAACATACTCAAAAAGTATAATTGTTTAATTTAAAATTACTTTCATATAAGAAGAACAGTCAGTGGTCTTCATATTCACAAAGAGAGTATATTTATGTGTATTTTGGATGAACAAGGTAAAAAAACAGAAAAAAAATTTGATGTGACCACCCATGAAATAAAACGAATGGGTCTGGTCATGAAATCACACTTTGTAAGCGAAGTGGGTATGGAAAGCTACATTTGGTCAATGCTCAGTTTCTCAAACAACTGTTAGGACGTAAAAGCGATGTAAAAGATGCCGAATGGATAGCCACGGTTTTTACTGAAAGAGTTGGTTCACGACAGCTTTGTCCCTGATGGCAACATTTAAAGTCTTCGTCAATACGGAAGATGCATCAACGAGATAAACAAGAATTTGGTTCGTTGTTAGCAACGCATCGATATGATTTTGCAGCGTTGCAACATTCGCTTGAGCAATTATGTATCCAATAACGACACAAAAAGTTACCGCAAAGTGGTAAATGCACTTATCGAAGGTAAAACTTCATCCTATGAGTTGGTTAAACTCATTTATGGACGCACCATCAACAGTCATGGTCAATCAATGATTCGAGAAGCTCTCGAGGGAGATGTCAAACAAATTGCAGAGAGTTCATTTCTCTCTGCAAAAAATATAAACATTACAAATAAACTAATTAAGGAAATTTACTTTTCTAAAAAATTTTTATTCTTCATTTTCGAGACTTTTCTCAAACTGCAAATTATCAATGCAAACGTATTTAGGCGTATTAACGCCAAAAGCTCCTTTGTCGCTCGAGTCGAAAAAGAAACTTAGCTGGTCAATTTTACCTAACGTGCTTATATTTACTTTCTTCCATTCCTTAGAAATAAAACTTTTGCCATTACGAAAATCTGCCAGGAAATACTCCAAACTGCTTGTTTCATGTCCTTTCCAAAAACCTTTAATAGTTACTTTAAACCAATCGTCTGTGGCAAATTTTTTACTGAAAGCAGAACCATTTTTCATGTCCCAATAAGAATAAGTGGTATTGGTCAACATTATGCTTTTGGCGGAATAAGTTGCCAGTTCATTTTCAGGAATCAATATCGTAGCGGAATCGTCATAAGCAATTGCAAATTGATGAGAACCAAAAGCTCCACTTCCGGCTATGGTACTATATTGATTTTCATAACCTTGTGTAATCGTATCATTCATAGCAGAACAAGCAAAACCACTCCAGGAATCGCCCCAATCACTGGAAATATAAGTGTTTTTAAAACGAAAACTATTGGCTAAAAATTCTCCTTTCCCGTCAGAACCATTCCAGTAATTTTCATTTCCTAACTGAACGTCTTCAAAATCTACCAACACATTTGTTGTCTCAATTGGATCGTCTTTCTGACAAGAAGAAAAAATAAAAGACATTCCTAAAGCGAATAAAAACCATTTACTCTTTTTCATTTTTACATTTTTTAAAGTTTATAATATTAAAGAAATAATTCACTGAACTTTTCTGCTCAGCAAAAAGAGAATAAAGAAACGAAAAGGAAGAATGAAAAAGAAAAGTTCAAACTTCTTTTGCTGTTTATTCCCGAAAGCAAAAAATAATAAAAAATTGGCAGGTCTTCTGACTTACTCCTGTTGAACGCCTTCCCAAGTTTCATTTTCTAAAATGAATGACTCAGTGGCAAAAGAATGGTTCAACACATTGATAGAGCTCACAGCAGCGGGTACTGTTCCAGCTTTTCACTGGATTCCCTTTTATTTATATTCAAGAAAAGAATATAAATACCAATTTTCTTTGTGCAAAAGTATAAAATAACCAGAAAAAGAAAAAATCTTTTTAAAAATTCTTTGTTCAATAGGAATAATCATCGTCAGATAAAACAAAGCAATTGAGATATAATGGTTTCAAATCATATTTTTTATCTCAAAAATGTTTTTATTCTTAAAGGTTAATGCTGAAAATCTTTATTTCTGTGGGAAGACAAAAAATTACATCACAAAATGTGAAATAAATATACTTTTGTATCAAAGGAGTTAACTGGCAAATGATAAGATTTTTTAAAACTGATAAAGTAAAGTAACAAACCAACCCTTTTGGTATAAACTTCCGGGTGACGATTTTTTTAAATTAATCAAGCCGAAATCATACCCGCTTTTAAGCTGATATTTTTTCCATTGGAATCCACCGCCTGCACCAAATTGTAAATTAAACCTATGTAACATATTGTCCTTATAAAGTTCCTTGTGAGTGATCCCTTGTGGAATTCCTGTCATTGAACTTAATTTATCGGTAAGTTTGGCAACAATTGTTTGTGGTTGAGATAAACCAATATTGAAGGTAGGACCTGCATAAAGAAAGAAATTTACTTTTTTTATAAATGGGTAAGTAAAAGTTACGTGAACAGGAATATTAATAGAATGAATCGAAGTTCTGTAAGTAACAGAATCTTCGTGAGGATATAATTGAAGTTTATTAGAATATAAATAAGAATAAAGAGTACCTATTTCACCTGTAAAATATTCTCTAATATCAAAACTGGTAACTACTCCTGCCTGAAAACCATCAAAATAAGTAGCACTTGTCTGCTTGCCACTTTGAAGTTGTTGGACATACCCGCCTTCAATTTTATATGTTTGAGCTTGAATAAAATAAGGAAATAAAAATAAAGCAATAAAAAGAATTGTCCTCGAAGCTGTTTTCATTTGTTCTTTGAATAAAAATTTAAAGGCAAAATTACATGAAAATCGAGGTATTTCCAAACGCGTGAAAATAAAAATCAAGGGCACAAAAATTTAATACTTCTCCTCACTCATTTTTTCCTCCTTTTGAAAAAATTAGGTTTTAAGAGGGAAGTCACAATTTAATCCGGTAATTTTATGGAAAGAGCATGTGACTTTGACGTTCATAAAGATAGTGCATTTTTTTGCATCTTGGACGAACAAAATAAAAAACTTTTAGAAAAACTCGCAAAGCGATATTTTGAAAGAAAAATCTCGTTGATGTGTACCATACCAGGCATTCAAAAGTACAGTGCCATGAGTATTCTCTCAGAAATTGGCAATGACATGAGCTCCTTTGGTAAAGCTTCCCATTTGATAGGGTGGGCAGGACTGCGTTCCAGAAACGATGAATCGGCCGGCAAGATACAGTCGCGTAAAACCTTGCACGGGAACAAATATCTTCGCCAGATGCTGATTGAGGTATCCTGGTCGGCAGCTCGCTCAAATAAGACTTTTTTGGGTAAAAAATACTATTATCTCTCAAAACGGATGAAATCGCAAAAGGCATTACTGGCTATA